>Ga0209751_10002478_pt1 | contig 18338 bp, 18 predicted proteins | sample RifCSP13_1_FD_184019 | JGI IMG/M metagenome (GOLD analysis project Ga0209751, IMG submission 184019) | Soil microbial communities from Rifle, Colorado - Rifle CSP2_sed 13_1 (SPAdes) (version 2) | ecosystem: Environmental > Terrestrial > Deep subsurface > Rock core/Sediment | place: Rifle... | reverse complement strand
GCTCCGAGCGCGCGAGCGCGACCCCCGAGCCCCCTCAGTCCGTCAGGCGGTACTTGATGAGGGTCCACAGCGCAGGAAACCCATCCCGCCAGGTGATCTTCTTGCCCTCGCTGTAATCCCGACCCTCGTAAGTGATCGGCACCTCGTAGACCCGCGCCCCCCGCTTGAAGAGCTTGGCCGTGATCTCGGGCTCGATCCCGAAGCGGTCACTCTTGAGGTCGATGCCCTTCAGGACGTCCGCCCGCACCGCCTTGAAGCAGGTCTCCATGTCCGTCATCGTCGTGTTGTAGAGCACGTTGGTGACCAGGTTCAGGAAGAGGTTGGCCAGGTAGTGCGTGAAGAGGAAGCAGCGGTGGCGGCCGATGAAGCGGCTGCCGAAGACGGCGTCCGCCTTGCCCCGGACGATCAGGTCGAGCAGGTCCGGGTACTCTTCCGGGCTGTACTCGAGGTCGGCATCCTGGATCACGATGACGTCGCCGCGGGCCTCGGCGATGCCCCTCCGGACCGCCGCCCCCTTCCCCCGGTTGCGGTCCTCGAGGAGCAGCCGAAAGCCCCGATCCCGGGCGAGCCTCTCGAGGATGTCCCGGCTGCCGTCGGTGGAGGCGTCGTCGACCGCGATCAGCTCGAGCCGCAGCGGCACCGCGAGCACCCGCTTCACGATCTCCTCGACGGTGGCGTGCTCGTTGTAGACCGGCATCACGACCGAGAGCAGGGGGTCCGCGAGGGGCGTGCGCCGCGTGCGAGAGGCCGGCGGCCGCCCCGCCCCGCCCTCGGGAAGGGGGCCGCTCACCGCCGACCGATCCCCTCGTAGTGGAAGCCCAGCTCGCGCAGGGCACGGGGATTGTAGATGTTTCGGCCGTCGAAGATCGCGGGATGCCGCATGAGCGCGCGGATCCGCGGAAAGTCGGGCTCGCGGAACTCGTTCCACTCCGTCACCACGGCGAGGGCGTCCGCCCCCTTGACGGCCTCGTAGGCCCGCGCACAGAGCTCGATGCGGTCGCCGAAGGCGCGCCGCGCGCTCGCCTCTGCCTTGGGATCGTAGGCGCGGACCCGGGCCCCGCCGAGAAGGAGTCCCTCGATGACGGCGATCGCCGGGGCCTCCCGCATGTCGTCGGTCCGGGGTTTGAAGGCGAGCCCCCAGACCGCCACCACCTTGCCCGTGAGCCCCCCGAGGTGCGCGGCGATGCGCGAGACGAGGAGGCCCTTCTGAGCCTCGTTCGTCCGGTGCACGGCCTCGACCACCGGCAACTCGACGGCGACCTCGTGGCCCATGCGAATGAGCGCGCGCACGTCCTTGGGAAAGCAGGAGCCTCCGTAGCCCACCCCGGGGAAGAGGAACGAGGCCCCGATGCGGCTGTCGGATCCGATCCCGAGCCGCACCTGCCGCACGTCCGCGCCCACGCGGTCGCAGAAGTTCGCGATCTCGTTCATGAAGGAAATGCGGCTGGCGAGCATGGCGTTGGCCGCGTACTTCGTCAGCTCCGCCGAGGCGTGATCCATGACCAGTATCGGCTTGCCCGTGCGCATGAAGGGCTCGTATAGCGTCCGCATCACCGCCTCGACCTGCGGATCGTCGGTGCCGATGACGACTCGGTCCGGTTTCAGGAAGTCCTCGACCGCGGTTCCCTCCTTGAGGAACTCGGGATTGGAGACGACCGCGAAGGGATGGGTCGTGAGCGAGGAGACCACCTCGCGCACGCGCGCCGCCGTGCCCACGGGCACGGTCGACTTGTTCACGATGACCTTCGGTCCGTTCATGGCCCGGCCGATCCCACGCGCCACGTCGAGGACGTGGGTGAGATCGGCGGAGCCGTCCTCGTCCTGCGGCGTCCCCACTGCGATGAAGATGACCTCGGCGTCCCGTACCGCCTGGTCGAGGTCGGTCGTGAAGCGCAGACGCTCCTCGGCCACGTTGCGGGGCAGCATCTCGTTCAGGCCCGGCTCGTAGATCGGGATCTCACCCCGCTTCAGGGCAGCGATCTTGGCCGCGTCCGTGTCCACGCAGGCGACCGAGTTGCCGTTCTCGGCGAGGCAGGCCCCCACGACGAGACCCACGTAACCCGAGCCGATGACGGCGATGTTCAAGCGGCCGATCCTCCCTCTGCTTCCGAGGCGCGTGAGGTTAGCACAAAAGGCCGCCGCGGAGACTCCTGCTATCATTCGGCGACATATGAACTTCGGCCTCGATCTCCGCCCTTCGCTCGTGCGGCCCACCGGGGTCGGGACCTACGTGCTGGGACTCGCGCGGCGCCTGCCCGCCCAGGCTCCCGCCGATCGCTTCTTCTACTTCTCCGCCTCGCTGCGGGACCGCTACCCGATCACGGATTGGCCGGCCAACGTCTCGCTCGTGGATCGCCGGCTGCCGGTGAGCGGGCTCAACTTCGCGTGGAACCGTCTCCGCTGGCCGCCGCTCGACCGCCTTGTTGGGGCGCCGCTCGATCTCGCGCACTCGCCGCACCCTCTGCTCGTCCCGGCCCGGAAGGGGCGGCAGATCGTGACCGTGCACGACCTCTTCTTCCTCAAGCATCCGGAGATGACGCACTCCGAGATCCGCCGCGACTACGTCCCGCTCGTCCGCGAGCACGTTCGCCGGGCGGACGGCATCGTGTGCGTGTCCGAGTTCACGGCGGGGGAGGTCCGGCGTCTCCTCGACGTTCCCCCGGAGAAGATTGCGGTCACGCGGCAGGGCATCGACCCGGTCTTTCGGCAGCAGCCACCGCCGGAGGAGCTCCGGGCCGTCCTCGAGCGCCTGCGCCTTCCGCGCGGGGGGATCCTCTATGTCGGCAGCGACGAGAAGCGCAAGAACCTCGTGACGCTCGTGATGGCCTACATGACGCTTGCCCGACGGCGCCGTGCCGTCCCCCCGCTCGTCCTTGCCGGACCGGGATCGGAATGGACGGAGGGCGGCGATTGGGTGGGACCGCAGATCCGGGCCACGGGGTACCTGGCCCCGCGCGAGCTCCGGGCGTTGATGGCGGTGTCGGCCCTTCTGGTTCTCCCCTCCCTCGAGGAAGGCTTCGGGCTTCCGGTGGCGGAGGCGATGGCGGCGGGTCTGCCCGTCGTCTGCTCGCGGGGCTCGGCCCTGGAGGAGGTGGCCGGAGACGCGGCGACGCTCGTCGAGCCTCGCGACGCGAGCGGCCTCGCCCGCGCCATCGAGGAGCTGCTCGACGACCACGGGCGGGCGGAGGCCCAGCGCCGTCGCGGGCTGGAGCTCAGCCAACGCTTCGACTGGGACGACTCGGCGGCGCGGACTATGGCCTTCTACCGGACGGTTCTTGGCCGATAGGCTGCTCATCGGCATCGACGCCCGGGAGCTGCAAGGGCGCCCGACCGGCACCGGTCGCTACCTCCGGAACCTCCTCCGGGAGTGGCAGAAGACGGGAGACATTTTCCTGGCCTACGTCGACGGCCCGCCCCCGCTCGACCCCGTCCTCGACCATCCCAACATCCGTCCCCGCTCCCTCGGCAGGGGAGGAACGCGCGGTCTCGTCTGGCGGGAGCGCCTCCTGCCCCCGGTCGTCCTCGCGGACGCGCCCGACGTCTTTTTCTCGCCGGCCTATTCGTGCCCCCTCCGCCTGGACCTCCCACGTGTGACAGCGGTCCACGACCTGTCGTTCTTCTCCCACCCGCAGGACTTCCCGCTTCTCGACGGCCTCCGGCGGCGGCTGCTGACGGCTCTGAGCCTGCGGGCGTCCCGGGCCATCCTCGTCTGCTCGGACTTCACACGGCGCGAGCTCATCGCACGCTTCCCCGACCTCGCTCCCGCCGCGGTTCTCGTCCCGCTCGGGAGGGACGAGGATTTGCCTCCCTCGCCGCCGCGCGAGGAGGCGCGCCGACGGCTGAGCGTCCAAGGCCCCTACGTGATCACGGTGGGTGCGATCCTCAACCGCCGCTGTCTCCCCGAGCTGCTGCACGCAGTGGCTCGACTCGTGCCGCGACACCCCGGGCTCGTCCTCGACGTCGTCGGCGAGAACCGCACCCATCCTCGGCTCGACCTGGCCGCACTCGTCGCCCGGCTCGGCCTGCAGGGCAGCGTCCATATCTCCGGCTTCGTGTCCGATCCCGCGGTGGTCGACCGATATGCGGCCGCCGATGCCGCCGTCTTTCTGTCCGAGTACGAGGGCTTCGGGCTGCCGGCGATGGAGGCGGCGGCACGCGGGGTGCCCCTCGTCGTGAGCCGCGAGCCCTCCCTTGGCGAAATCTTCACCTCCGCTGCCCTGCGTGTGAGCCCGCGCGACGAGGGAGCGGTCGCCTCCGCCCTCGATCGACTGCTTAGGGACTCCGCTCTCCGCCGCCGCTTGATCGACGCCGGACGGGACCTCGCCGCTCGCCATTCCTGGGCCGAGACCGCGGCGCGGACGCGTGCGGTCCTCGGGCGCGCGGCACGCCGATGAGCCCTCCCCCCCGCGCTGAGGTTCGGGCCGAGCTCGCGGTCGTGATCGTCTCCCACAACACCCGAGGGGCGCTCCTCGCCTGCCTCCGCTCGCTGGCCGCCAACGCCCGGCTCCCGCTGGAGATCGTCATCGTCGACAACGCCAGCGCAGACGGCTCGCTCGAGGCCGTGCGTGCGGTCCATCCCTCCGTGCACGTGCTGGCCAACGCGACGAACGAAGGCTTCGCGCACGGCGCCAACCAGGGCCTGCGCGCGAGCCACGCCCCCTTTGTGCTCTTCCTCAACAGCGACGCCGAGATCACGCCCGGGAGCCTCGAGGCGCTCATCGCCCGCGCTCGAGCCGGAGACGATATCGGCATCGTCGGCCCCCGCCTGCGAGACGGCGAGGGTGTGATCGAGGTGTCCACGGGGCCCGTCCTCACTCCCTTCGCGGAATGGCTCCAGCGACGCCTCGTCCGCGGCGTCGCGCGCCGGCGGCCGCGAGCGCTGCGCGAGGCGGAGAAGCTCCACGCCCGCGAGGCCGAGCCGGCGTGGGTCTCGGGCGCCTGCCTCCTCGCGCGACGCGAGGCGCTCGACGCCGTAGGCGGCTTCGACGAGGGCTTCTTCCTCTACGAGGAGGACGCCGACCTCTGCCTGCGCGTGCGCGCCGCCCGCTGGCGCATCGTCTTCTCCCCGGCGGCGGAGGTGCTCCACCGGCGCGGAGAGAGCACCGCCGGTGCCCCCCGGCGGGCACGCCTCGAGTACGACCGCTCGCACCTCCGCTACTACGCCAAGCACAACGGTCCCCTCGCCACCCTCGGCCTCCGAACCCTGCTCGCCGCCCGGGCCGGGGCCGCCTTCGTCCGGGGTCTCCTGCGCGGCGACGCGGAGGAGCGGACGGATGCTGTCGCACGCGCCCGGCTCGCCTGGGCTCGGGGGGCGCGCTCGCACGATCGAGCCTGAGGGACCGCTTTGGCCCTCGCGGCGGCCTCGTGCTACGGTTTGCGCGGGATCGGCAGGATAGGGGCGCCCCGTCGTGAAGATCGCGATCGACGTCCGCAAGTGGCGTGACTTCGGCATCGGGACGTACGTCCGCAACCTCGTCCGCTACCTGGCGCGCCTCGACCACGAGACCACCTACCTGCTCTTCTGCAACCCCGCGGACGAGCCCACGCTGCGCGACCTCGCGGGCAACTTCGTGCCGGTCGTGGACGCCTCTGCCCGCTACGGCCTGCGGGAGCACATCTCGATCCCGCTGAAGCTCAAGCGCCTGGGGGCGGAGCTGCTCCACTCCCCCCACTACGTGCGGCCCCTCTTCTGCACGATTCCCTCCGTGGTCACGATCCACGACTGCATCCACCTGCTCTTCCCACAGTACCTCCCGAACCGGATGGCCTGGCGCTACGCGAAGTTCATGATGGGCAGCGCGATCCGACGGAGCGCGCTCGTGTTCACCGTCTCCGAGGCCTCCCGCGCCGACATCCTTCGCTTCTACCCCTGGGCCGATCCCGACAAGGTCCAGGTGGTCCCCAACGCCATCGACGCCGAGCTGCTCCAGGACCCGGGGGACGAGGAGATGGAGCGCGTCCGCGAGCGCTACCAGATCCGGGGACGCTTCGTGCTGTTCGCCGGCAACGTCAGGCCTCACAAGAACCTCGAGCGCCTCATCCAGGCCTTCGCCCTCGTGCGTCGGCAGGGGGGACACGATGACCTCGGGCTCGTGCTGAGCGGCGACGACGTCAGCCGCTACGGTTCGCTGCGTCGGGCGGTCGAGGCCGCGGGCGTGCGGCAGGAGGTGCGCTTCTTCGGCTTCGTGCCGCCGCGCACGCTCGCCGCCCTCTACCGCATGGCCAACGTCTTCGCCTTCCCCTCCCTCTACGAAGGGTTTGGGCTCCCGCCCCTCGAGGCGATGGCGTGCGGGACCCCGGTCGTCACCTCCCGCCTCTCCTCCCTGCCCGAGGTCGTGGGAGATGCCGCGCTCCTCATCGACCCCTACCGCGTGGAGGAGATCGCGCGCGCGATCTCGCGCATCCTCGACGAGCCCGAGCTGCGGGCGCTGCTCGTGGAGAAGGGCCACGCCCGGGCGCGCTTGTTCAGCTGGGACCGCTCCGTCCGGGCCATCCACGCCGGCTACATGAAGGCGCTGGGACGCCCGCTGCCCGCCCCCGTGGAGGCGCTGCGCTGAAAGTCGCTCTCGTCCACGACTGGCTCACCGGGATGCGCGGGGGCGAGAAGGTGCTCCTCTCCCTGGTCCGCCTCTTCCCCGACGCCCCGATCTTCACCCTCCTCTACGTCCCGGGCTCGGTCGCCTCCGAGCTCGAGGCGCGCGAGATCCGCACCTCGTTCGTGCAGGCCCTCCCGGGGGTGGAGAACCACTATCGGCATTACCTACCCCTCTTCCCGGCCGCGGCCGAGCTCTTCGACCTGCGGGGCTTCGACCTCGTCATCTCGAGCTCCCATTGCGTGGCAAAGGGGATCCGCCCGCATGCGGGGGCCAGGCACCTCTGCTACTGCCACACGCCGATGCGCTACGTCTGGGACCGCTACGACGACTACTTCGGGCCCGGACGCCTGGGCCTCCTGGGCCGTCTCGTGGTCCCGCCCCTCGCGGCCGGTCTCCGCGCCTGGGACGCCGCTTCCGCCGCCCGCGTCCACTGCTTCGCCGCCAACAGCGCCCACGTCGCGGGGCGCATCCGGCGCTTCTACGCCCGGGAGGCGGAGGTGATCCCACCCCCCATCGACACCGATTTCTTCACGCCGGGCCCGGATCGCCCCGGAAGCTACGAGCTGGTCGTCTCCGCCCTCGCCCCCTACAAGCGCATCGAGCTCGCCCTCGAGGCCTGCCGCGGGACGGGCCGGGAGCTCCGGATCGTCGGCACCGGACCCGAGGACAGGCGCCTGCGCTCGGCGGCTCCCTCCGAGGCGACCTTTCTCGGCCGGGTGAGCGACGAGGAGCTCCGCGAGCTCTACCGCGGGTGTCGGGCCGTCCTCATGCCGGGCGTCGAGGACTTCGGGATCGTGCCCCTCGAGGCCATGGCCTGCGGGCGGCCGGCGGTGGCCTACGGTGAGGGCGGGGGCGCGGAGACCGTTGTCCACGGCCACACCGGCCTGGTCTTCGCCGACCCCACGGCTTCTGCGCTCCGGGCCGCCGTCGATGCGCTCGACACGACGGCCTTTGATAGACTGGCGCTCCGAGCCCAGGCCGAGGCGCATCGACGCGAGGTTTTCGAGCAGCGCTTCCGGCGCTTCGTCGACCGCGCCCTGGCCGGCGGGGCATCCTGATGCTGAAGAAGAAGACCCGGGCGATGGTGGCCACGTTCGTCGCCGTCGACCTGGCGGTGACCGCCCTCGCCTGGATCCTGGCCTACCTTCTCCGCTTCCGGGTCGGCGCCGTTGCCCTCCTGATCCCGATCACGAAGGGGGTGCCGGAGGTCCAGCACTACCTCGCCCTGCTGCCCTTCATGGCCGTGCTGTGGCCGATCGTCCTCTACTTCCACGGGCTCTACCGGATCAAGCGCGGACGGAGCCGGATCGACGAGTTCTTCGCCGTCGCCGCGAGCGTGATCATCGCCTCCGTCCTGACCCTGGGGGCCACCCTCTACGTACGCGTCTACTACCGCTACGCGCCGGAAGTGGCGCCGCGGTGGGAGTACAGCCAGGCCGTCTTCGCCATCTTCGTCGTGCTCGACGTGTTGCTCATCAACGCCGGGCGCGCTCTGATCCGTGCCTGGCAGGAGCACCAGTGGTCAGCGGGCCTGAGCGTGACCCGGGTGCTGATCGCGGGCACGGGCGAGCTCGGACGGACGGTTGCCGAGGGGCTCCTCGCCCACCGCGAGCTCGGCTACCGCGTGGTCGGCTTCCTGGCGGAGTCGGAGGAAAGGCGAGCCGACGCCGGGCTCCCGGTCGTAGGTACCCTCACGCGCGCACGGGAGGTGATCGAGACCGAGCGCGTGGACCAGCTCTACGTCGCCCTCCCCCTCGAGGACCACGCCCGCATGGTCGGACTCATCCGGGACCTGAGCAACGAGTGCGTCGACATCAAGGTCGTCCCCGACCTCGTCCAGTACGCGACCATTCGCGCCGCGCTCGAGGACCTCGACGGCATTCCGATCATCAGCCTCAACGAGGTCCCCCTGCAGGGCTGGAGCAGCATGGTCAAGCGGGCTATGGATCTCCTCGTCTCCGCTACCCTGCTCGCCGGCCTCACCGTCTTTCCGGTGCTGCCCCTGATCGCTCTCTTCATCCGTCTTTTCGGCGGCCGGGGACCGGTCCTGCTGCGCCAGCAGCGGATGACCCTCGACGGGAGGACATTCGAGATCTACAAGTTCCGCACGATGATCGACGAGGCGGAGAGGGATACCGGTCCCGTCTTCGCCACCCCCGACGACCCTCGACGGACACGCGTCGGCATCTGGCTGCGACGCTACAACCTCGACGAGCTGCCCCAGCTCCTCAACGTCCTCCTCGGCGAGATGAGCCTGGTCGGTCCGCGCCCGGAGCGGCCTCCCTTCGTCGCTCAGTTCCGCGACCGGATCCCGCAGTACATGCGCCGCCACCGCGTCAAGAGCGGGATCACGGGCTGGGCGCAGGTGAACGGCTGGAGGGGCAACACCTCGATCGAGAAGCGGATCGAGTACGACCTCTACTACATCGAGAACTGGTCCCTGCTCCTCGACCTCAAGATCCTCATCCTGACCGTGTTCCGCGGCTTCGGGCAGAAGCACGCGTACTAGAGTGCTGAGGCCCGGGAAAACCAACGCCAAGTTGCGGGCAGGCAACTAGGAATGCCCCGCGCCCTCGTCACCGGTGCCGCCGGCTTCATCGGCTCGCATCTCTGCGACTACCTTCTCGACCGCGGATTTTCCGTCCTGGGGATGGACAACCTCGTCACCGGCGACCTCGCCAACGTCTCGCACCTCGGCGGGCGCGGCTTCGAGCTCGTCAAGCACAACGTGACGAGCTACGTCGCCGTCGAGGGCGCTCTCGACTTCGTGTTCCACTTCGCAAGCCCGGCCTCGCCCATCGACTACCTCAAGCTGCCGATCCAGACCCTGAAGGTCGGCAGCCTCGGCACCCACAACTGCCTCGGGCTCGCCAAGGCGAAGGGCGCCCGCTTTCTCCTCGCTTCCACCTCCGAGGTGTACGGTGACCCGCGGCTGCACCCGCAGCGCGAGGACTACTGGGGCAACGTCAACCCGGTGGGCCCCCGCGGCGTCTACGACGAAGCCAAGCGCTTCGCGGAGGCGATGGTGATGGCCTACCACCGCGTGCACGGCATCGACACGCGCATCGCGCGCATCTTCAACACCTACGGGCCCCGCATGCGGCTCGAGGACGGGCGGGCGATCCCCGCCTTCATGAGCCAGGCCCTGCGCGGCGAGGATCTCACCGTGTTCGGCGACGGGAGCCAGACCCGCAGCCTCTGCTACGTCTCCGACCTCGTCGACGGGATCTACCGCCTGACGATGTCCGACGTCGCCGACCCGGTGAACCTCGGCAACCCCCAGGAGATGACGATCCTCGCCTTGGCGCAGAAGATCCTCACCCTCACCGGCTCGCGGTCCCGGATCGCTCACCTGCCGCTGCCGGTCGACGACCCGCGGGTGCGCCAGCCCGACATCACGAGGGCGCGCACGGTCCTGGGCTGGGAGCCCAGGGTGCCCCTCGACGAGGGTCTGACGCGGACGCTCGCCGACTTCCGCCGGCGGCTGGGCCTGATTTAGCGTTCTGGGACAAGAACAGGAGGTTCATCCCAGCGCCCCGGGCGAAGACCCGCGGTAGAAGGCACTCTCGAGGTAGAGCCGCCGCAGGTCGCGAAGGAAGACGGCGAGCGCGCCCGTCAGCGGCACCGCGACCACCATGCCGACGAAGCCAAACAACGTGCCGAAGACGAGCACCGCGAGCATGATCACCACCGCGTGCAGGCCCAGGCGCTGCCCGACGATGCGAGGGGTGATGAAGTTCCCCTCGATGAACTGCCCGACCACGAACACCGCGGCGACCGCGAGTAGCCGCTGCGGGCTCTGGTCGTCGAGCCAGGAGAGAACGAGGGCGAGGGGCAGGCCGAGCACGTACGACATGTAGGGGATCAGGTTGAAAAGCCCGATCGCGAAACCGACGAGCAACCCCATCGGGACATCGCAAAGCGTCAGGCCGGCCGCATAGAAGGCCCCGAGGATCAGCGCCACCGTGAGCTGGCCCCGCACGAAGGCACTGAGCAAGCCGTCCATCTCCCCGAAGCGCGAGTAGACGTAGGGGCGGAAACGCGGCGGCACCAGGTCCGCGAGCCCGCCGCGGATGCGGTTCATGTCGAGGAGCAGGTAGAGGGTCACCACCGGGACCACGAGGACGTTGAGGAGGGTGAGGACGAAGCCCAGGACGCCGGAGAAGGCGGCGGTGATCAGCTGCCGCAGGGGGCTCAGGACCTCTCTCCAGTGGGCGCGCAGGGCCTCCTCCACCTCGTGTCGCAGGGCTTCGATCTGCTCCGGGTACTGGAGGTTGAGGCGGACGGCGACCGGCTCCAGCCGCGTCCGGATCTCCCGGGCATACTCCGGGACCCGCGCCGCCGTCTCGCCGACCTGCCGGGCGACGACGGGCACGACCAGCCACACCCCCGCCGCGAGGGCGGCCAGAACCGCGAGCGCGAGCAGCGCGACCGCGACTGTCCGTGGATGCACTCGGCGCCGCAGCCCCGGTCGTCGCCCGAGCAGCCGCTCCAACCCTCCCTCGAGCGCGTTCACCGCCGGGTTCAGGAAGTAGGCGAGGACGAAGGCCACCGCGAAAGGCGTGAGGACCCCGCTCAAGGCGAGCAGACCCCACACCACGGTGACGATGCCGGCCCCGACGAGCACCAGCTGAACCCACGGGTTGCGGATCGCCTGCTTCATCATCGCGCCGACGCGCGCTCGCTGACGAGGTAGACGTAATGGACCGTCGCCACGATCAGCATCGCGAGATTGACCTCGTAGAGCCACCGCAGGGAAGGCGGGCATTCGCCGAGGGTGTTGACGAGAAGAGCCACGCCCCCGGTGCCGACGAGCAGGGCCGTCGAGAGCTTGCCGAGCCGCGAGGGGTGGTAGACGCGGCGGCCGACGGTCAGGTTGACGACGACCACGCCCACGACCAGCATGCCGTCACGGAAGAGCAGGGGCACGGTCAGCCAGGGCGGCAGGGGGCATGCGACCCCCGAGCCCCAGGTGAGGACCACGTAGGCCGAACCCAAGAGGATCTTGTCCGCCACCGGGTCGAGCATCGCCCCGAGCGTCGTGCTCTGGTGGCCATGGCGCGCGACGAAGCCGTCGAGGGCGTCGGTGAGACCCGCCACGACGTAGACGACCAGCGCCCACTGGAACTCCCGGGCGAGGACGAGCAGCACCAGCGGCGGCACCAGCGCCATGCGCAGCATCGTGAGCTGGTTGGCGACGGTGAAGACGGGCTCGATCATCGCTGCCCGCCGCCCGGGGGGCCCGCAGACGACAAGGGGCCCGCCGCCTTCGGGCGACGAGCCCCGAGTATAGCCCGGCGTCGGGGACGCTACTCCAGCCGGTCCTTCTTGGCGATGAGCTGCTGAACGAGGAGCTTGCAGGCCAACTCCTGGGCCTCCCCGAGCGCACTCGCCTTGTACTCCGAGGATCCCATTGAGAAGCCGGCGCCCCCGCCGCCGCCGAACCCGCCGACGGTGAGCCCCCCGCCCTTCTTCGAGACCCCCTCGCCCTTCGCCGAGAGCATGATCTCGCCGGTGGTGGCGTCGATCATGCGGGCGGTCACCGTCACCTCACTCTTCGCCTTCTTGAGACCGAGGCCCCCGAGCTTGCCCCCGATGAGGCCGCCGCCCCCGTACTTCTTGTCCGAGGTGGCGAACTTGGTGATGGATCCCGAGATGATGTACCTCACTCCAAGGACCTTGCCGACCTTGGCCAGCTTGGCCGCGCTGGGGTCGGCCCGATCGCTCTGGGCGAAGTCCTGCTCGGCGAGCACGGTGTCGAGCTTCTTCCGCTCGATCACGCGGAACGAGCCATCGTTGACCAGCTCGTCCACCACCTGGTCGGACATGCCCTTTCCGATGTCGTAGTTGCCCCAGACCCCGCTCCACCAGTTGTTGACGGCCCCGTAGTCGAAGTCCATGACCGCCACCGTCGGCCGCTTGGACTGCGCCTCGACCGTCGTTGCGAGCCCGGCCAGCGCGAACCCCACGGCCAGGCCCAACACGGGCTTCATTCTCATTCCCCCTCCTCCTCGCTCGGTCTGGACTATACCCCTGCCCCGCGGCGGGATCAACGACGGGTCTCGCCGACGGTGACCGTCCGCACGGGGCGGGACCCGCTCACGCGCCCGAGCGACGCAGCTCCTCGAAGAGCTCCTTCTGCCGGGCGGAAAGGCTCTTCGGCAGTGCGACCTCGAGGGTCGCCAGCAGATCCCCGCGCTGGCCTCCGGCCCCTAGGCGCGGCAGGCCGTGTCCTCTCAGCCGGAACACCCGCCCCGCCGGCGTCCCCGCCGGCACCTTGATGCCGATCGGCCCCTCCAGCGTCGGCACCTGCACCTCGCCACCCAGCACCGCCGTGGTCACGGGCACGCGCTGGGTGGTGAGCAGATCCTCCCCGCGGCGCTCGAAGGCGGGGTCGGGGGCGATCCGGACCTTCAGGTAGAGATCGCCCCGGCGGCCACCCGCACCCCGGCCGCCCGCTCCCCCCACGCGGATGCGAGACCCTTCGCGCACCCCGGGCGGGATCCTCACCTCGACGCGACGGCGGCCGCCGCCGACCGCGACTTCGCGTGTCGCCCCCCGCAGGAGCTCGCGGAGCGTCAACTCCACCTCGGCCTCCCCGTCGGCCGGTCGCTCGAACAGCTCCTCCGCGCCCGTGAACCCGCCGCCCGCTCCGCCGAAACCCGGGATACCGCCGCCGAAGAACGTGCGGAAGAAATCGGAGAAGTCTCCCGCCCCCGACCCGCCGAGATCCTCGAAGTCGATCCGCACGCCGCCGGCGGGCCAGGCCCCGGCCCCCGGTGACCCCCGGACGGCGTCCCAGTGCTCCCCGAGCTGGTCGTAGCGGCGGCGCTTTTCCGTGTCGGAGAGAACCTCGTAGGCCTCGTTGATCTCCTTGAAGCGCGCCTCGGCCTCCCGGCTTCCGGGGTTCACGTCCGGATGGTGCTTCCGTGCAAGCCGACGGTAGGCGGCCTTGATCTCTTTCGCTGACGCCTTCTTGGAGACGCCCAGCACCCGGTAGTAATCCTTGTACTCCATCCCCGCTCCGCCTTCGAATATATACTCGCCCCCGTGGAGATCCGCGAGGCATCCGCGCTCGTCACCGGGGCCGGCCGGGGAATCGGCCGTGCCGTCTCCCTCGCCCTCGCGCGCGAGGGTGCCAACATCACCGCCGTCTCCCGTAGCGCGGCCGAGCTGGACGAGCTGGTCGGCGAGATCGAGGCCTCGGGGGGCCGGGGTCTCGCCTTCGCGGGCGATCTACGCGACAGCTCGGTCCCCCCCGGTGCCGTCTCCGCGGCGGTCGAGCACTTCGGAGGACTGCACATCCTGGTCAACAACGCCGGGGTGGGGGCCTTCGCGCCCGTGGCGGAGACGGCCGACGAGGACTGGGACCGCGTGATCGGCACGAACCTGACCGCTGTCTTTCGCATGACCCGGGCGGCTCTCCCCCACCTCTTCCACCAGGGTGGGCACGTCTTCATGATCTCCTCCCTCGCAGGCACGAACCCAATCCCGGGCATGGCCGCCTACTGCGCGAGCAAGGCCGCTCTCGACCACTTCTCGGCCTGCCTCATGCTCGAGGTCCGGCACCGGGGGGTGAAGGTGATCACCCTCGCGCCGGGATCGGTGGACACCGACTTCGCGGGCGCATCGCGCGGCCCGGACAGCTCCTGGATGTTGACGCCCGAGGACGTGGCACGGGCCGTCGTCGATCTGCTCCGCGTCCGGGACGGCGCCCATCTCAGCCGGGTCGAGATGCGCCCCGCCCGCCCCGAGAAGCGCTGAGGCCCGGGCCCCCCGGGGGGGCGAAAAACAAGCGAAACTTCGGACCTCTCCCGGCCGTACCCTGTCCTAGGCTGGTGCGGGAGGATGGTGATGCTCGTCCGGTTGCTGGCCGCCGTGCTGCTCCTTCTCGGCAGCGCGCTCATCTTTCGCGCGCTCCTTGCGATCGAGTCGTCCACACGCCCGCGCGTGAAGACGCCCGAGGAGCCGGCAGGGGGTCGTCCCGACCTGCGTCGGGCGGCGTGATCGCCGCGTGGTAGACTTCGGACCCTGGCCGCCCCGCGACCCTGTGGTGCAGAGGCCCAGCACGCCACCCTTTCAAGGTGGAGATCGCGGGTTCGAATCCCGCCAGGGTCGCCATTCCGAGCGGGGCGCGCCTCGCCGCGTTGATTCACGCCCTCGGCCTTCGCCCCATCGGCGCGCTGACGCTCGTCTGGGGCCTGGCGCTGGCCGGCCATGCCTTCGCCGAGGACCCTGGGGGCGTCCGGAGCGGGGACCCGCACCGGCGGGGACCGGTTGAGATCCGCGACGGACATCTCCTCGCCCAGGCCCGCCTCACCCTGCCCGCGGCGGGGCCGGACACTCTGGGCCGAGGCCGGTGGTCGGCGGGCGCGTCCCTCCTCTGGTCGAACTCGTTCTCCTGGACCCAGGACGGCCCGGGCGAGCAGCCGGACGACCGCCGGTTCCTCATCGACGGCGAGACCCTCGGCCTGGACTTCTCCGTCCGCCTCGGTGTCGCCGAGCACTGGGACGTCGGCCTCCGCTTGCCCGTCCTGTCCCGCGGTGGCGGCAGCCTCGACTCTTTCGTCGATGCCTGGCACCGCCTCCTGCATCTGCCTGACGCCGAGCGCCCCCTCTTCCTTCGTGACGCGTTCCGCTTCGAGGCCGCCACTCGAGCCGGCCCCCGAATCTCCTGGTCCGATCGTGCGGGGACCGGCCTCGGCGACCTCGAGCTCGAGACTCGCTGGCGGATCCGCGATGGCCGGGCGGGCGGAACCTCCCTCGGGCTCCTCGGCCGCGTCTCCTTGCCCACCGGCACCGGCCCTTTCGAAGGCAATGGTCCGGCTGCCGGGGCTCAGCTCGTCCTCGCCACGGCCGTCCGCCCGCGCGTCGAAGTCTACATCGGCGCCGGGGCCACCGTGCAGGACCCGGGTCCCGTCCGCGGCGTCCTGTACGAGAAGGCCCGGGGCCAGGCCTTCGTCGCTCTCGAGTGGCGACTCGGCCGCCGCCTCAGCCTCGGCGCGGAGACCGACGTCGCGAGCCGACTCGTCGAGAACATCGACGCCTATCCGGGCCTGCACTGGGTCGTCAACTTGACCGGCCGCCTCGACCTCGGCCGTTCGCTACGCCTCGATCTCGGCCTGACCGAGAACCTCGAGGATCAGCAGAGCACGACCGACCTCGCCTTCTTCCTCGCCCTCGCCGTCCGCCGCTGAGGCCGGCGCCCTCAGGGAGCGGCGGCGATCACCGGATCCGGCACGCGGTTGGGCATCGCGGGGAGCGTGCGCAGGAAGGCGTAGACGGCCTTCAGGTCGTCGTCGGTCAGGTCGCCGTATATCTGCCACGGCATGGGGGGCAGGATCGGCCGCGAGGTGCCCATGTGCCGGCCGGTCCTCAGCGCCCGTACGAACATCTCCTCGGTCCAGATGCCGATGCCCGTGTTCTCGTGCGGCGTGAGGTTTGTGGCGAAGCTCATGCCCCAGGGGCCCGACCACGCCGTGAGATCGCCCGTCGCTGCGACCACCCACGGCCCCACCGGCTTCGGGGGAGCGGGCAGCTTCGTTCCTCCCGGGTGGCCGATGAGGCGCTTCGTCATGTCCGCCTCGGGGCCGTGAGGCCCCATCTTCTTCGGCGTGTGGCAGTCCTCGCAGCCGAGGACGCCGACGAGGTAGCGACCCCGTGCGATCGGACCTTCCGGCTCCTTTGCGGCGGCACCGAACCTGCCCGACGCGGTCCCCAGCAGCGTCACCGCCAACAACAGGCCGAGGCTCGAGACAACCAGGCTCTTTCGCATGTGCATGTACTCCTTTGATTGACTCTGCGATGCCGCTCGGCGGTTGACCGGCGGATTTTACGCCCGTCGTCCTCCGGGCGTGACCGCGCGTTGCTACAATCCGCGCGAATGACCCCGCGTGCCGAGACCGGCGTCCTCGCCCTCGACCAGGGCACCACGGGCTCGACCGCCCTCGTCTTCGGCCCGGAGGGCGAGGTCCTGGGTCGGGCATACCACGAGTTCACTCAGCACTACCCGCAGCCGGGGTGGGTCGAGCACGACCCCGAAGAGATCTGGCGTGTGAGCCTCGCGGTGATGACCGAAGCCCTCGCTGCGTCGGCGCTACCCGCGCACGGAGTGCGGGCGGTCGGGCTCACCAACCAGCGCGAGACGACGGTCGTGTGGGAGAGGCGGAGCGGCCAACCCGTCCACCGTGCGATCGTGTGGCAGAGCCGGCAGACGGCCGAGATCTGCGCCCGCCTCAAGGCGGACGGCCACGAGCCACTCTTCCACGAACGCACGGGCCTCGTGCTCGATCCTTATTTCTCGGGCACGAAGATCCGCTGGATCCTGGATCGGGACCCCGGGCTGCGCTCGCGGGCGGAGGCGGGCGAGCTGCTCTTCGGGACCATCGACACCTGGCTGCTCCACCGGATGACCGGAGGTCGCGTCCATGCCACCGACCCGACCAACGCCTCCCGGACGCTCCTCTACGACATCCACGCCCGCGCCTGGGATGGGGAGCTCCTGGCCATCCTCGGCGTTCCGCCATTGATGCTCCCGGTCGTACGTCCGAGCTGCGGCGTCTTCGGCGAGACCGAGGCCGGCGACGGCCTCCCCCGCGGTGTCCCCATCGCCGGCGTCGCCGGCGACCAGCAGGCGGCGCTCTTCGGCCAGGGCTGCTGGGAGCCGGGCATGGCGAAGAACACCTACGGCACGGGCGCCTTCGTCGTCCTCAACACCGGGGACCGCCGCGTCATCAGCCGGCGCGGGCTTCTCACGACCCTCGCCTGCGACGCCCGCGGCGGGGCCGTCTACGCCCTCGAGGGCTCGATCTTCGTGGCGGGGGCGGCGGTGCAGTGGCTGCGCGACGAGCTCACACTCGTCGCCTCCGCCCACGAGACCGAGGCCATCGCGTCGAGCGTCCCCGACACCGCCGGGGTCTACGTCGTCCCCGCCTTCACCGGTCTGGGGGCGCCCTACTGGGACGCGGCGGCTCGGGGCGCGATCCTCGGCCTCACCCGCGGGGCCGGCCGCGCGCACCTCGTCCGGGCCACGCTCGAGAGCGTGGCCTATCAGACGCGGGACGTGGTCGAGGTCATGAACGAGGAGTCGGGAGTCACGCTCCGCGAGCTTCGCGTGGACGGCGGCGCCTCCGCCAACTCGTTCCTGATGCAGTTCCAGGCCGACATCCTCGGCGTCCCCGTGGACCGGCCGGCGCTCATCGAGACCACGGCCGCCGGCGCCGCCTTCCTGGCCGGACTCGGCGTCGGGTTCTGGAAGGACGCCAACTCCCTCGCGCAGACGCGCCGGCGCGACCGGCTCTTCATGCCCGCCATGGCCGCGGAGGCACGCGACCGCCTCTACTCCGGCTGGCGGGCGGCCGTCGATCGTGTCCGCACCCGCTGAGGGCGGCGCCCTCCTCCTCCGGCGCGAGCGTCCGGCCCCTCCCGCGCCGACGCGCCCACGCCCGGGGGACCAACGCCGGAGCGGTCGGTCCAGGATCCGCTGCCCCCGGTGCGCGTGGGAGCCGCGGCGGGGCGACCTGTGGGCCTGCATCTGCGGCGAGGCATGGCACACCTTCGACACCGGCGGCGTGTGCCCGGGCTGCGGCCATCCGTGGGAGCGCACGCAGTGTCTGCGGTGCCTCGAGTGGTCGCCCCACGTCGAGTGGTACACCCCCGAAGATCCGCCCGAGGGCTAGTGTCCCGTCCCAGAGGTCCGTTTACAAAAGCGTTCGATAGAGGCAAGGATGTCATCGGCGGGTT
>Ga0209751_10002477_pt1 | contig 18346 bp, 13 predicted proteins | sample RifCSP13_1_FD_184019 | JGI IMG/M metagenome (GOLD analysis project Ga0209751, IMG submission 184019) | Soil microbial communities from Rifle, Colorado - Rifle CSP2_sed 13_1 (SPAdes) (version 2) | ecosystem: Environmental > Terrestrial > Deep subsurface > Rock core/Sediment | place: Rifle... | reverse complement strand
CCAGCGGCGGCGGGCCGGCCGCGGAGCCGGCGCCCGGCGCGCTGGCCAAGGCCGCCTGCGCTATCCCGCACGAGCAGCTCCTGCGCGTGTGGCGCGGGACCGACCCCGAGCGCTCGGGCCAGATCGTGTTCGTCCCCGCCGAGCCGAACTTCGTCGGCTCCAACTTCCCGCACTCGGGGCCGTGGGACTACTTGCAGGACGTGCCGCTGTTCTGGTACGGACCGGGCGTCATCCCGGCGCTCGGGTCCGTGAGCGGTGAGGCGACGGTCGCCGACATCGCGCCGACGCAGGCCAAGCTGCTCGACTTCGACTTCGACGCGCCCGACGGCCGCGCGCTCGACGAGATCCCGCAGCCCGCGGTCCCACCTAGGCTGATCGTGACGCTCGTATGGGACGCCGGCGGCCTCAGCGTGCTCGACGAGTTCCCGAAGGACTGGCCGGAGCTGGCGTCGCTGATCGACGAGGGCGTCTGGTACGAGGACGCGAGCGTGGGCTCGAGCCCATCGATCACGCCCGCGACGCACGCCACGATGGGCACCGGCGCGTTCCCGCTGCACACGGGCCAGACCGACGCCGAGTTCCGCATCGGCGACGAGCTGGTGCGCGCCGGCGCGCTCGGGCCGGTGCTGATGATGGAGCCTACGCTCGGCGACCTGTACGACCGAGCCATGGACAACGAGCCGCTCGTCGGTGCGCTCGCCAGCGTGACATGGCACCTCAACATGGCGAGCCACGGGGCGCTGTGGGGCGGCGGCGACCGCGACATCGCGGTCCTGCGTGTTCCCGCCCAAGCCGACAACGAGGGCGCCGAGGGCACCATCTGGAACCTGCAGGGCAAGAACCTGCCGTTCTTCGAGTTCCCCGGGTACGTGAACGACCTGCCGCCGCTGTCCTCCTACACTGAGGAGATCGACCGCGAGGACGGCGCGCTCGACGGGAAGTGGCGCGATAACTCGATCGAGCAGTACGAGGAGGGCTGGGCGACCCCGGCCCGCATCCCGTACCAGGGCCGGATGGTCGAAGAGGTCATCGCGCGCGAGGGCTTCGGCGACGACGACGTGCCGGACCTGCTCTTCGTCAACTTCAAGGCGATCGACCACGTGAGCCACATCTGGAGCGTCAACAGCCCCGAGATGCAGGACACGCTCCGCTGGCAGGACCGGGACCTCGGCCGGTTCGTAGAGTTCCTCGACGAACAGGTCGGTCGCGGCGGATGGGTGATGGTCCTGACCGCCGACCACGGGGCGCAGTTCGACCCGGAGGTCTCCGGCGCGTTCCAGGTGACGCCGGGCCAGCTCGAGGACGACCTGAACGTCGCCTTCCCCTCCGCCACCGACGAGTCGGTGTTCATGGCGGTCCGGACGAGCCAGATCTACGTGGACGAGGACGCGATGCAGGCGAGCGGCTACTCCTTCGAGCAGATCGCGCAGTTCGTCCTCGGGTACACGAAGGCCCAGGGTCACCCCGACGGTCCCGAGGCCGTCGCCGCCGCGGAGCGCGACGACCGGGTCTTCTCGGCGGTCCTCCCGATCCGGCTCCTGGACGGGCTCAAGTGCCTGCCCGAGGCCCGGGGGTGAGCCGTCGCCTCGCTTCGGGGCTTATCGCCCTCGGCCTGCTGGCCGGCGCCTGCACCTCTGCCGCGGATCTGCAGGAACAGGTCAACGAGGCCGCCAGGGGGGGCGAAGGTAGGCGCGTCCCCCTCAAGGCCCTGATCCGCGGGGCGTGCGACGACGTCCCGCACGACGCGCTGCTCCGCACCTGGCGCGGCACGCGCTTGGACCGCAGCGGTGACATCCAGATCATCCCGTTCGAACCGGACTTCGTCAGCGGCGGGCTCACCCACTCGACGCCGTTCGATCACACTCAGGAGGTCCCGCTGCTGCTGTACGGGCCGGGCATCCGCCCGGGGGTCTACGACGCGCCCGTCACGCTCGCCGACCTCGCGACCACTCTCGGCTACGTGCTCGAGTTCCCGTTCGAGACCGCCGACGGACACGCCCAGACGCAGGCGCTCCTGCCGGAGGATCAGCGCGATCCGCCGCGCCTGCTGGTCACGCTGATCTGGGACTCGGCGGGACTGAACGTGCTGCAGCGCTGGCCCGGCTCCTGGCCAACGCTGCGAGCGATGGCCGGGGACGGCGCGTGGTTCACGAACGCACAGGTCGGCACCTCACCGTCGAACACGCCGACCGGCCACGCGACGATCGGCACGGGCACGTTCCCGCGCCGCAACGGGTTCGTCGACGAGTACATCCGCATGAACGGGGTGCTGCAGAAGCCCAACGAGAACGGGCCGGCGTTCCTTATCGAGCCCACTCTCGCCGACCTGTACGACCGAGCGATGGACAACGAGCCGAAGGTGGCGGCGATCGCCACGCTGGCCGCGCACATCATGATGATGGGCCACGGTTCGCAGTGGGGCGGCGGCGACCAGGACATCGCGGTGACGAGGGAGAAGGAGTCGGGGCCTACCGCCGGCGCCGAAGCCGTGTCGTGGAACCTGACGAGCGGCATGAAGCCCTTCTACCGGCTCCCCGACTACGTGAACCAGCTCCCGCCGATCACCGACTACCTCGACCAGGTCGACCGGGCCGACGGCGCGCTGGACGGCCGATGGCGCGATCACGACTTCGCGCAGTACTCCAACGGGTTCGACACGCCTGCGCGGACGCCGTTCCAGCAGCGGCTCGTCGAGGAGGTGATGGTGCGAGAGGGCTTCGGCGTGGACGAGGTGCCCGACCTGCTGTTCGTGAACTACAAGGCGATCGACACCATCGGCCACCTGTTCAGCGCCGACGGGATCGAGATGTCCGATGCGGTAAGGACGCAGGACGACGCCCTGGGGCGGCTCGTGTCGTTCCTGGACGACACCGTCGGTGAGGGCGAGTGGGTGTTGGCGGTCACGGCCGACCACGGCACCCAGAACGACCCGGGGGTCTCGGGCGCGTTCGAGATCGACATCGCCAAGCTCGAGCAGGGACTCACGGACCGCTTCGACGACGGGGACGATGCGGTGCTCGTCGAGAAGGTTCGACCCACGACAACGGGCTGCGCCAATCCGACGTGGCCGGCTGGCTCGCCCAGCTCACCCAGGCCGACGTGTTGAAGCCGGGCCGGGCGCCTTCGGACCCGGATGCTCCCGTGTTCGCTGCCTCCCTGCCGTCGCGTATCCTGTCCCAACTTCCGTGCCTGCCCGAGGCCAGCGCGGGCTGACCGCACCAGGGGGAAACGCAAGCGATGACGCTCACGAAGGACCGACCGGAGCAGGTCGTCGAGGTACCCGAGCCGCATAGGCGCGGACGTATGTCCAACCCGCTGATCCTGTTCCTGGCGATCGGACTCCTGCTGCTGGCCTTCGGCTGGACGTTCCTGCAGGACCCCTCGATCAGCGCCCCAACACGAGACCCCGCCTGGTACACATGGCGCTCGAACCTGATCATGAGCGACGCCCCGGGCCTGGTCGCGGGTGACTGGGGTCCCTTCCACATGTTCGGCGGCGGCTACCGGGTCACGGTGCCGCTGTACGGCTCGATCCTGCAGCGCGTCGCAGGGATCGACCTGTACACGTTCAGCGCGTTCATGATGATCGGCGTCCCCGCGCTGACCGGGCTAGCACTGGGTGCGTTCTCCTGGCGCAAGCACAAGGATCCGTTGCTGTTCCTGTTGGTGATGCTCTCCACGGCGGCGTTGTTCATGACGACGCCGTACGTCGGGTACCTCGACAACATCACCGTCCTGTATCTCCTGTCGCTCACCCTGGCGTTCTTCGAACCCGGACGCACTTCGTGGGGCTCCCGCGTCGCCCTGTTCCTGCTGGGGATCGCCGCGGCGTACACGCACCCGACGACGTGCGTGATCTTCGGGATGTCGCTGATGGCGGTGTTCGGCCTGCGCGTGCTGACGAGCCGGTTCCACCTGGGGCCGCCGCTGAAGGAGCTCGGGCCGTCGCTGATGTCGGTCGGGTTCGGGATGATCTTCGGCCTCGCGAGCTGGCTGTTCTCGCCATGGGGCGTCGCGGGCTCGCTCGCCGACGCCGCGCTTCCCCCTCCCTACACGAAGGAGGTCTTCCTCAGGCGCCTGGACGGCTGGGTTGGCTCTCTGCAGCCGATGATCGTCGTGCCGATGGTTCTGCTCGCGATCGGCTGGACGATCTACCGAGCGCGCAGGGACCGCCAACCCTCGGACGGGTTCGGCACGATCTCCGCGATGATGCTGCTCCCGTTCCTGGGGGTCTTCGGCTTCGTCGTCGCAACCTACCCGTACTACCGCTTCATGAACGCGACGATGGGCCTGTTCCCGCTGGCGGGTCTGGGTGCCTATGTCGCCCTCAAGTGGCTGTGGAAGCGGGACGGCGCCGCAAGGATCGCCGGCGTGATCGCCTCACTCGTGATCGTGGCCTCGTTCGGCTACGTCTGGGTGAGTGGACGTGAGGCAGCTCAGTGGGCCGATCCCGACAACCAATGGATCGACCAGCCCACGCGGACGGCCCTGGAGGCGGCGAACGCGGTCGTGGTCGGCGAGTCCGGGGACAACCCGATCGTCTTCGTCGTGGACTACCAGGACGAGTACCAGTCCTACGGCTGGTCCAAGACCTTCACGAACGTCTCGCGCACCGGCCTGCCCGGCGACGCGGTGAAACGCTCGATGACCTACTTCGGCACACTGGAGGACTTCCTCGCCGACCGGCCGACGCAGCTCACCGACGGGACCTACAACAAGATGGCGCGCGGGTTCCACCGAGAGCTGGCCGAGCTCCGGCAGGAGTACACCGGTCCTCCGCTCGTGTTCCTCGTGCGCCAGTTCAACGAGGGCACGACGAACGAGGAGCTGCTCGACGCGAGCGGGGACGACCTCCTGCTTCTCGGCGACGACATCGCCGTGGTGACTGGCGAGGGGCTCACTACACCCTCGGCGGCGTCGCTCGAGGCCGCCCGGGCCGCCGAGGCCGAGGTGGCCGCCTTCTACGCCGACCACCCCGGGATCTTCGGGAACCTCGGGCACAACCTGTGGGTGATCGTGGCGCTGGGGCTGCTCATGGTCGTTCCCGGCGCGCTGGCCGCGCGGTTCTTCGACCTGGACGATGCGTGGCTGAAGATCGCCTTGATCCCGGGCATCTCGATCGTCCTCACCCTCCTCTCGGGCATCGTGGTCGTCGCGGTGACTCGCTCGCCCTTCGGCGTCGCCCACGGGTGGGCCTCTCTAGGGTTGGCCACAGCGTTCACGGCGGCGCTCCGGTTCGGCTCGGCGCCGATCCTGAAGGTGCTGAACGGGTTCGGCGGCTTCTTCAACAAGATGTTCTCGGTCTTCTCCAACGCCGACTTCGCCTCGCTGATGGGCGTGCAGTTCCTAGCGATGGCCGCCGACGGCGTGATCCGAGGCTCGATCGCCAAGTCGATCGCCTTCGGCGGGCAGGAGGGTTTCGACGTCACCACGGTGCCCGACGCCAACTACCTGCTGAAGGTGGTGCTCGCGCTCTACATCCCGTACACGTTCATCAGCCCGTTCATCGGCGTGTTCATCGACCGGTTCGAACGGCGGCGCGTGCTCTCGACGTCCAACGTCGTGACCGCCGTGGTCGTGGCGGTCGTTGCGGCGGCTGCGCTGATCCCGCTGGGTGACGACACGTCGGAGGGCAAGATCGGCATCACCGCAGCACTGATCGTCGGCATGCTCGTGATGCAGGCCTGTGTCCGCATCGTGCTCGCGGTCAAGTCCGCCGCGATGCCCGACGTGCTCTCGGGCAAGGACCTGATGCAGGGCAACGGGCTCTCGCAGGCGGGCGGAGCGCTGTTCCAGGTACTGGGGGCGGGGATCGCATTCGGGTTCGGGGCCGCATTCCCGTCGTGGCTGGTCGTGCTGGGGGGGGCGGGCGTGCTGGTCGCCTCCTCCGTCGTGGCCCGCCGGATCCGCAAGATGGAGGCCGCGCCGCACGAGATGAGCTTCGGCCAGGAGGCCAAGCGGATCCTCAAGGATGTGGGGGCGGGCCTCAGGGAGGTGAAGAGCCGGCCAGCGGGTGCGCTGGGCCTGACCTCGTTCCAGATGATCAGGTACCAGTTCTGGGGATTCACGCTGTTCGTGTTCGCCCTGTACTCCAAGAACCTCGTCGAGGGCGGCGAGGTCGACACCATCGCGCTCGGCCTGGTCGGCGGGCTCGGGTTCCTGGGCGGCGCGCTCGGCCTCGTGCTCGCGCAGCGGTGGAAGGACACCGTTGCACCTATCCGGCTGCTGATCGGCTCTATGACGCTGCTCGGTGCCGGCACGGTCGTGTTCGGGTGGTCCGTCACGATGGCCGGGTTCGCGGCGATGCTGTTCGTAGGGTTCTTCGCCTTCTTCATGGCGAAGATCTCCGCCGATACGATCATGCAGCAGGCCATGCCCGACGACTTCCGCGGCCGGGCGTTCGCGCTGTTCGACATCGCCTACAACCTTGGGTTCATCGTGCCGGCGATCATCCTGTCGTTCGTGTGGGTCGAGAACGACCCATCGCAGGTGCGCACGATCCTGGTTGTGTCCGGCGCTCTGTTCCTGGTCCTCACCGCACTCGTGTGGCGCTGGTCGAAGAAGATCCGCGATCAGTTCGCGCCACAGGATGACCTCATCGAGGCCGAGGCATAGATGGAGCGCCCGCCGTCTCCGGACCCGGTCTCGGAGGCCGCGGCCTACCAGGAGCACCTGCTCGGGCTCCTCGGGGGCGATGATCCGGCGGTGGTCCAGGCCGCGACGCCCGCAGCCTGGCGAGCGCTCACCGCCGAGGCCGGAGCGCGCGTCGCCGAGCGACCGGAGCCGGAGGAATGGTCCGTCCTCGAGTGCCTCGGCCACGCCACCGACTCCGAGATCGTCTACGCCGGCCGGTACCGCTGGTCGGTCGCCCACGACGAGCCCCCGCTGATCGGCTACGACCAGGACCTGTGGGTAGAGCGGCTCCACCACGGACAGGACGACCCGGCCGAGCTCCTCGCGCTGTTCGAGGCTCTGCGCGTGGCGAACCTCGCGATGTGGTCGCGCTCGACGCAACGGGAGCGTGCCCGGGTGGGGATGCATGCCGAGCGCGGGCCCGAGAGCTACGACCTGAGCTTCCGCCTGATCGCCGGGCACGACCGGTTCCACCTCGCGCAGGCGCGCCGGACGCTTGACGCACTCGCAGGATGACTCAGGCCGAGGTGATCGTCCTCTCGAACTCGGGGAAGTAACGCCCGATAGAGGACACGTCGAACGAGTGCAGGATCGACTCCTGGGGCTCCCGCTGAAGCAGGAACGTGAAGCAGTCCCGGACGAACGCCTCGGGGGTTCGGACGCCCCCCAGGCGGTCGAAGTCGCGTTTCGAGAGCGTGACGTCGTGCTGGGTCGTGACCTCGCCCTCGTGGATCTCGACGCGGTACCGCGTCAGGAATCGTTCGGCGTCGGCGTCGCCGGGCGTTCGCGTGACGAGTATCTCGGCCACGGTGGAGCCATCGTACCCCCGCATCGGGCAGACTGGGGGCGTGGCCGAGGTCCACACCGATGACGCGAAGCTCTACTGCGAGGTCGACGGTGCCGGTGCGCCAGTCACCGTCGTGGCGCACGGTCTGACGAACAACCGGAACGAGCTGGCCGCGTTCACGCCGACGCTTCCCGGGACCACGGTGCGGTTCGACTTCCGCGGTCACGGGAAGACCGTTACGGCGCCGGAAGCGCGGTTCCGGTTCGAGGACTTCGCGCGCGACGTCGACGCGGTGGCCGAGGCCTACGGCGCTAGGGCGGCGATGGGGACCTCCCTCGGGGCCGGTGCGCTAGGCAACCTCGTGTGCCGCGTCCCCGATCGCTTCGAGCGGATGGTGTGGCTCCTGCCGGCAGGTCTTGACGTTCCGTTCCCGCTTAGGGCTCGCTACCACGAGCTGGCCGGCGGCTTGGAGGGCAAGTCGCCGGCCGAGGCGCTCGAGGCGATCATGAGCGACCCGGCCAAGCTCGCCCAGCGCATCGAGACGCCCTGGCGCTGGGAGATCGAGCGCGTGCTTTGGGAGCACGACGACTTCGACGCGCTTGCCCGCGCGATCCACGGGGTCATCGACGACTGGCCGATCCCGGACCGCGAGCTCCTCCGTGCCGTGCAGATCCCTACGCTGATCGTGGGTATGGACGGCGACGAGATCCACCCGGTGGAGCTCGCCCGCCTACTCGCCGACCTGCTCCCCGACGCGGACCTCGTGATCCTTGCGGACCAGGACGACCTGTTCAGGCGCATCCCCGAGCTAGTGACCCGCGTGTCCTCGTTCCTCCTCGGCGACGGATGACCCTCAACGGCGTCGGGTAACCTTCGGTCATGACCGAAGACCTGTTCTCGACCGATGCCTACCTCAAGAACTGCAAGGCGACCGTGGTCGAGGTCTACGACCAGGGCGTGGTGCTCGATCGCACCGTCTTCTACGCTCGAGGTGGCGGGCAACCGGGAGACACGGGCATGATCCGCTGGAAGGGCGGCGAGGTGCACGTCGAGGATGCGTTCAAGCAGAACGCTCAGCACGTGCATCAGGTCTTGGGCGACCCGCCGGCCGAGGGGACCGCGGTGACCTGTGAGCTCGACTGGGAGCGCCGCTACCGGTTGATGCGCACCCACACCGCGCTGCACGCGCTCTCGGGCATCGTGTTCCGGGGCTTCGGTGCGAAGGTAACCGGCGGCAACATGGAGCCGGGGATGGCGCGCATGGACTTCGAACTCCAGACGATCGGTGCCGAGTTCGGCTTCGAGGTCGAGGAGAAGCTGAACGCCGAGCTCGAGGTCGACCGCCCCGTACACGTGAGCTTCGTGCCGCGCGTGGATGCGCTCGCCGACCCCGACCTGATCCGCACGAAGGTGAACCTGATCCCCGCGTCGGTCGACCCTATCCGCGTGGTCGACATCGAGGGCCTGGACAGGCAGGCGGACGGTGGGATGCACGTGCGCTCCACGGCCGAGGTCGGCCGCGTCCGCGTCGTCAAGACCGAGAACAAGGGCAAGGGCTTCAAGCGGATGCGGATCGAGCTCGACTGAGCGTGGGCCAGGCGCCCGCCCGGCACGACCTGCTCGGTGGGCTGTCGGCAGGGCTATCGGCCGTGCTGTTCGGCGCGATCATCATCTGGGGTCGGTACGTCCTGGAGCGAGGCGTCCCGGTCGAGACGATGCTGTCCATCCGCTTCGGCATCGGCGCGCTGGTGCTAGGGACCGCCATCCTGGTGACGGGCCGGCCCGTTCTCGCCGAGCCGGGCGAACGGCTCCGGCTCGTCCTGCTCGCGCTGTTCGGATACGCGATCGAGGCGAGCATCTACTTCACGGCCACCCAGCACGGGACGGTCGCGACGGTCACGCTCCTGTTCTTCGTCTACCCCGTGTGGGTGATGCTGTGGGCCCGCGCCTTCGGGGGGCGCGGCACGACCGGTTTGACGGTCGTCGCGCTCGTTTGCGGCGTCGTCGGCGCCGTCGTCGTCGTCGGGACCGGCACCGGGCTGTCGATCGACCGGGCCGGGGTGGCGCTGGCGCTCCTGACCTCGCTCACGTACAGCGGGTACCTGACCGGCGCGGACCTGCTGATCCGGCGCACGGGCGCCCTCACCGCCGCGATGTGGGTGAGCGCCGGGGCCTCGGTCGGCCTGTTCGCCTGGGCCAACGCGGTCGGGCACTGGCAGATGCCCTTGGGCGCGGCCGAGTGGGCGCCGCTCGTCGGGATGGGGCTCGCCTCGGGCGCGGCCTTCTTCTTCCTGATGGAGGCCCTGAACCGTATCGGTGCGGTCCGCACGTCGATCGTCTCGGCGATGGAGCCGCTCGCCGCCGCGGTGCTCGGATTCATGTTCCTTGACGAATCCGTGACCGTCGGCGTCGCCGTAGGCGGCGCGCTGATCCTGGTCGGGTCGGTCTTGGCGAGCCTCGCCCGCGCCCCAACCCCGCAGGAGCAGCAGATCCCGTAGCAGCCGCACATCCCTGGAAGCCGGGTCCGGTCGGGGTCGAAGGTCCCGGTCGGCTCGGGACCTTTGACCCTGAGCCGCGGGGAGCCGGCCGCGTTCCCATGCCGGGGTCCGGCGGGAGGTCGGTTGGGCGACGGGGTCACCAGGCGAGAGTTCCTGAAGCTGGCGGGCGGCATGGCCGGAGGACTTGCGCTCGCCGGGCAGGGAGCGCTGGCGCTCCGCCGGCTAGTGCCGGTCGGGGTCGACAACCCCCTCGAGTTCTATCCGGAGCGCGACTGGGAGCGCGTCTATCGGGACCAGTACCGCTACGACGGATCGTTCGCATTCGTCTGCTCTCCGAACGACACCCACGCGTGCCGGATGCGGGCGTTCACGCGCAACGGCGTCGTCACCCGGATCGAGCAGAACTACGACGTCGACCGCTACTCCGACCCGTTCGGGAACCGCGCCACCCCCCACTGGCTCCCGCGCGGATGCCCCAAGGGGATGACGCTGCACCGACGGGTCTACGGGCCGTTCCGTCTCCGGTACCCCATGGTCCGCGAGGGTTGGAAGCGGTGGGCCGACGACGGCTTCCCGTACCTCACGCCGGAGCTCCGATCCGAGTACCAGTTCGACGCCCGCGGGCGGGACGGGTTCGTCCGGGTCTCCTGGAGCGAGGCGTTCGGCTACGTGGCGGGAGGCCTGTTCGCGGTCGCGAGCCACTACAGCGGCGACGAGGGCGCTCGCCGGCTCTTGGACGAGGGGTACGAGCCGGAGATGGTCGAGGCGATGGGCGGGGCCGGGACGCGCACGCTCAAGTTCCGCGGAGGTATGGGGCTGTTGGGCGTCCTCGGGAAGTACGGCATGTACCGCCTCTCGAACTCGATGGCGCTCCTCGATCACGCAATCCGCGGGGTCCCTCCCGACCAGGCCCTCGGCGGGCGGAACTGGTCTAACTACACGTGGCACGGCGACCAGGCTCCCGGGTTCCCCTTCGTGCACGGCCTGCAGGCCTCGGACGTCGACCTGAACGACCTTCGGTACTCACAGCTGCATGTACAGGTCGGCAAGAACCTCGTCGAGAACAAGATGCCCGAGTCGCACTGGTTCCACGAGGTCATGGAGCGCGGCGGGACGATCGTCACGGTAGCTCCCGAGTACTCGCCGCCGGCCACGAAGTCGGACTACTGGATCCCGGTGCGTCCCCAGACCGACGCGGCCCTGTTCCTCGGGGTCACCAGGATCATGCTCGACGAAAGGTGGTACGACGAGGACTTCGTCAAGCGGTTCACGGACCTCCCCCTGCTCATCCGGACCGACACCGGGACTCGCCTGCGCGCCAAGGAGGTCTTCCCCGGGTACCGCCCCCGCCTCTCGCTGGGGGGAGCGAGCTTCGCCGACCAGGGCCTCACCGAGGAGGACTACGTGCGGATCGGCGGTGACTTCGTGGTGTGGGACCGCCGACTCGATGGCCCCTCCCCTCTCACCCGCGACGAGGTCGGAAGGCGACTGACCGCCGACCCGGAGCTGGAGGGGCGCCACCGCGTGCGGCTCGTGGACGGCTCCACGGTCGAGGTCGCCCCGCTGTGGGAGCTGTACCGCACGCACCTCGAGGACTACGACCTCGAGACGGTGGCCGAGATCACGCGCGCCCCGGCCACGCTGATCCGGCGGCTCGCCGAGGACATCTGGCGGTTATCCCCGGCCGCGATCCACGTCGGCGAGGGGATCAACCACTGGTTCCACGCGACGCAGGCCAACCGCGCGATGTACCTGCCGCTGATGCTGACCGGTGACATCGGCAAGCCCGGCGCCGGGTGCCACACGTGGGCGGGGAACTACAAGTCGGCCCTGTTCCAGGAGACCAACTGGAGCGGGCCGGGCATCAACGGGTGGTTCTACGAGTCCCCCTTCGACCAGAACCTCGACCCCGGCGCGTCGCCCAAGAAGCTGCGGCTGTTCAAGCACGCGAAGGGCGAGGAGCCGGCCTACTGGAACCGCGGCGACAGCCCGCTCGTCGTCGACACCCCGAGGTACGGGCGCAAGGTCTTCACGGGCGTCACGCACATGCCCACCCCGACGAAGGTCCAGTGGACGACGAACGTGAACATCCTGAACAACGCCAAGCACGCCTACGACATGATCAAGAACGTCAACCCCCGGCTGGACATGATCGTGACGCAGGACATCGAGATGACGGCGACCGCCGAGTACGCCGACATCATCCTGGCTGCTAACTCGTGGATGGAGTTCGAGGGCCTAGAGGTGACCGCCTCCTGCTCGAACCCGTTCCTGCAGATCTGGAAGGGCGGGATGGACCCGATCGGCGACACGAAGGACGACCTGGCGATCATCGCCGGTGTCGCGGAGGAACTCGCGCGCCAGACCGGGGACGAGCGGTTCGCCGACCACTGGCGGTTCGAGCTCGACGGCCGGCGCGAGGTGTACCTGCAGCGCCTGCTCAGGGGCTCGGGCACGACCGCCGACTACGACCTCGACGACATCATGGCAGGCAGGTACGGGGAGCCCGGCGCCGCCCTGATGCTGTTCCGCACCTACCCCAGGATCCCCTTCTACGAGCAGGTGCACGACGACGTCCCCTTCCACACGGATACCGGACGGCTCAACGCATATTGCGATATCCCCGAGGCGCTCGAGTACGGAGAGAACTTCGTCGTCCATCGGGAGGGACCCGAGGCGACGCCGTACCTCCCGAACGTGATCGTCTCGACGAACCCGCTGGTCCGTCCGGACGACTACGGGATCCCGCTCGACGCGATGCACTGGGACGAGCGCACCGTGCGCAACGTGAAGATGTCGTGGGCGGAGGTCAAGGACACCGCCAACCCGCTGTGGGAGCAGGGCTTCGCCTTCTACTGCCTTACCCCCAAGACCCGTCACCGGGTCCATTCGTCGTGGAGCGTCACCGATTGGCACATGATCTGGGACTCGAACTTCGGCGACCCGCATCGGGGCGACCGCCGCCTGCCCTACGTCGGCGACCACCAGATGCACCTGAACCCGGAGGCTGCGAACGCGCTCGGGATCGCGGACGGCGACTACGTCTACGTCGACGCGAACCCCGACGATCGGCCCTACCGCGGTTGGCGAGAGGACGACCCCTTCTACAAGGTCTCGCGGCTGAAGCTCCGCGTGAAGTACAACCCCGCGTACCCATACGACGTCGCGATGATGAAGCACGCGCCGTTCATGGCGACCGAGAGGTCGGTCGAGGCCCACGAGACGCGACCCGACGGGCGCGCGATCTCGGCCGGCACCGGCTACCAGGCCAACCTCCGGTACGGCTCCCAGCAGTCGGTCACGCGCGACTGGTCGATGCCGATGCACCAGACCGACTCGCTGTTCCACAAGGCGAAGGATGGACAGCACTTCGTCTTCGGCTACGAAGCCGACAACCACGCCGTGAACACGGTCCCTAAGGAGACGCTCGTGCGGATCACGTTCGCGGAGGCCGGCGGCCACGAGGGGAAGGGGACGTGGCTCCCCGCCAGGAGCGGGCGCACCCCGGCCGGCGAGAGCGCGCCGATGCTGGCGTACCTCGACGGACGCTTCGTCCGGGTGGATCTATGACCGCCAAGCCCTCAGAGCCGGAGGACCCGCTCCAGATCGTCGGGGTCGTGCTCGACCGGCCGATGGACGCGGCCGCCCTCGAGGCGATGGCGCGCACGTTCGTCGAGGAGTACGCGCTGATGGGGTGGGGGCCGAAGCGGATCCTGTCCCTGTTCCGTCATCCGCACTTCGTGGGGGCTCACGACGTTTACGAGGCCCTGGGGGAGCCTCGGATCGTGTCGCTGATCCACGAGGTCGCGGGGCCGGTCGAGGGAGGGGCCGATGCCTGAGGTCTACAACTGGCAGCTCGGCCGGGACATGGAGTACCGCTTCCCGAACGCGCATCCCGAGTGGCAGTTCGCGTTCGTCTTCAACATCAACCGGTGCCTGGCGTGCCAGACGTGCACGATGGCCTGCAAGGCGACCTGGACCTTCTCCGAGGGCCAGGAGCAGATGTGGTGGAACAACGTCGAGACAAAGCCCTACGGCGGCTACCCGCAGGGGTGGGACGTCCGCCTCCTGGAGCTGCTCGAGGAGGCGAACCCCGGAGGCCAGACGTGGGACGCGCGCTCGACGGCCGCCGAGCGGCCGTACGGGATCTACCGGGGCAAGACGATCTTCGAGGCGGCGACGGACGCCGGTGGAACGGATCAGGCGCTCGGGTACCTGCCCACCGACGCGGAGTGGGGCGCCCCCAACATCTACGAGGACACGGCGCGAGGCCCCAAGGGGCAGCCCGGCGCGTACGGGGAGGGCGCGTCCCTGCCGCGTCACTCGGCGTGGTTCTTCTACCTCCAGCGCCTGTGCAACCACTGCACGTACCCCGCCTGCCTGTCGGCCTGCCCGAGGAACGCGATCTACAAACGACCCGAGGACGGGATCGTCCTGATCGACCAGGAGCGGTGCCGCGGCTACCGCAAATGCGTCGAGCAGTGCCCGTACAAGAAGCCGATGTATCGCCCCACGACCCACACCTCGGAGAAGTGCATCGCGTGCTACCCGCGGATCGAGGGCACGGACCCCCTCACGGATGGACTGCCGATGGAGACCCGGTGCATGGCCGTGTGCCCAGGCAAGATCCGGCTGCAGGGTCTCGTCGAGATCGAGCGGGACGGGCGCTGGAAAGACGACCCCACGAACCCGATCGCCTACCTCGTCCGGGAGGCGAAGGTCGCCCTGCCCCTGTACCCCCAGTTCGGGACCGAGCCGAACGGCTACTACATCCCGCCGCGCTGGGTCCCACGCGAGTACCTACACCAGATGTTCGGTCCGGGCGTGGATGAGGCGATCGAGACGTACCTGGCGCCGCCCCGGGAGCTCCTAGCGGTGCTCCAGCTGTTCCGCGCCTCGCAGGCCATCCTCTTCCACTTCGAGGTCGTGAAGGGCCCGAAGGTGCGCGACGCGGTGATCGGTGGCAGGAAGTGGGAGATGTTCGACGACACGGTGATCGGCTACGACCGGAGCGGCGAGGAGATCGTGCGGCTATCCGTGCTGGAGCCGTTCGTCGAGCGGCCGCGGAAGTACCTGAACTCGATCTGAGGGAAACGAGATGGTGGTTCAGACCGCGAGCCGGACCGAGGAAGCGATAGCGCGGAGCGCCGCCTACAGGCTGCTCTCGCAGGCGCTCGTCTACCCGACGGCCGACGCGGCCTGCAAGACGCTGGACGAGGATCTCCCGCTCGCCGAGTCGGTGGCGGATGCGCTCCCGGTCGAGGTCGGGAACGCCCTCGGCGAGATGGCCTCGGCCCTGCGGGGTGCGGCGAGGCACGAGATGGAGGTCGCCTACGGCGCGGCCCTGTCCCACGTTCACTCGGCGGACTGCTCCGCGTTCGAGAGTGATTACATCGAGGGCGACCTGTGGCGCCGGGCTCACCAGCTGGCCGATATCGCGGGGTTCTACCGCGCGTTCGGCGTTTCCCATCCGTCGGAGCGGCCCGACCACGTCGCGGTCGAGCTCGAGTTCCTCCACCTGGTCTCGTGCAAGCTCGCGTGGGCGCTCGGGTCCGAACAGGGCGAACACGCGGAGGTCTGTGCCGCCGCCGAGGACCGCTTCCTGACCGACCACGTGCTCCGATGGATGCCGGGGTTCGCGGCCAGGCTGGCCCGAACGGCCTCGGCGGGTCCCCTCCGGAGCGTCGCGAGGATGCTCGCCGCCCTGCTGCGGGCGCAGTCGGAACGGGTCGGGGTCGAGCCGAGCGAGACGAACGGCGTCCTCGCGCCCGAGCCCGAGCCCGGGGGCATGTGCGAGGAGGACGGATGAGGCGCCGCGGCGCGGTCCTCGGCCTCGCGCTGGCCCTCGCCGCCGGGCTAACGCTCTCGGGCGCCCGGCTCGCCGTGTCCCAGGCGATCGCGATCGTCGCGATGCGTGCCCCGTCGCCCGTCCCCTGGCAGGAGCCCTGGGCCGGTTTCTGGGGGGACGTGCGGATGATGCCGTTACCCCTGTCGGCCCAAGCGTCCGTCGCGCCCAAGGGAGGGAAGCGACTCACGCTCGAGGCGGGAGCCGTGCACGACGGCGAGAACCTGTTCGTGATCCTGGAATGGCCCGACGCCAGCCCGAGCGACTCGGTCTCGAGGACCGAGCACTTTACCGACGCGATCGCGGTCCAGTTCCCGTCCGAAGCCGGGGTAGGGGTCCCGGCGCTCTGCATGGGCGCCACCGACGCGGCCGTCAACATCTGGCAGTGGCGCGCGGCCTGGCAGACCGAACTCGAGCGCGGATCCGCGCCCTCGATCCTGCAGACCTACCCCGACGCCGTCGTCGACTCGTACCCGTTCGAGGGCGAGGAGCTGTACCAGCCGGGTCGCGCGGTGGGGAACCCGTTCGCCGAAGCGCTACGCGTCTCCGCGGTAGACAACCTCGTCGCCGGCGGGTTCGGATCGCTCACGGCCGATCCCCTGGCGGCCGTCGCCGGCTGGGGTCAGTGGCGTCAGGGGACCTGGCGAGTGGTCCTTACCCGCCCCCTGCAGGTGGGACGCGAAGGCAATATCGAGCTCGGCAACGGGGCGAACACCGACGTCGCGTTCGCTGTGTGGGACGGCGCGGCCCAGGAGCGTGACGGGATGAAGTCCGTCAGTACCTTCGCGAAACTGGAGATCTCGAACGAGCCATTGGCGAGCGGGATCGGGATGGTGTGGTGGCTCCCGGCGGTCGCGATCCTCGCGGCGCTCGCCGTCTGGCTCGGGCTCCGCGCGGGGCGGTCGAGCGCATGAACGTCACCTGGGCCCGGCCGATGCCGCGCCGCGACGAGCGGTCACCGAGCGTGAACAGTGAGGAGCGGTGGGAGTCCATCCCGCGATCGCTCCTCTGGGTGCTGGTGGCCTCCGTGGCGACTGAGGTGCTCCTCCTGCGGACGTTCTTCCGCGTCGGGATCTTCATCCCGAAGCAGGATGTGTTCCGCGTCGTCAACGATGTGCTGGTTATGGTCGGGACGTTCGCGTTCAACCTCTCGACGGTCCTGACCCTCTCGTCGCTGGGATGGCTGTCCGTGACGGCCCTCCGGAGCGGGCGAGGAGCCACGGGGCTCGCCATAGGCTCGTTCGTCGCGCTGTCGCTGCTCGCGGCCGCCGGGGCGGCCACCGGCCCGCTGGTCCCCCCGATGTTTGCCGCCGCGACGATGCTCGTGACGTGGCCGAACGTACGGCGCTCGCGTGTTTGGGGCGTGAGAGGGCTCGGCGATCGAGGCAACGCCGAACGGCTCGGCATCGGCCTCACGGCGACGGTGTTCCTACTGTCGGCCTACTCGGGCGTCGCATCGAGCATGCGGGCATCCGCCCTCGGGTCGCCGCCTGGCGTCGTGGCGGCGCAGCTCTTCGGCGAGCTGCTCATCGTCGCCGTAAGCATCGCCTTCCTCGTGGCGCGCCGCCGAGAGGGGCCGATCCCGACCCACGCGGCGATCCTCGGGGCGTTGCCCGCGCTCGTGGTCGCCTCGGCCTGGCAGGCGAACGGGGCGATCGCCGGCATCCTCGCGCTGTGGGCTACCGGCCTTCGCCTGTACCTCCCGGTCTGGGCCTACGTGGTCGCGGTGTGGGCGCTCGCCACGACCGTCATGGCCAGGCGGGGCGACGGCTCCAGCAGGGCCGCAGGGCTCGTGCTCCTGGCGTGCGCCGGGTTCCTGCTGGAGTCCACGTACTCCATGTCGGTCGCGCTGTTGGCACTGATCCTGCTGTGCGATCTGCCGGCGCGGGTCTCCGCCGCGACCGTCTCACGCGACGGGTTCGTGCAGGAGCCGAGGGCCACCGTGAGCACCGCTAGGTAGATCCGAGCGCTCAACCACACGTCACGCCCAACGAGTGCTGGATAGACGGACACGACGACCTCGGGATGGAGGGCTACCTCCAGGTCCGGCGCGACGCACCGCCGGACCGCGAACCCGGTGCCACGTTCCCGTTCGAGCTCGGCCCCGGTGACCGCCCGACGCTTGGCGGCGTTGCCCGCATCGCCTTGCGCCGAAGCTACGTGCCGAGCAGCACCGCCAGCGCCGTGATCGCGAAGTAGATGCTGAGCCCTCCGGCGACGAGCATCATGCGCAGCGAGCGCTGGATGGGCGAGCGCCCGAGCGCGTAGTACGCGATCGGACCGAACAGCGGCACCGCGATCACGACGAGCATCCACATGACGCGCGTCCGGTTCGGTACCGCGTCCTGGCGGACTAGGTCCCAGAGCGCGATCGAGATCCACGCCGAGTACAGGATCAGCGGCAGCGCGTATGCGTACAGGCCGAGCAGGATCCCGAAGAACCCGGTTGCGAGCGGTATGCCTAGCACGGTGACCTCCTGGGAGACATCGGACGATGCCGGCACGTCCAGCGTGCGGGCGTCGCGGATCTGGACCCGTTGCGGGACGGCGACCTCGGCGATCGCGGGAGCGGGCGGGGCGCTC
>Ga0209751_10002476_pt1 | contig 18349 bp, 16 predicted proteins | sample RifCSP13_1_FD_184019 | JGI IMG/M metagenome (GOLD analysis project Ga0209751, IMG submission 184019) | Soil microbial communities from Rifle, Colorado - Rifle CSP2_sed 13_1 (SPAdes) (version 2) | ecosystem: Environmental > Terrestrial > Deep subsurface > Rock core/Sediment | place: Rifle... | reverse complement strand
GGTCGCGCTGTTGATCGCTTACCTGCCGACCATGTACAGCGCGTTCTCGCGCCGCGAGCTGGCCGTGAACCTGCTCGAAGTGCGCGCGGGGTCGCCGCCCTCCGCGGTCGAGTTGATCCTGCGCTTCCATCGCCTGAAGCGCTTCGACCACCTGCATGAATTGTGGGAGACGTGGGAAGCCTGGTTTGCCGAGATCGAGGAGAGCCACACCTCGCTCGCCGCGCTCGTCTTCTTTCGCTCGCCGCAGCCCGATCACTCGTGGGTCACCGCCTCAGGGGCCGTGCTCGACGCGGCAGCGCTCGTCGCCTCGACTCTCGAAATCCCGCGCGATGCCCAGGCAGACTTGTGCATCCGCGCGGGATACCTGGCCCTCCGGCGCATCGCCGACTTCTTTCGCATCCCCTATAACCGGGAGCCTCACCATCCGGCTGACCCCATCAGCCTCACCCGCGCCGAGTTCGACGCCGCTTATGACGAGCTTGCGCGTCAGGGCGTCCCCCTCAAACCCGACCGTGACCAGTGCTGGCGCGACTTTGCGGGCTGGCGGGTGAACTACGATACGGTGCTGCTGGCCCTGTGCCGATTGACGCTAGCCCCTTACGCGCCGTGGTCATCGGATCGCGCGACGGGCGAACTGCGCATCACCTATTCGGGCCGGGTCGCCGAATCTAAATCCCGAGGCAACGTTTAACCACCGGGGCCAGCTCTTCCCACTCAATGCTGGTCTGCCGCCCGCCGTCGAACTCATTCAGCACCCAGGCGTGAATTGCCAGCAGGGCGGCGTGATCTTTGGGCAGCTCCTGCCCCAGGTGCTGGTTGATCAGGAAGATCAACCCGGCCAACCCCGAGTCTTTGGTGAGCGAGACCTCGAGGGGCCGCCCGAGGAGCGCGGGCACGTCGAAGGGGGCGTACATCCACCAGAACTTGTTCAGCCCATCCGCATGGACTCCCGCCCGCGTGCGGTGCGCGTCCCGGCCGTAGAGTGGATATTTCGGCGGGAGCGGCTCGCCCATCTGCGCATAGATTTCGGCCAGTTCGTTGAGCGCGGTGAAGTCGGGGCGCGCATTCGGGAAGTATCCCATCCCGATGAGGTGCAGCAGGAGGCCTTCCAGCGGCGCGTTGCCCGTGCGCTCGCCTTTCCCCAGGCACGTCCCGTTGATGACCGCACAGCCTTCGCGGATGGCCGCGAGACAGTTCGCCGCGATCAGCCAGGTATCGTTGTGCGGGTGAAACTCCAGGTCCGCCGGTTCCAGTCCCAGGGCCTTGAGCGCGCGGAAAATGCGCGGGATACTCCGCGGCAGCGCCACGTCGTCGTAGGGCAGGCCGAGGCCCATCGTGTCGCACACGCGGAACTTGGGGCGCAGCGCCTGGCCGTAAGGCGCGGCCAGCTCCTGCACGGCTTCGACGAACGCCCGCATGAAATCCATCGGCGCGCGGGTGGCGTCTTCGAGGTGCAGACGGGGGCGGATGCCCGCCGCCAGCGTGATCTGCACCGCCTGCAGGTAAGTCTGCGCGGCCTGCGCGCGCCCGCCCGGCTTGAACTTGTGGAAGGTGTGGTAGTCCGAGGCGGAGGCCAGCATCCCTGTCTCGCGCACCCCCAGCTTGCGGATCAACTCCGCGTCCTTCGCCGTCGCACGGATCCACGTCGTCGGCTCGATGGGCGCGCCGCGGCGATGCCGCTCCAATGCGCCTTCGAGCGCGGCCCGGTCCGAAGGCCGATACACAAAGAACTCCGCCTGCCGGATGGCGCCCGAGTTTCCGGTGAAGCGGCAGAGCACGTCGTAGATCTTCAGGCTCTGCACAGTCGTCAGGGGCAGGCCGCCCTGCTGGCCGTCGCGGTGCGTGGTTTCCGTCGTCCAGGCCTCGGCCGGGAGGCCCGGCGGGCGCGTCGTCCACACATAGCGTGGAAAATCCTCGCGCGGGAAGCTTTCGGGAAAATACTCCGGCGTCTCCGGATCGGCGATCTGCGCCTTGACCGCAGCATGGGTAATGGTCGTCGTGGTCATCTTCGCCTCCAGTCTTCAATCTCTCTTATAAGCCACTCCTCAATGACTTGTCAATATTGACTGATAAATCAATATATAATGAGGGAAGACATGAAACACGCTCGCTACCTTACCGCCCGCGAGGCGGCGCAAGAATTGAGCATTAGCCTGCCGACGCTGTACGCCTACGTGAGCCGGGGGTTGATCCGCTCGGAGGCGGCGGGGGGAAGCAAGCGTGACCGGCGCTATCGCGTGGAGGATGTGCAGAAACTCAAAGAGCGCCGGGAGCAGCGGCGCGATCCGGGCAAGGCGGTGGAGCGCGCGCTGCACTGGGGCGCGCCCATCATGGACTCGGCGCTTACATTGATTGCCGAAGGACGAGTTTATTACCGGGGACGCGACGCGCTGGAGTTGGCAACACAGTGCACGGTCGAACAGGTCGCGGCGCTAATTTGGACGGGCAATCTCGACGAGGCGGCGGGGTTGTTCAACGCACCCGTGGGCGCGCGCTCGCCCCGCTTCCAGTCAGCGCGCCGGGATCTTGCCGACCTGCCGACGATGGAAGCCTTCCAAACCCTTTTGCCGCTGGCCGCCGCCGACGATCCGGCCGCCTACGATTTGCGTCCCGCCTCCGTGGCGCGCACGGGCGCGCGCATTCTGAAGCTCATGACGACGATTGCCGCGGACGGTGAACCGCAGGAGGCCGGCATCGCCCAGGCGCTCCAGCGCAGTTGGGCGCCACGGGACGAGCGAGTCCTGCGGTTGATTGACGCCGCCCTCGTCCTGTGCGCGGATCACGAGCTGAACGTCTCGTCGTTCACGGCGCGGTGTGTGGCCTCGGCCGGCTCGACGCCCTACGCGGCGGTGATCGCCGGGTTAGCGGCTCTGCAAGGGCTGAAACATGGCCGTCACACCGAGCGCGTCGAGGCGCTCATGCAGGAAATCGGGAAGCCCGCGCGGGCCCGCGCGGTCGTGGCCGGGCGGCTCAGGCGGGGCGAGGCTATCCCTGGCTTCGGGCATCCGCTCTATCCTGACGGCGACCCGCGCGGCCGGGCGCTGCTTCAGTTGACGGCGGAGGTCTTCCCGCGTTCGCCGGCCGTATCGCTCGCGAAAGCGTTGGCGCAGGCGGCCGGCGATTTGGTGGGTGAGCACCCCACGGTTGACTTTGGGCTGGCGACGCTGGCGCGCGCGCTGAACCGGCCGACGGGCGGCGCGTTAGCCATTTTTGCGCTGGGGCGGACGGTTGGATGGATCGGCCACGCGATTGAGCAATACCGGCTCGACCAGATGATTCGCCCCCGGGCGCGGTACGTCGGCCCGCTGCCGTAGATAGCCGCTGCCAAAGTCCAGTTTCTTGCGGCGCAGAATTTGTGCTATAACCTCAGCCATATCTCATCTCCGCGAGGTCACGTATGGCTAAATACGCCGCTGCCATTGATCAGGGCACGACGAGCACGCGCTTCATGATCTTCGACCACGCCGGGAGGGTCGCGGCGATTGACCAGAAGGAGCACGCGCAGATTTACCCGGAGCCTGGCTGGGTGGAACACGACCCGCTCGAAATCTGGGAGCGCACGCAGGGGGTGATCGCGGGCGCGCTGCGGCAGGGGAACGTTGACCCGAAAGACATTGCCGCCGTCGGCGTGACTAACCAGCGCGAGACGACGGTGGTGTGGGAGAAGGCGACGGGCAAGCCGGTCTACAACGCGATTGTCTGGCAGGACACGCGCACGGCCGACATCTGCAACGCGCTGGCGAAAGACGGCGGGCAGGACCGCTTCCGCGCTCGCGCCGGGTTGCCGCTCGCCACCTATTTCTCCGGCCCGAAGATCAAGTGGATATTGGACCATATCGAGGGGGCGCGCGCCCGCGCCGAGCGGGGAGAACTGCTCTTCGGCAACATTGACACCTGGGTCATCTGGAACCTCACAGACGGCCCGGACGGCGGCGTCCACGTCACCGATGTCTCCAACGCCTCCCGCACGCTGCTGATGAACCTGGAGACGCTCGATTGGGACGCCGATATTCTTGAGATCATGGGCATCCCGCGCAGAATGCTCCCCGCCATTCGGGCGTCGAGCGAAGAGTATGGGACGGCGACCGGCGCGCTGACAGGAGTCCCGGTCGCGGGCGATCTCGGCGATCAGCAGGCCGCGCTCTTCGGCCAGACGTGCTTCTCACCCGGCGAAGCGAAGAATACTTACGGCACGGGCTGCTTCATGCTCCTGAATACAGGCACAGCGCCAGTGCCGTCGAAGAACGGCCTGCTCACCACGCTGGCTTACAAGATCGGTAATGAGCAGGCCGTGTATGCGCTCGAAGGCTCGATTGCGATCACGGGCGCGCTGGTGCAGTGGCTGCGCGACAACCTGGGGCTGATTCAAAAGTCCGCCGACGTTGAAGCCTTGGCGCAGACCGTGGACGACAACGGCGGCATCTACTTTGTTCCTGCATTCTCCGGCCTGTATGCGCCCTACTGGAAGGACAACGCCCGCGGCGCCATCGTGGGCCTGACGCGCTACGTGAACAAGGGGCACATCGCTCGCGCCGCGCTCGAAGCCACCGCCTACCAGACGCGCGAAGTGCTCGACGCAATGAACAAGGACTCGGGCGTGAGCCTGACCGCGCTCAAAGTGGACGGCGGCATGGTGCAGGACGAACTGCTCATGCAGTTTCAGGCCGACGTCCTCGGCGTGCCCGTCATCCGCCCGACGGTGGCCGAGACGACCTCCCTCGGTGCGGCCTACGCCGCCGGGCTGGCCGTGGGCTTTTGGGAACGGGTGGACGACCTGCGCGCGAACTGGGGCAAGGACAAGGAATGGGTTCCGCGGATGAACGCCGCGCGGCGCGAGAAGTTGTACGCGGGCTGGAAGAAGGCGGTGACGCGCACCTTCGATTGGGTGGAGTGACCTTAAAGAGGAGACCGTATGAGCGAACAAGTCGGCTTCATCGGCCTCGGCATCATGGGCCGAGGTATGGCCCGTAATCTGCTGAAGGCAGGCTTCAAAGTGTGTGTATGGAACCGCACGTCAAGCAAGATGGACGAACTGGCCGCCGAGGGTGCGACGAAGGCCGCCAGCCCTGCCGACCTGGCCGCGCAATCCGACGTCGTCATCACCTGCGTCAGCGACACGCCCGACGTCGAAGCCGTGATCTTGGGCGACGACGGCGTGATCCACGGCCTCCGGCCCGGCGCGCTGGTGATTGACATGAGCACCATCAGCCCGCACGCCACGCGCGAAATCGCCCGAAAGCTTGCCGGGAAAGGCGCGCACATGCTCGACGCGCCTGTGAGCGGCGGGAGCGAGGGCGCGGCTAAAGGCACGCTCACCATCATGGTCGGCGGCGAGGCCGGGCAGGTGGCCCGCGCCATGCCGGTCTTGCAGGCGATGGGCAAGACCATCACGCATGTCGGCGGACACGGCGACGGGCAGATGGTGAAGCTCGTCAACCAGATCCTGGTCGTGGGCAACTGTCTTGCGATGTGCGAGGCGCTGCTGTTCGCGCAGGCGGGCGGCCTCGATCTGCGCAAAGCGTTTGAGGCCGTCGCGCCGGGGGCCGCCGGGAGCTGGATGCTCAGCCAGCGCGGCCCGCAGATTCTCAACCGCGACTGGCGGCCCGGCTTCACGATTGACTTGCAGCAGAAAGACGTGCGCCTGGTCCTCGCCGCCGCCGACCAGCTCGGCGTGCCGCTGCTCGGCACGGGCCTCATCTTCAACCTCTACCGGGCGTTGCAGGCCGACGGCCTCGGCGGCGAGGGCAATCACGCGCTCATCAAGGCGCTGGAGAAACTCTCTGGACTCGAAGTCCGCGCGGGTGGATAATCCACACCATGGACCTGCTCCTCGCCCACGGTTACTTCCTCGCTGAAGACGAGCACGAGCGCCGGGTGATGAAGCCGTACCCCACGCTCGGCCTGCTCTACCTCTCGGCCTATCTCAAGTCCAAAGGCTTTGCCGTCGGCGTGTTCGACTCCACGTTCCAATCGCTCGCCGACTTTGAAGCGCGCCTGCGCGCCGAGCGCCCGCCCGTCGTCGGGTTGTACGCGAACCTGATGACCAAGTTCAACGTGCTGAAGATGATCCCGCTGTGCAAGGCGGTTGACGCGACGGTGGTCCTCGGCGGGCCGGAGCCGGTTTCGTACGCCGCCGAATACCTGGCGCGCGGCGCGGACGTGATCGTGGTAGGGGAGGGGGAACTGACGGTCGAAGACCTCCTGGCCCGCCGCTTCCAGAACTTGCGCGAGGTTCCCGGCATTATCTTTCGCGCCGGGGATGGCGCGGTCGTCCGCAATCCACCCCGGCCTTACATTTCCAATCTCGATGCGCTGCCTTTCCCCGACCGCGAGGCGATTGACGGCGACCGCTACGTGCGCGTTTGGCGCGAACATCACGGCCTGGGGTCGGTCTCGCTCATTTGCGCGCGCGGCTGCCCTTATCACTGCCAGTGGTGCAGCCACGCGGTCTACGGCCACACCCACCGCCGCCGCTCCCCGGCCAATGTCGTCGCCGAATTGGAAATGCTTTTGGAACGCTATCAGCCTGATCAAATCTGGTACGCCGACGACGTGTTCACCATCCACCGCCGCTGGTTCTTCGAGTACGCAGCCCTCCTCAGGCAGCGTGGGATCAAGATCCCCTTCGAGTGCATCTCGCGCGCCGATTGCATGAACGAAGACGTGGTGAGGACGCTGGCCGAGATGGGCTGTTGCCGGCTGTGGATCGGCTCGGAGTCCGGCAGTCAGCGCATCCTCGACGCGATGCGCCGCGATGCCGACGCCGAAGACGTGCGGGCCAAGACGAAGATGCTTCAGCAGCACGGCATCCAGGTGGGGATGTTCATCATGCTCGGTTACGAGGGCGAGGAAGTGGCCGACCTCGAAGCGACGACCGAGCATCTCAAACTGGCCAAGCCAGACACCTTCCTCACCACGGTCGCTTACCCCATCAAAGGCACGCCCTATTACGCGGAGGTCGAGGCCCGCGTCCTGGCCCGCGCGGAGTGGGATAAAGTCAGCGACCGTGATCTTACAGTGCAAGGCCGTTATTCGCGCCGCTTCTATTCGTTTGCCACGCGCTGGATGGTGAACGCAGTCGCGCTGCACCGCGAGTGGCGCGGCCCCCGCCGCCCGCTCAGCCTCGCCAGGACGCTCGCCAACACCGCGCTGGGCCGGGCGGGGATGATGCTCACGCGCCATGAGCGTGAGGCGTGACCAGTGATGTGTGTACGTTGCTCGCTCCATGTCCGCGCCCTTCGACTCCGCCGCTCCTACCTATGACGCCGATTTCACCCACACACCCCTCGCCCGCGCGCTGCGGGACATCGTGTGGGAGCGGCTGGCCGCGCTCTTCCCGGCGGGCGCGCGCGTGCTCGAACTGGCCTGCGGCACGGGGGAGGATGCGCGCCACCTCGCCTCGCGCGGCCTGCGCGTCCTCGCCAGCGATCAATCCGAAGCAATGCTCGCCGTGGCGCGGGAGAAGTGCGCCGGACTGCCGGTGGAGTTTGTGCAGCTGGATGTTAGAGATTGGAGATTAGAGATCGGAGATGGGGGGGTGTTTGACGGCGTTTTCTCCAACTTTGGCGGCCTCAACGTCCTCCCCAAGCACCAATCTCTGATGACTCATCTTTCCCGCCTCGTCCGCCCCGGCGGTCATCTGGCCTTCGTCCTCATGGGCCGCTGGTGCGCGTGGGAAATCCTGTGGCACCTCGCGCATCTCGACCTCTCCACCGCCCTGCGCCGCCTCAACCGGGAGGGCGCGATGGCCCGCGTGGGCGGGTCGGCCATGCGGGTGTACTATCCCACGACCGCCGCGCTGCGCCGCGCGGCCGAACCGCACTTTCGTCTCACGCGGGTCCGCCCGCTGGGGCTTTTTCTCCCCCCTTCTTATCTTGAACCGCTCGCCCGCCGCCGCTTTTTCCCCTTCCGCCTGCTGGCTTTTCTCGACCGGCGTATCGGGTACCCTCCCTGGGGCGATCATACGCTCTACGAATTCAGACGAAACTCAAATTGACTAAAAGGCCGGTTGGGAGTAAATCTATGGCAAGCGGGGAAACGCAAATCACACCCTCTATTCCCGAAGGAGACTGCTATGTATAACTATCCGCTCAATTTGTCGTTCAAAATGATCGCCTTCAACCCGCAGGTCAAAATCACGGATGCTTCCGGCCAGACCGTGCTGTACGTGAAGCAGAAGGCGCTGGCGCTCAAGGAGGACGTGAAGGTCTTTGCGGACGAGACCCAGCAGCGCCAGTTGTACCAAATGAAGGCCAACAAGATCATTGACTTCTCCGCGCAGTACAACATCACCAAAGCCGATGGGATGCCGGTGGGCGCGGTCAAGCGGCAGGGCATGCGCTCGCTGTGGAAGGCGAGCTACAACGTCGTGGACTCGTCCGGCGGGGAGGTGGGCCTCATTCACGAAGAGAATCCGTGGATCAAAGTCCTGGATGGGCTGGTGAGCGATATTCCTTTCGTCGGCATGTGGATCAACCCGGCCTATCTCATTGACGTGCGCGGCCAGACCGCGCTGTATCTCAAGAAACAGCCCGCTTTCATGGAGGGCAAGTTCACGCTGGATAAGCGCGGCAGCTTTTCTGACGCGGACGAGCAATTGCTGCTGCCCAGCGTGATCATGATGCTCATGCTGGAGCGCTCGCGCGGCTGACACATATTCAGTCCATCACGAAACCGCCTCGTCGTAGCGACTTTAGTCGCGTCGTTCAGCCGACGACTTTAGTCGTCACTACGAACTCGTGATCCGCTGATATTGAGTGCGCTCCGCGTCGCTGAAGAACAACTATGGTGAAGGGGCAAACGCCCGGTCGTGGCGAGCGGTCGGGCGTTTGCCTTGGGCGGTCATCCTCACCCTCGGCCTGGGGCCACCCCCTTCGCGGAGCACCCTTATGGTTTTTGACGAACAAAACCGGTAATGGTAGGGGCGACCCTTGCAGTCGCCCGCCCGGCGGCATCGGGCGGGGGCAAGCCCCGCCCCAACCCGGCATTACCGATTTCGTCGTTCAAATTTCATTAGGGCTCCTGACGCAAGCTATAGTGCGTTGCATGGGCTTAGGTCGTGGCGTCAGGAGACGCGAAGCGGACAGGGGTGAGGCCATTGGAGGTGCGTCTTGTCCAATCAAATGCTCAACTGGGTTTGTGATTATCTGGAAAAGGACGAGGAGATCGTCGTGCCGGTCAAGAAGATGTGGAATGCGTGGCGCGCGACGCATGCGGCGCCGCTCCTCGCCGACTTTATTGCGCAGATCATGGCCGATCCGCGCATCGAAGAAATGGGGGAGGTGGACCACCTGGAAGGGATGGAAGGCCTCAACCCGAAAGAACTGGCCGAGCACGAGAGCGAGATGGAGGCCCTCGGCTATTTTTCCGGCCCGCGCGTCAAGCTGAAGGCGCGCGAGATCACGCTGGAGCACATCGTGCGCATGCTCAAGAGACACAACGACCGGATGGAAGAGGCGCTCCGCCAGGCGCGCGAGGCCCTGCCGGACGACGCGCCGGAGGAGCAGGAAAGCGCGCTGATCGAGGCGATTGAGCAGGCCAAGCAGTTGCGCCGTGATTTGCGCAAGGCCGGGCTGGACCCGGATTATGCCGAGTGACCCATGGCGATCTACAACGATTCTCTGGCGCACTACATCACGAAACTATTCGCGCCGCACGACCCGGTTCTGCAACAGATTTACGAAGCCATCCCCCAGCGCGGGCTGCCCGCCATTGCCATCAAGCCGGAGGAAGGCCGGTTCCTGCAGTTCCTCGTCGGCGCGTGTGGGGCGCGCACGGTCGTCGAGATCGGCACGCTCGGCGGCTACAGCGGCGTCTGGCTGGCGCGCGGCCTCCCCGCCGACGGCCGGCTCATCACGATTGAAAAAGAGCCGAAGCACGCCGAAGTCGCCCGCGAGCACTTCGCGCTGGCCGGGCTGGCCGAACGCGTTGACCTCCGCCTCGGCGACGCGCACGACCTCCTGCCGCGTCTGTCGCGCGAAGGCCCGTTCGGCTTCTGCTTCATTGACGCCGACAAATTGAGCTACGGCGCTTACCTCGACTGGGCGCTCGCCAACGTGCGGCGCGGCGGGGTGATCGCCGCCCACAACGCCTTTCGCGGCGGCGAGGTTTTGAACCGGGGCAATCATGCGCCGGAGGTCGAGTACATGCGGGGCATCAATCAGCGGTTTGCGGACGACCCACGTCTGCTCTCGACCATCTTTCCGGCCGGGGATGGGATGCTCGTCGGCGTGGTGAGGTGACTTTTGCACCGCCGCGTCCTCTCGATCATCCACGACCCGGCGATCCCCTTTGAAGGCGGGCGCAAGCTGCATCAGGTCCTCAACTGGCGCGATCCCGACGAACTGGCGCAAAAATACATCGCCGACGTGCGCGAGTGCAGCTACGGCCTGGCGGATTTCGAGATCGTCGAGCGGGTGGAAGCAGATGGCTTCCCGGTGAAGCAGGACGGATTCGCCTACACGCCCGAAACGTATCTGGCGTGCTGGCGGGCGCGCTCCGGCTTTCACCAGCCGGACGCGGTGGATTATCACCGCCTGCTCGACGAGTTCGACGTCATTCCCAAAATCAACAGCGGTGCGATTGACGAGGTGTGGCTCTTTGGGTTCCCGTACGCGGGGTATTACGAGTCCATTATGGCCGGGTCGGGGGCGTTCTGGTGCAACGCGCCGCCGCTGGAGCATAGGGCAGGGACACGCCCTGCCCCGACGCGCCGCTTCGTGATCATGGGCTTCAACTACGAGCGCGGGGTGGGGGAGATGCTCGAAGACCTCGGACACCGCGCCGAGTCCATCATGGCGAAGGTATTTGAGGGGTATTACGGGGAGACCAACCTGTGGGAGCGGTTCACGCGCTACGACAAGACGCATCCGGGCCGGGCGGAGTGCGGCAACGTGCATTTCGCGCCCAACAGCCTGAGCGATTACGACTGGGGCAGCCGCCGCAAGGTCGTCAGCCGGTGCGACGACTGGCTCAACTTCCCGAACTCGCTGCGCGAGGGGGTGGAGCGCCAGGTGGACTGCCGCGAGTGGGGGGACGGCGACATCCGCGCGCACCACCTGTGGTGGTTCCGCCACTTCCCCCACGTGGCGGGCGAGACGAATGGCGTTTTGAACAATTGGTGGGAGTACGTGATCCAGGTGGACTCGCCCCGGATGGAGCGCCGTATTCGATAGTCAACAGACGCAGCAATAAGACTTCTCCCATCAACTTGTCCTCGATAAGATGGTAGAACGTCTCATCCTCCCGCTCATACTTCTGAAAAATGCCCCACACCACGGCATGGGCGGCCTGCGGGACGCGCTCGCGCTGCGAGTCGGTATTAGATGGAACGATAAGGCCGCTCCCGGCCTCGGTGCGCCCGCTGATCAGTTTGGCATGTATGGATTTGATTTGTTGGGCAAGCCGATCATCTAAAGACATATGATCTCTGCACAGTCGAGTGCCAACAATAACACCATGGTCAATGGCTCCGAATCGTCGCAACCACCCAATCCAGAACCTCGATAAATCCATCCAACATGCCTGGAGCCGTCAGCCGCTCCAGCGGAATAGCCGGGAGCTTGTCGATCGCTCGCGCGGGAAGGTTGAAGCCGATCTGGTTCAGCCGCTGTCGCAGCTGCTCGCGCATGGCTTTGATCTTGAACTGTGAACTACCGGCCCTCAGCCGCCCAAACCGAATTTGGAGACGATGCTTACTACTGATGAGAAACAGCGTGAAGGCCTCACCGTTGACGTACAGCTTGGGCAGATAACCGTGCGTGGCCGTCCATGTTGGCGTCAAGCCGCGGGACACAGTCCACTGCTCCAGGCCCTTCTTCACGGCGCGCGTACGTTGACTCTCCAGGTGATCCAGGACGCTCACCAATAGCGCGAGGGCCGTGTTGACTGTGCCGGCGTTGAGCACGGCCAACATGCGCTCCTGCACCAGCGGGTGGATCAGATTGCGGAAATCCTTGAGCGCGCTGGCCTGGATTTCGGCGTTGCCGTCCAGGAGCTTCAACTCGACAGCGGCCTGAATCAGTGGATACAGTGTCCACTCGGCGAAAGGTTTGGGTTCGCGATTGCCGCTTTTCCTGCGCAGTGCCTGGATGGCCGCTTCTTTGTCCTTGCTCAGCAAGCCGGCCAGGAGCGCCTCCACGATGGTGCCGCTGAGCACTACGACGCTTTTGTCCGCGCGCCGCCGCACCAGGCGTCGCAATTCATCATAGTCCCGCCGCAAGATGTCTTGCAGCATAGGGTCGTCTATGAAGTCCCACCGACGTGCAGCCAGGTGTGGTGTTCGACCTGCCATGAGTTGACCTCCTTCTGCAAACCGGCTCCTCAGGTGTAAACCGCCATCCCGCTCAACTCGGCCACGGGCGTCAGCCGTTAGTGGTCCACGTCCACTTTTAGAATTTCCTGTCTTCGTCGGCTCCGCTTCCGGTCAAGTTCCTCGACGAAGAGTGTTTTGAAGTCACAGCGGGCGATGAGTTCACAGGCGTGAAGCAGGTTTATCACAGTGTGCTATAGTAGTAAGGACAGTAGAGAGAGGCGCCTATGACGAAGATCCAGATTCCCGACACGCTCTATCGCCGCCTTGAGCGGCTGGCGAGACTCACGCACCGCCCCGTGGAAGAATTGGTGACGCGCGCCCTGGAGGCGGGTATGCCGCCCCTGCCCGAAAACCTCCCCGACTCCATGCGCGCCGACTTGCTGGCCCTGGAGCGTTTGAGCGATGACGAACTGTGGCACGCGGCCCGAAGCGTTGTGAGCGCAGAGCACAGTGAGCGACACGAAGCCTTGCTGGCGAAAAACAACGCCGGAACTATCACTGAATCTGAGCGGGCCCAACTGGCCCAACTGCGGCAAGAGGCCGATGCGCTTATGCTCCGCAAAGGCTACGCTTATGTCTTGCTCAAGTGGCGTGGCCACCGCCTGCCTTCCCTCGCGCAGCTTGAAGCGGCCGCATGACCTCTGCCTACGTGTCCGCCAAATTGCGGCGGCAAGTACGCGAGGACGCCGGGACGCGGTGCGGGTATTGCCGGAGTTCGGAGGCCCTGACGGGCGCGCCTCTGCACATTGACCACATCCTCCCCATCGCCCTCGGTGGCCAGACCATCCGCGAGAACCTGTGGCTCGCCTGCTACCGTTGCAACGAATTCAAGGGCGACCGCACCCACGCCGTAGACCCTGAAACGAATGAAACCGTCGCGCTGTTCAACCCGCGCACACAGGGCTGGCGCGAGCATTTCGACTGGAGCATGGACGGAACCCGCATCGTAGGCCAGACCCCATGCGGTCGGGCAACCGTCGTGGCCCTTCGCCTGAACAACGATTACATGGTCGAAGCCCGCCGCTACTGGGTGGAGGCGGGTTGGCATCCGCCCGAAGAGTAGCGCGCGCTTATCTCGGCCCCAAGGAACAAATAATCTTCGGCTCCGACCACAGCTGTTCGTCGCGACGTCGCGGGCGTGTGCTTTTATCTCCGGGGAGGGATTATAGCCCTGAGCCAGCACAGGGCAAGCGCAGTAGAGACGTTCCGCCGGAACGTCTCTACTGGTACGCCAGGCTCTCGCGCACGCTGATGCGGGTGGCGCCGCGGGCGGGGAGCCAGCTCGCGGCGACGGAGAGGAAGGTGATGATGCCCAGCCAGAGCAGGGCGCCGGTCGGGGTGTAGTGATACACGTACTCGTTCTGGAAGGCCTGGCCCACCGCGACGACCATGACGCGCCCGGCGGGGAGGCTCAGCGGCAGCGCGATCAGCCAGCTCAGCCAGCCCAGCAGGAGGCCTTCGCCGACGAACAGGCGGGCCACGGCCCACGAGGAGGCGCCGATGGCGCGCATCACGCCGATCTCCCGCACGCGCTCCATCACGTTGAGCGACAGCGTCCCGCTCAAGGCGATGCTGCCCACCGTGGCGATGATCAGCGCCATCACCGCCAGCAGCGCAATGACGAAGTCAAACTGTCTGATCAGCGCCTGAGCGACCTCCACGGTCGCCTCGCCGCCCAGGCCCCCAAACATGCCGCGCTGGGGGCTCATTTCGACGTGGTTCTGCTCGAAGTACGCGCGCAGGTTTTTTGTGAGGGCAATCTGGGCCGCGGGGTCCTGGTCGTGCGTGTTGATCCAGATCGTTCCCGCCTTGCCGGCCTGGTGCGCGTCCCGCAAGAACACGTCGCGCGGCACGTTGGTGGAGTTGACCAGGATCGGGTCAAAGACCAACCCGACTACCTGCCAGTCCCGCTCCTGGTTTTCGCTGTACTTGATCGTGACCCAGTCGCCCACGCCCACGCCGACTTCGTCCGCCAGCCTCTGGTTCAGGACGATTGCGTAGGTGTCGCCCGGTTCGAGCCAGCGGCCCTGGCGCAGCTGGTAGCCATACATCTGGGTGGGCAAAGGCACGCCGAAGAGCAGGGCGCTTTCGTCGTCCTCCGAGGCGGGCTGGCCGGTTGGGCGGATGTCCGCATTCCTCACAGCCCACATCTCGACGGCGCTCACTTCGGGGTGGGCCAGGGCCAGTTCTTCGAGGTAGTCAATGCGCTGCGGCGCCTGGAAGACCATCGTGATGTCGCCGCCCAGGATGGCGAAGATCACATCGTTGATGGTATAGAGAATCGAATCGCGCACGCTGATCACCATCATAAAGATCAGTCCGCTGAGCACCAGGACAATCTCCGTCAGGGCGACGCGCCACTTGTTGCGGAAGGTGTTGCTGATGGTGAGCAGCAGCAGGCGCGAAATTTGATGGAGGCGGGCGCCCACGCGCTCGATCAGCCCGGTTTTTGTGCTCAAGCCATACGTGGCGATGGCCTCGCGCACGGTGATGCGCGCCCCGGAGAAGATGGGGATCAACGAGGCGGCCAGAGGCGCGACCAGGGTGATGACAATCATGGTGATCACAGCCGGCTCAGAGACGTCGAACTCGCCCAGATCGGCGCCAAAACTCTCCACCAGCCAGGCGGAGATGCTCCACCCACCCAGGATGCCCAACGGCAGCGCCACCAGCATGGCGAGCAGGCCGTAGATGAAGACCGCCGTCAGGAACAGGCGCAGGATCTGCCAGGTGCGGGCGCCGACCGCCTTCAGGACGCCGATCTGGTTCACTTGGCGGGTGATCAAGGCGTTCACGGTGTTGTAGACCAGCAGGAGACCGAGCGCCAGGGAGATAGCCCCCAGCACGCCCAGCAGGAAAAACACGCCGTCCATCTGGTCCTGGAAGTAGTGCTTGTTGGGATCGGTGATGAAGCGCCCGGAATCTTTGCCCTGTTTTTCGAGCTTGGCCTGCAGGCGGTCGGCCAGGTCGGTGACCGCCGGCTCATCCCACTGCGCGGCGGTGATCATCAACTGGCCGAAGTCGGCGTTGCCAACCAGATGTTCGTAGTATTCCCCAGAGGCGTAGAACTGGGGGAGGCCGCCAAAGTAGGCGGGCGCGGACAGCTTGTTGTAGATCGTCCCGTCGAGCTGCACCTGCACTTCCCGCTCGTCGACGCGCAGATAGGCCGTGCCCGTGATGGGGATGCCGAAGAAGGTATCGGAGCCCAGCTCCACTAACATGACCTTTGCTTGGGGCCATTGCCCGCTGACGAGTTCCAGCTTGTTCAAGTGCTGGTTCTCGTAATCGGCGCGGGCGAAGAGCGTGCCCTGCCGCCACTCGTCCTCCCGCCTCAGACGCCACTCAACCGTCGTCTGGCTCATGCCTTCCATCTGGTGCACGCCCTCGACCCGCCGGAGCGTCTGCAGCTCGTCTTCGGTGATGGGCGGAAAGACGAACAGGTTGATCATGGCCGGGTTGCTGGCCTGCCAGATGCTCTGCATGCCGGAGATGACGATGTTGCGCGTGCTCATGATCATGCCGATGGCGGCGGCCCCGATGCCGATGATGAGCACGACCTGCAAGGTGCGGCCCTTGTTGTCCCACAGATCGCGGAAGATTTTGTGCCACAGAACGCCCATGGTCAACGTCCTCAATAACCCGCCCATTGGGCGCCGCCGACGAACTCATCCCGGGCGATGCGCCCGTCAATGATCTCCACGATGCGGGGCACGCGGCGGGCCAGTTCTTTGTCGTGCGTGACCATGAGCAGCGTCTTGCCCTGGTCCACCAGCCGGCCAAACAGGTCAAAGACGTCGGCTGAGTTGCGCGAGTCGAGGTTGCCGGTCGGTTCGTCGGCGACGATCAGCTGGGGATCGTTGGCCAGGGCGCGGGCGATGGCGGCGCGCTGCTGCTGGCCGCCGGAGACCATCCCCGGCAGCTTGTGCGCCTGGTCCTGCAGGCCGACCAGCCCCAGCAGGTGCATGGCCCGCTCGCGGCGCTCGCGCGGCGCGTACTTGTTGGCCAGGTCCATGGGCAGCATGATGTTTTGCAGCAGGCTGAGCGCCGGGAGCATCTGGAAGAACTGGAAGACGATGCCGACGTGCTGGCCCCGCCAGGCCGCCAGCCGGTTCTCGCTCAGCTTGTGCACCTCCTGCCCGGTGACGATGACTTGCCCGGCGGTGGGGCGGTCAATGCCGGTGATCATGTTGAGCAGGGTGGACTTGCCGTTGCCGGACGGGCCGACGATGGAGACGAATTCGCCCGGCGTGACGTCGAAGGAGATGCCTTTCAGCACGGTTACCTTGCTGTCGCCTACCGGGAAGCTCTTCACGACTTCAATCACTTGCACTACGGGACTGGCCCCGTTCTTGCCTGTGGCGGCAGGATTATTCTGTTTCATGTTGCCTACTCCATCTTCTCCGGCCAGGGGCGATGGCCTCGCCGCTTTGCTCCTCGCAATGACATTTGAGACAGTCTCTTAACCGTAGCCGCTGGCCGACGACCAGATCAGGGAAAGCCTGGGTTTATATCCTTCGGCGTCGTACATCGTCGCTACGTCCACCCCCCGGGTGCCCCGGATCGCCAGGCTCAGGTCAACGTCAGTCCACATCTGATCCTTCACAAAGGCGGTCATGCGGCCAAACTTGCCTTCGCTGAGCAGGTGGGCGGCCAGAAAAGCGAAGTTGGCGGCGCCGAGCAGGTCTTGCCCATCAGGGGCGCTGGTGCGCAGCAGGTAGGTCAGCGGCTGAAGGAAGACTTCTTCGCCGGTGATGTGAGCGAGCAGGCGGGCGGCGACCACGCCGCTGCTCAACGACGGCTCCGAGCCTTCGGCGGAGACCAGGTGGGCGTATCGGGAGGCCTGCTCCGCCTCCAGGTGGGCGCCGTTGCAGATAAGCACCACGGCATAGTTCGCGGGAGTTTCGCGCTTGTCCTGCAGCGCCAGGTGGGCCAGCCGTTCGGCGTCGTAGGGCACTTCGGGGATGATCACCCGGTCTACCCCGCCCAGGATTCCCATCAACAGGGTGCTGTAGCCGGATTGGGCGGCGAAGGTCTCGACGATGACGATCTGTTCGCGCGAACCCGCTAGGGCGCGCAGCTCGTGGATGAAGGCCACACCGCGCGCCAGGCCGGTGCTGAAACCCAGCGTGTAATCGGTGCCGTGGATGTTGTTGTGGATGGTCTTGGGGATCGCGATGATGGGCGCGCCCTGGGCGCCGAGGTGGGCGGCGCACTGCAGCATGTCGTCGTCGCCGATGGTGATCAACGCCCGGAAATCGAGGCGCTGCACGACGTCGACGATGTGACCGGTCAGGTCCCGGGCGCCTCCGTCCGTCTGGCGGAGGAATTCGGGGACCGCCGCCTCCGGCGCATGGCGCGGATCGAGGCGGGAGGAATGCAGAAACGAGCCGGGGGTGCGGTCTATCGGGCGCACCATATTCTTGGTCAGCTCGATGAAGTTGTCGCCGTAGGTCGTAGGATCCTTCGGGTTGTAACGGAGGAGGCCCTCCCAGCCCTTGCGCACGCCGATCGGCTCGAAACCCAGGTCAATGAGGCGGTAGACCAGGCTCTTCAGGCACATGTTGAGGCCGGGGACTTCGCCTCCGCCGGTTAAGATAGCGACTCGTTTGCTCATGTCAGGCTCCTGAATGCACATCCCATACCTTACTCCGAGTCTCACCGCCGGTAAAGTGATATTTGTCCAGTATCTTTGGCGCAGGCTCTCCGGCCGTTCGCGGGCCGCCGCCGGGAAAATGTGATATGTGCGATGAGATTGGTAAAGATGACAAAGTGGCACGCACCCTGCCTGCACCTGTGGCGCAGGCATAGGTGAGCGGAGCGCTAGCGCCGTCGAAGGGGCGCGGCACTTTGCTCACGGCGCGACTTGTGGCGTGGCAGTCGCCGGCAGGCGCGGGGTGAAGGTGGGCGTCGGGGAGAAACGCGGAGAGGGCGTGGGGGAGGGCGTCCGCGTGAACGTCGGCGTGATCGTCGGGCGCGGGGTGCGCGTCGGGGTGGATGTGCGCGTCGGGCGCGGCGTAAATGTCGGCGTGGGGGTAG
>Ga0209751_10002474_pt1 | contig 18356 bp, 14 predicted proteins | sample RifCSP13_1_FD_184019 | JGI IMG/M metagenome (GOLD analysis project Ga0209751, IMG submission 184019) | Soil microbial communities from Rifle, Colorado - Rifle CSP2_sed 13_1 (SPAdes) (version 2) | ecosystem: Environmental > Terrestrial > Deep subsurface > Rock core/Sediment | place: Rifle... | reverse complement strand
TTCATATCGGTCTTGTAACATTAAGGCGCCTCGGAGGTGGTTGTTTTGGTTGGTGCCTAACTTCTACCAAAGAGGCTATTGTTTTGTCAACGGTTCATTACGGGGTGCCTTTCGCACCAAAAACTAGGCTAACAAATCAGTGTAAGCCCGTGCGGCAATCGCCTCTAGCACAGCGACCTCAGCTTCGTCAACCGCCATGTAGGCATACATGATCGCAGCCACAGCATAGTCCTCTGCATCCTCGGCTCGCTTGTTCGCCTTCTTGACCTCACGCGCTTCTTTCTCGGTCTCAATCTTGTTCTTGATCTGCTGGGTCTTCTGGTGGAAGTCCGCCTGGAGTGCTTCCCAGTCTGATGCAGCAGCTGTCTGCTTCGCCTGTACATCGGCCTTGAATGACGCCTGCCTGGCTTCGGCATCCGCTTTTGATTTCTGGACAGATGCTTCCACCTTCTCCTTTGATTCTTGCTGAGCGGTCGCCGCTTTCGTCTCCGCTTTTGCTACGCGGTCTGAAAGTTCCTTAAGTTGTTCTGATAGCTTTTTCATGGTACTCTCCTTTTTTTCTGGTATTCCCTCATCTGCCCTTTTCGGCGTCGAGGGTTTCGACGAAACTATCGTTCATCACTATGCATAGTATACCAACGTGGGATGAGGTTGTCATGAATCCAAAGTGCTATAAAAGTGTCATTCTTCCCCTTGTCGTCCGCAACGATCCTTTGATCGCGCTTGCCAAAATCGCACGGGCGAAGCAACACTACAAGCCAAAGAATTACCCGTTTATCTTCCATCCTGCCAGGCTGCTGGTCGATGGGAAGCCGGTGGTCGGCGCGATGGGAATTTTCTGTCTACGATGTTGCCGGCGGGAGGCTGCACAGGGAAAATGACACTTTTTTGATACTTTGGTTTCATGACAGCTATTCTCAATGTTGATAAGATAGATCCAAGATGAATACTACCTGGAGCAGACCTACCAAATACATCGTCGGGGTTGGCTTAGTGCTGTTCGGGATATTTATCCTGAACCTGAGCCGCCTGGTGATCCCGCTGCTGGTCGTGGCTGCGCTCATCGCTGTGATCGTTCGGCCTGTTATTTTGTGGCTGGAGTCCCGTGTCCACCTGCCCCGTGGCCTGGCTGTGGGATTGGTGTACCTGGGCCTGGCGATTCTGGCCCCACTGGTAGTATTACTCCTCCTCCCGACGATCAGTGATGCGTTTGTTTATGTCAGTAACCTGGACTATGAGAGCATACTCCAGGGCGCTGAAGATTGGCTACGCTCAACACTCATCATAATCAAGGTTACCCAGTTACCAGTGGCCGGACTTGACGCTTACGTCGACAGAGCTGTAGATACGCTGATCGAAGCGTTGCAGCCGTTTTCACCAACCGCGGCAGTTCCACCTTCTTTTGACGCGATCCTTCAGCCACTCAGCTCCGCACTGATGTCTGTGGTGCAAACCGGCGCAAATCTGGTTGGGACGGTAATCTCGCAAGCCGTAAAGATCGGCTTTATATTCCTGGCATCCATCTATATCAGCCTGGAGGCACATACCTATCGCGACACACTCCTGCAAACAGCACCGGCCGCCTACCGACCCGAAATTTCCATCCTGCTTGACCGGATTGAGCGGGTGTGGAACGCCTTTTTCCACGGAGAGTTGATATTGATGCTCGTGGTTGGGGGGATGACCACGATCGGTCTGGCTGCGCTTGGCGTGCCCGGCGCGCTATACCTGGGGATCATCGCCGGCCTGCTCGAGATCATTCCAAACCTTGGCCCAATCATTGCCGCAGTTCCAGCGGTGATTGTGGCGTTGATCCAAGGTTCGGTTTATCTCCCGATCAGCCACCTGGCCTTCGCCGGGCTGATCATCCTTTTCTATATCCTGGTGCAGCAGGTGGAGGATAAACTGATTGTCCCGCGCGTCCTGGGGGCCACACTCGAGCTGTCGCCTCTGATCGTAATGACTGGAATCGTGATCGGCGTCTCGGTGGGCGGGATTCTAGGCGCGCTGCTGGCAACGCCGGTCATCGCTACCGGCCGCGAAGTTCTGCACTATATCTACCGCAAGATGCTGGGACAGGAGCCCCTCCAAAGCGAGGACATATCGCCGGAGTCGGGTACTCCCCCTTCCGGGAATTGGCTCTCCTCCCTATTTGCAGAGTTTCAGAGGCGGGTGCGATCTCGATCAACCGAGTCTCGCCAGGACAGTGGGGAAGAATGACGAGCTCCGAGAAGGGCGCCGTCACGCTCGTCTTCCTGGCAGAAGGCATGTCGGGCGTGGACTTTCCGTCGGTTAAGGCTGAGCCACCTGCTCGGGGCTGGTGCTTGTATCGTTATCGACGGCTCCCAGTGTACGCAGCGCCTGCCGCTGCGCGTCGGTGATTCCCGTCAGGCCGGTAATGTCCAGGCGCTCGTAGCGGCGCTCCGCCCGCAGCGTGCGCACATGAGCACCGCTGGGTGCCTCCCACAGCCGAACCGTCCCATCCCAGCCGCCGCTGGCCAACAGGTGTCCATCGGCGGAGAGCGCTACCCCCCAGACCCCGCCGGTGTGGCCCTCCAGGGTTGCCAGCGGCCGCCCGCTCGGCGCCTCCCACAGTCGCACCGTCCCCTCAAGGCCGCCGCTGGCCAACAGATGTCCATCGGCGGAGAGCGCCACCCCCCAGACCAGGCCGGTGTGGCCCTGAAGGGTTGCCAGCGGCCGCCCGCTCAACGCCTCCCACAGTCGCACCACCCCATCCTGGCTACCGCTTGCAACCAGGTGTCCTTCGGCGGAGAGCGCCACGGCAAAGACTGGGCCGGTGTGGCCTTCCAGGGTCGCCAGCGGCCGCCCGCTCGACGCCTCCCACAGCCGTACCGTCCTATCCGCGCTACCGCTGGCCAGCAGGTGTCCGTCGGCGGAGAGCGCCACCCCGCGGACTGCACCGGTGTGGCCCTCCAGGGTCACCAACGGCCGCCCGCTCGACGCCTCCCACAACCGAACCGTCCCGTCCGCGCTGCCGCTGGCCAGCAGGTGTCCGTCGGCGGAGAGCGCTACTCCCCAGACCCCGCCTGTGTGGCCTTCCAGGGTTGCCAACGGCCGCCCGCTCGACGCCTCCCACAACCGAACCGTCCCGTCCGCGCTGCCGCTGGCCAGCAGGTGTCCGTCGGCGGAGAGCGCCACGGTAAAGACCGGGCCAGTATGGCCCTGCAACGCGGCCAGCGGCCGCCTGCTCGGCGCCTCCCACAACCGCACTATCCAGTCCTGGCTACCGCTAGCAACCAGGTGTCCATCGGTGGAGAGTGCCACCCCAGTGACTCCTCCGGTCTGGCCCTGCAGGGTCGCCAACGGCCGCCCGCTCGGCGCCTCCCACAGCCGTACCGTTCCCTCAATACCGCCGCTGGCCAGCAGGTGTCCATCGGCGGAGAGCGCTACCCCCCGGACCCCACCGGTGTGGCCCTGGAACGCGGCCAGTGGCCGCCCGCTCGGCACCTCCCATAGTCGCAGCGTCCCGCCCCCACCGCTGCTGGCCAGCAGGTGTCCATCGGCGGAGAGCGCTAACCCCCAGACACCGGTGTGGCCCTCCAGGGTCACCAAAGGCCGCCCGCTTGGCGCCTCCCACAGCCGTACCGACCCGTCCGCGCCGCCGCTGGCCAGCAAGTGTCCATCGGCGGAGAGCGCTACCCTCCAGACCCCGCCGGTGTGGCCTTGGAGGGCGGCCAATGGCTGCCCGCTCGGCACCTCCCACAGCCGCACCGTCCCACCCCCACCGCTGCTGGCCAGCAGGTGTCCGTCAGCGGAGAGCGCTACTCCCCAGACCCCGCCGGTGTGGGCCTCGAGCGTGGCCAGCAATCGCCTGGTGTTCGTGTCCCACAGCCGTACCGTCCCGTCCACGCTGCCGCTGGCAAGTACGTGTTTATCGGCGGAAAGCGCTACCCCCCAGACCCCGCCGGTGTGGCCCTCGAGCGTGGCCAGCAATTGCCCGGTGCTCGCGTCCCACAGCCGGACTGTCCCATCTCCATGACCGCTGGCCAGCAGGTGTCCATCGGCGGAGAGCGCCACGGCAAAGACCGGGCCGGTGTGGCCTTCGAGCGTCGTCAGCAGTGTGCGGTCGGCCACCCGCCACAGCCACACTTGCCCGGTGGTGGTCCCCGCTGCCAGCAGCGCACCGTCGTTACTCAGCGCCACTGAGCCGGGGAAAACGAACGCCTCAGCCAGAATGGTCTCGGCCAGATGAGCGTCCACAAGACGGGCGTCCTGGGCATCCACCTCCGCCAGGTAGGCCTGCCGGATCGCCAGACGGGAGAGGTCGAGCCCGCGCAGGTCGCCCCGCAGCAGCCTGAGGAGATTGACCACGTTACCCGGCCCATACCCCTGCTCCGCCGCCGGCCGGTCGCGCCACCCCTCCAGCAGCGCCAGCAACCGCTGCTCTGCTCCATCCTGGCCCTGGCGTAGTCTCAGCCGCTCAAGGATGGGCGCGCCGATCAGCCGCTCCTGCGTCTGCCGCACGTAGTCCCTGGTCTGCGCCTGGATTAACGCCTGTTCGACCAGAAGCACCGGCTGGCCGTGTTCGACCTCCTCGACTACGTCCTCCACCAGGCGGTCGGTCACGTACTCCAGCACTACCGATTGCAGGGTGAACACGGCTGCCCCAGTCGCCTCAGCCCGCTCCACCAGCGAGCGCCGGCGCAGCGCCTCCACAGCCTCCAGCACCGGCCCACGGCCGGTGCGCGGAGTCAGCGTAGCCAGCAACTCGGCCAGGCGCAGCGGCTCGCGCGCCAGCGCCAGAACCCGCAGCACCTGCTGCTCGGGCGCCGAGCTGCGCCCGACCTGCTCGACCAGGAGCTGCCGAATGCTGCCGAAGAGGCTGCTGGCACCTGCCTCCTCTAGAAACAAGCCAATATCCCCGCCGAAGAGCTCGCGGATGCGCTCACCGACTAGCTTGAGTGCCAGGCCATTGCCCCCGAACCGGCCTGTCAGCTCGGCCCACTGCTGGGGTTTGCCCACGAGCCGCTTGTGGGCCAATAGCAGCTGCGCCTCGTCTACCCCCAGACCGACCAGGTGGAAGGTGCGCACCGCATCGCCGCCGAGGACATCCAGCTCCACCGGGGCCTCCCGGCTGGTTAGCACCAGGCAGCTCTGGTGGCTGGCCTCTCCAATTGCCTGGAGCAGGCGACCATACCCTGCCAAGCCTGCCCGGTAGCTCCCTTCCGCCTGGCCGGGCTCGAACAGCGTGTCGAAGTTATCCAGCACCAGCAGGCAGCGCCGCGTGCGCAGCACCTGCAGCAAGGCCGCGAGCCGCTCCGAGTCGGCTGCCGGCGGTACCTGCTGCTGGTCGGACAGGAAGCTGGTGGCGCCACCCAGCCACTCGCCGGGGGATGGGGCATCGCGCAGGCTGCGCCAGTAGATGCGCTCGAAGCGCGGCGCCACCTCCTGGGCCAGCCTGGCAGCCAGGCTGGTCTTGCCGATGCCGCCCATGCCCAGCAGGCTCACCACCCGACAGCGCTGTGCCAGCAGCCAATCGGTCAAGAGCGCAAGTTCGGACTCGCGCCCGTAAAATTTCGACACTTCGGGTGCATCTCCCCAGTCAACTTGAAGTCCAGGTCTGGGCGGTTCAGCGCCAAGAGCTGGCGAGGGCGGTGCAATGGGAGGTGCTGCAGGCTCGTCCGGCAGCTGCTCCAGCAGGCGCGTGAGCCAGGTTTCATCCAGCGGCATGCGCTGGTGTGCGCTCTGCCACAAGGCGCGGATTTCTTCGGCTTCCTGCCCGCGGTGGAAGGCGTGGTACTGCAAACAGAGCTCGATCAAGTGCCTGAGATGCTGTGGGGAGGGATAATAAGTGCCGGATTCCCAACCGACGATGGTCTGGCGTGAGACGCCCAGGAGTTCAGCAAGCCCGGATTGGGTCAAATTGCTTTCGGTGCGGAGTGCGAGGCTGTGCAGACCAAAACGATAGTCGCGCTCGGGATACGTCGAGTGGCGCATGACACTTGGCCTCCTTCCAGACCTCTCAGCGCAACGAGATGACAAGTTATGACAAGCCAACTGTTAAGTTCTGTAGAGTGACTTTCGTGCTTGCGTTCGCTATACTCGTCATAAGTGGATGCGCTGAAGCAGATCCACCGGGGTTCAGGCAGTCTGGTGAAAACATAGAAGAGTCCGGGTTGCCTGGATTCATGATAGCACAAATATCACACAGGTTCAAGCGGTAATCAGTGAGGCGCATGAGGGAGCTATGTTTGATCAACCTCTCCTTCGTACAAAAATCTCAACCCCCCAGATTCCAAACAAGTTCGTCCATCGCCCTCGACTCACGGGAAGGGTCAAGCAGGGCATTCAAGGGCCGCTGACCCTGCTCGCCGCGCCGGCTGGCTTTGGAAAAACTAATCTCCTGATTGAATGGACGAAAGAAACCAGTCTTCCCGTCGCCTGGCTAACGATCGATAACCAGGATAACGATATCAACCGCTTCTTCTGCTATTTCGTCGGTGCCTTACAAACTCTGGTCCCCCGGCTGGGGGAAGAAGCCCTGGAGTTTATCCAACTCACCGGGGGCAGCAATCTGGAAGTGGGGCTGACCCTGTTGATCAACGAACTATCCGCCCTGCCAAAAGAAATGGCCCTGGTGCTCGACGATTTCCAGGTTCTGGAAAATCCGGCGGCCCTCCAGTGGGTTGGCTTTCTGCTCAAATACCTGCCCCCCAACCTGCACCTGGTGATCGCCAGCCGAAGCGAGCCCGAGCTGGACCTGGCCTTCCTGCGCGCCAAGGGCCGGGTGGTCGAAGTCGGCGCCGACGAGCTGCGCTTCACCGGCGAAGAGGTGGAGCGGTATTTCCAGCAGGCGGTCGGATTGCAGCTCCCGCCCGAGATGGTCCAGGCGCTGGAGGAACGCTCAGACGGCTGGATCACTTCGCTGCAAATGGCGGCGATTTCGCTCAAGAACCGGGCGGACCCGGCGGAACTGCTGGTCAACCTGCAAGGTAAGGCGCATTACCTGGCGGATTTTCTGGCCGAAGAGGTCCTGGACCGCCAGCCGGAGGAGATGCGCCAGTTCTTGTTGAGGAGCTCGATTTTAGAGACCCTCAGCGGTCCGCTGTGTGAGGCGGTGGTCAAACCGGGCACCCAGCCGGGATACGGCGCGGTGATGTTGAACCGCCTGGAGCATGCCCATCTGTTCATCTTGGCTCTCGATGAGAAACACGAGTGGTTCCGCTACCATCCCTTGTTTGCCGATTTTCTGCGCCAGGTCCAGGAGGAAGTCAACCCGGCCGAGATCCCGGGGCTGCATCAGCGGGCGGCGCTGTGGCTCGAGCAGAACGACCATCTGAACGAAGCATTTCGACACGCCCTGGCGTCCCGGGATATGGAATGGGCGGCAGACATGATCGAGCGTAACATGCAGGCGATGATCAATATGGGCGAAATGTCTGCGCTCGCTCGCTGGATCGGCAGGCTGCCGGAGGAGATCACTCACCGGCGCCCGTATCTCATCCTGACTTATTCCTGGGCGCTGATCGCGACCCACCAGCTGGACCTCGCCCGATACTGGCTGGATGAGTTAGTGCGGATGCTCGACCGGTTGGAAAAGCAAACGGATGCAGCGCCAATCCTCGATGAGCAGGAAACCATTGAAGGTTTTGGAAAAGACGATTTGCAGTATTTTCGTGGTAGTTTAGCGGTCTGTCGATCCATCCTGGCGATATTGAGCGGCGATATGGAACAGGCTGCCGAGTTCTCCCGGCAGGCGACCAGCTATATACCGGAAGAAAATGTATATCTCCGCAGCTTGCTTGCACTGGATGACAGCCTTTACTTCATCTCATCTGGCGACACCCAGAAAGCAATCGAGTCGTTGCGCGCTACAATGCGGATTGCCCGGCAGGCGAACAATCTGCTCACGATGATCATTGCCGCCAGCTCACTGGCTGATCTGCAAGCCTTGCAAGGCCAACTCAGCAAAGCGTGGGAGACCTTACAAAAAGCGCAGTATTTAGCCATCGGGCCGGAGGGGAAACTACATCCCCTGGCTGGATTGGTGGATATGGGACTCGGAGAGATTTTGCTCGAACACAACTTACTGACGGAAGCCAGGGATTACCTGGAGAAAGGCTGCCAGGTCATCCAGTCGATATGGTATCTCGGCAGCCTGGATGGAATGGTCTCCCTGGCCCGCCTTCGCCAGGCCATGGGGGATATTTCCGAGTCGCAGGCTATCCTTGCGGAGGCCGAGCGCATGGCGCTCAGTACCGACTCCAGCCAGTGGGATGACGCCTTCGTAGCTGCAACTGCGATCCGGCTGGCCCTGCAGCGCAATGACCTGGCGGCCGCGGAACAGCGGTGGCATAAGGGTGGGTTCCCTGATCTTAACACCCCGATCTCTTTAGAGTATTATCCGTATCACATCTTTGAATATTTACTGCTCACCCAGGCCAGGTTCCTGCTGGTCAAGGGTCAAGAAACAGGCAGCGCGGGCGATCTGAAGCAAGCGGCAGAGCTGTTGGGGACGCTCCTGCTCGAAGCGGAGCGGTTTCGACGGGTGACATCGCAAATTGAGATTTTGGTTCTGCAAGCGATGGCGCAGTCTGCCTTAGGAGATGTAGCGGCGGAAAAGACGCTGTTGCGCGCCCTGGCGCTGGGCGAACCGGAAGGCTACCGGCGGGTTTACCTGGATGAAGGCTGGCGTTTGTCGGATCTCCTGCGCCAATGCCGCTCCATGCAGCAAGAATCGGGCAGCAATCTCCCTTCCCTGGTCTTTATCGATAGCTTGCTGGAAGCCATCCAGCAGGGTGAGGGCGCTAAGCCAGCCAATGAGCAACCGATCGAGCAGTCAACTGGTAAGACCATCGCCTATCTGGAAGATGGCCTGCCCATCGCACTATCGGCGCGCGAGATGGAAGTGCTGGGCTTGATTGCCGAGGGGAAATCCAATCAAGAAATCTCGGCTGAGCTCTACCTGGCGCTCAACACTGTCAAGCGCCACGCCTATAATGTCTATGCAAAACTCGAAGTCAAGAAACGCACCCACGCCGTTTCGAAAGCCCGCCAGTTAGGTTTAATCCTATAAGTATTCCCGCTTTGAATTGACACTTTTATAGCACTTTCGATTCATGACAGCCCACCCCTTGGGAAGTATCCTGTTTTGCGCCCACCAAACCTGATCGAGATTTGGGATTAAAGCGTTTTAGGTGTTTTTGGAGCAAGGGCTAACCGATATCGGCGGTTGAGGTATTCTACCTCCGGCGGTTCCAATCTGCTTCAAACTTCTTGATTCGCGCCAGGATGTGAGCATCTTCCGGTTTGGCTACCGCTCGCTGGCGCCTGACCAAATCCACGGCTTCCTGCGATGAGTATCCTTTTGCAATCAGGATGCAGCAGGCCATGGCCGCACTCCGGTGGATCCCGGCCCGGCAGTGCACCAGTACTTTCCCTCCCTCATCGATGACCGGCAGCGCCGCCTGGACGCCCCGCTGGAAAACAAAGAGCGGGATCGGGGTGATGGGCGAGTCGATGACCGGCATCCACAGGAGAGTCACAGGCGGCAGGCCCAGCGTTTTGTCCGGTCTCCGCAGGTACATGGAGAGAATCAGTTTCACTCCCATGGACCGGATCTGCTCGGCATGTTCGGCCCGGGGAAAGCTGGAAATCAAGAGATAGCTGGTGATTTCAGAGATATCAAGCTCGCTCATGAGTCAAAAGTCCAGGCGAAAACTCAACGAGCGTTTTCGCCCTGCTGGCCTCCTCTGGGGGCCAATACCCGGATTGCCCTGGGAAGAATATCGATGGTTACCGGGGTTGTGCCGACCATCTCCCCATCGATATGGACAGGCTGCGGCGGATCGGACTCAATGCAGATTTGCCTGGCTTGCCAGTGATCGAAGAGATCATCGCCGGGGCGGATTGAGTGTTCAATATCGTGGGTCAACAGGGTCCGGCTCGCCTTCTCGCGCAGCACCACGAGATCGAGCAGCCCATCCTCAACGCTGATGCCGGGTACGGGCGAAGTACCTGCCACCCCCATATTCCCTGCGTTGTACACCTCGCAAGCCAAAGTTCGAATATCAAAACTCTTACCGTCAACCGTCAGGTGGTAATTCGCTTCATCTTGGGCCTTGATCGCTTTAAGCGCAGCCAGGGTATATGCCATTACCCCAAACCGGTCTTTTAACTCGCGATCTGCGTATTCGACCTTGCGAGCAGGAAAACCCATACCAATCCGCAGCAGGAAATACCCTGCCCCAGACCTGCCCACGTCGATCGAGTGGATGGCCGAATGCTCATCGACCGCCAGCTCGGCGGCCTTCGAGAGATCCTTCGGAATTCCCAACTCCACAGCCATAAGATTGGCAGTTCCACCGGGGAAAATAGCCAGCGGTGTTTCCAACCCCATTAGACCGCGGGCTACTTCCATTACGGTTCCATCGCCGCCGTAAGCGGCCACGATATCCGCCCCATTCTCTGCTGCCTGGCGGGCAAACCGCTCCGCATCTCCGCTTTTTCGGGTAAGGGAGATTTCCCATTCGATGTCACGTGGCTGAAAGACCGCGTTAAGGGTGTGCAGGATCGGTTTTGGCTTGCCAGAGCCCGGATTGATCACAACGTGAATCCGAGGAGCCATACAGTGTTCGCCTCCTTAATCGCCCTTCTCTACAGCTGCAAATCGATCCATTCCAAATTGATTTTGAAAGCGCATGCGAGCTCCTTGATCGCCTTTATCATCGATTATAGCCTGTCTCAGGATATTAATATTCCTTTCGTCAAGGCCGAACCAAAAACGGGTTAATCCGCGCTGTTCAGAGCCGGGTAAGCAGTTTCAGCTCGCTTGGTCTTATGCCAATCGGCAATCTCATGGCAGGCGATGTCGTAGCCAATCTCGATGAGATCTCGATGTTTGCTGAAATCCCAGATTGGGACCGGAGGGGAGCTTCTTAGCTGCATATAATGCACCGGCACCCCTTGTGCCTTGGCTAATTCGGTCTCCACAAAAACCTGGCGTTGAAGGATGGCGAAGACGAGCTTTTCTAGTTGCTGGGTGGCTCCAATGGCATTTTCATGCAGGGAGGTCGGATCGTTCATCAGGTCGAGGGCGATCATCTCGGTCGCGCCGAGCGTTAGCGCCGGTTCAATAGGCAGGTTGCTGAGGATACCCCCGTCGATAATCAACTGGGCGTCTTTCTCGACTGGCGCAAACCAGGGCGGAATGGCAGTGGAAGCCAGCAGCCCATCCAGGACGGATTGGCTTAGATCCTGGCCATAAATCACCGTCTTGCCCGTTTCCAGGTCAGTGCCGATCATAGCCAGGCGGGCATGGGGCGCCTGGTCAAAACGAATATCTGACGTTATTCCCATCGAGATAGCCAGATCTGCAATCCGTTGGCTGGCATGGCGATTTGGCCGTCAGGATAGCGCGTGGAAAGCCAACTGGTCGGGGCGCTGGTCCATCAGATGCCCTTCCTCCATCTTTTGATAAGCCTGTTCCAACGCGGTAATCCCATCCTGGTTTGTACCCCAGAAGGCCAGACCAGCCGCATTGACCGCTCCAATCGAGGTACCCACCAGCAGATTGGGTTTATAACCGGCTTCGAACAGAGCGCGTAATGCGCCTACCTGTATCGCGCCGCGCGCTCCCCCGCCTCCCAATACGAATGCCAAACACTTTTCCATCATTCACCTCCATTAATTCCGGCAAACGTCCGCAGTGAGCGGATAATCATCAGTCGTCGGTTGATCCGATCCGTTCTCAGGAACGGCAAGTTGGTTGACTTCAACTGTTTGTTCATTCTCCAGCGTCGCATCCGTATCTGGCGGAATTCCTCTCGTGGTATGGCCCGGTTCATCAGGCTTATCTGTTTCGTTCGCAGGCAAGGTCATCGCCTCACTGGCCGGATTGACCCTGCGCCGGTGCAAGCGGCTTCCGAAAAACTGCTTGAGAAAACGATCGCCAATCAGACTTTGCATTGAAAACCTCAGTGCTCCTTTTTTGGTCTTCCCTCATTTGCCCTTTTTGGCTTCGAGAGGTATTGACAAAACTATCGTTCATAACTGTGGATAGGATACCAACCTTGGGGAAGGCTGTCATGAATCCAAAGTGCTATAAAAGCATCATTCTTTACAGGTGGACGGCGAGCCCCGAGGAGGGCACCAAGACGCTCCCAAAGAATGGAATGGTTGTCGCAGCTCCAACAATCAAATATAGTGTTACGGGCCAATTCTAATTTGTTCATGCCCGCCTACCAGGTTAACGCTCTTTCCCGCCTATCTTCCGTGGGCATCAGCTTGGCCATCACCATGCCTGCAACGAACCCGCCAATATGGGCCCAAAAGGCTACACCGCTCACATCCGCACCGCCTAAAGACAGCACACCTTCAAATAACTGCAGAACAAACCAGAAGCCCAGGACAACCACCGCCGGAAGTAAGGTCAGTCGATAGAAAGATCCTATTGGAACGTACGTCGCGATCCGGCTTCCCGGGAAAAGCACCAGATAAGCGCCAAGCACTGCCGCAATCGCGCCGCTGGCCCCAACGGTTGGCAGCTCTGAACCCCAGTTGGTGGCCAGGTGGGTCATTGAAGCGGCCACGCCGCCTACCAGGTAAAACATCAGGTACCGGAAGTGCCCCAGTCGGTCTTCTACGTTATCGCCGAAGATCCACAGATAAAGCATGTTTCCGCCAATATGCGCCCACCCGGCGTGCATGAACATGCTGGTGAAAATGGTCATAATATCCGCCAGGGTTACCCCGTCGGCGAAGTGCGCCGGGGCCATTGCGTACTTATTAACCATTGTTTCTAGTGCCGACTCGGGCATTAAGAACATCCACAGAAAGACCAGGACATTCGCGGCGATGAGCAGGTAATTGACCACCGGAGTACTCCGGGTGGGAATTCCGTCTCGGATGGGGATCATTTTTCCTCCTTATGAGTTATGTTGTCTCACTCATCATCAGTGCTTATGTACAAATCAGCGATACTCAAGAAATACTCAACTGCCTGGGGGTCTAAATGCGTGCCTGCCAGCGACTTGATATGTTCCATGGCTTGCTCTACACTCCATCCTTTCCGATACGGGCGATCAGAGCGCATTGCGTCCCATATGTCCGCGACGGCGAACAAACGCGCCACCAGAGGAATCTGTTCGCCTTTCAGTCCACGTGGATAGCCCGTGCCATCCCACTTTTCGTGGTGACAATAGGGTATGTCGATCGCAGAATGCAGATAGTCAATTGGTGAAAGGAGCATGTACCCATATTCAGGATGTTTTCGGATCTGAACCCACTCTTCGTCGCTCAGTTTATCGGCTTTGAATAGGATTGCGTCGGGGACACCCAATTTGCCAATATCATGCAGGAGCGCGCCGCGACGCACATCGACCAGTTCTGTTTCACTCATGCCCGCTAATCGCGCCAGCCCTATGGTCATGTCAGTGACCCGTCGCGAATGTCCTTCAGTTTCTTTGTCCCGCAAGTCAAGCGCACGCGACCAGCCCTCAATCGTATCGTCATAAGCGAATCTCAATGCTTGGTTAGCACGGATCAGTGCCTCATTGGATTCCCTCACATCCGTGATATCAAGCCCAATTGCAATCGAACCAATCGTGCGACCACTGTCATCGAACAAGTCTCGTGAGTACCATGAGATGATTTTCTTGTGTCCATCGCGCGTGAGGATGTTGGTCTCAAATCCCTGAACACTCTTGCCTTGCTGAATGATACTCATTGCCCGTGCGAAAATTTCATCACGGTAACTCTTGTCAGGATACAGATACTCCCAAATCTTCGTGTGACCAATTACATCTTTTTTGGAATAACCTGATAATTCTTCGGCGGCTGCATTCCAAATGACAACATTGCCGTTTTGGTCTAGGACATCTACCCAGATGTTGACATGCTCATCCAAGCTGATTTCATATTGGCGAAGACGAACAAGCTCTTCCTCTGCTTTCTTTATGTACGTCACATCCGTAACAATCACTAGAACGGCATCTTTGCCTTCATAAGTTATCTTCGCGGCATCGAGTTCGACATTGACCTCGCTGCCATCCCTCTTCAATAATGTTATTCTGTCAACAGGGGAAGGGGATTTGCCCGATAGTCGCTCTTCGTATTTTTGAGTAGCTTCAGGTATGAGGTCGGGTGTAATATATTGGTATCCTGTAGTGCCGACTATCTCTTGAAGAGGGGCACCAACAATCTCGCAGAACCTCGGATTCGCAAGGATAATCGTTCCTTCCCGAAAGACGACAATTCCGTCATTCGCCTTCTGAAAGATGTTCAAAAAGAGTTCTTCATGCTCCTTATATACGAGCTGTGTCTCAAGAGACTTCTCGAAGTCTGATTCGAGGTCTCTCAACTTGTGAGCAATCTCGACCAGTTGGTCCAACAGTTGTAGTCGGGTTTGAGGTTGTTCGCTCATAGTATTGCCTGTTATTTACTTGGCAACTCCTGTCAGAAGATACAGCCGCCTACCGACTTGGTTAACCGACCATTTCTGCCAGTGCCTGCTTGACCGCTGCGCCATCCACGGTCTCTGTCTCAAGCAGTTGCCGGGTCAGTCCTTCCAACGCGGCCCTGTGCTCGTTTAAGAGCTCTTGAGCCCGCTGGTACTGCTCGCCGATAATCCGCTGGACTTCTTCGTCGATAATCTTCAACGTCTCCGGGCTGGCGGAGGCGCTCGTGTCGCCAGACAGGAACTGGTACTGCTGCGTGGCATAGCGCACCGTTCCCAGCTTGTCGCTCATGCCAAATTCCATCACCATGCGGCGGGCCAGCTCGCTCGCTCTCTGGATATCGTCGCTTGCGCCGGTGCTGATGGTTCCGCACACGACCTGTTCGGCAGCCCGCCCGCCAAGCATGACTGCCAGGCGGTCCTCCAGCTCTTCACGCGTCAGCAGGTAGCGGTCCTCGGTGGGCATTTGCATGGTGAAGCCCAGGGCGCTGCGGCCGTGCGGCACAATGCTCACCTTGGCGACCGGGTCGGCGTGGGGCACCAGCTCTGCGACCAACGCATGGCCGCTCTCGTGATACGCCACGGTGGTACGCTCCTGCTCGTTCATAATGCGCGACTTCTTTTCCAGCCCGGCTACCACCCTCTCGATGGCGGCCTCGAAGTCCTGGATGGTCACCGCGATGGCGCTGCGGCGGGCTGCCAGCAACGCAGCCTCGTTCATCACATTCTCCAGGTCCGCTCCGCTAAAACCCGGTGTCATCCTGGCCGCCCGTTCCAGATCAAAATCGGGGGCGAGCTTGATGTTCTTGGTGTGAATGCGTAAGATTTGCAGGCGTCCAGCCAGGTCGGGGGCCGACACGGTGATCTGGCGATCGAACCGGCCGGCGCGCAGCAGCGCCGGGTCGAGGACTTCGGGCCGGTTGGTGGCCGCCATGATGATGACCGGCTTATCCTTCTCGGTATAGAACCCGTCGATCTCGCTCAGGAGCTGGTTGAGGGTCTGCTCGCGTTCGTCGTTGCCGCCGAGATGGATGGTCCCACCGCGCGACTGCCCGATCGCATCAATCTCGTCGATGAAGATGATCGCCGGAGCCGCCTGGCGGGCCTGTTCGAACAGGTCGCGCACCCGCGCGGCGCCCACACCCACAAACATCTCAACGAACTCAGAGCCGCTGGTTTCAAAGAAGGGCACACCCGCCTCTCCGGCGGTTGCTTTCGCCAGCAGCGTCTTCCCTGTTCCGGGCGGCCCGACCAGCAGCACCCCTTTCGGGATGCGCCCGCCCAGGCGGGCGAACTTCTCGGGGGTTTTGAGGAACTGGATGATCTCTTGCAGCTCAGCGATAGCCTCATCGGCGCCACCCACGTCCTTGAAGGTGATGCCGATCGCTTCCGGCTTGACTTCGGTGGCCTTGCTCTTGCCCACCCCAAAGATCCCGCCGGCGCCCATGCCGCCTTTGGCCATCTGGCGGTAGCCCATGTAATAGACGCCGCCGATCAATGCCATAGGGAGGCCATACGCCAGCAGGAAGTTCCCCAACGGGCTAGGGGGATCGCTGACCCTGTACTCGACGCCGGCTTGATCCAGGGCTGGGATTAACGTCGGGTCACCGTCTGAGACGGCGTTGGTGGTAAAGGGGATAGTAGGGTTTTTCGTATCCGTAGCATCCGGGGTCTTCATCGTCCCCACGATCCGCTCCTGCCCCAGGGTCACTTCGACGATCTGCCCTGCCGCGATCTTGGATTTGAACTCGCTGTAGGGGATTTCCGTTTCGTGGACCAGCATGGGCGTCAGGATGAACTTCTGAAACAGCCACATCCCGATTAAACTGACGATCCAGAAGCTGATCCAAGAACGAATTTGTTTTTGTCTTTCCTTGTCCTTGTTTTTGCCATCTCCTGTTGGTGGAATTTTTGAACTACGCATTTGGGACCTCCTTCAATGACTCACATAAATGAATTGATTGCCGCCACCATTGGATCCAGGCAAATCAATGCCGATCCACAAAAAACCTCGTTGGCTATGATCCAAGCATACCAACGAGGAGAGAGGCTGTCATGAATCCAAAGTGCTATAAAAGTGTCATTCTCGCTCCAACTTTCCTCCTGCTTCTCACTGAAAGGTTAAAAAATATTGCAGCAAGCGGCGCAAATTGCCGCTTGCTGCAATATCTGGGTCAGGCCATGTCGTTAAGCAGACAGGGCCTCCTTGGTGTGTTCCCAGGCTTGCTTGAGATGATCGCTGCGCCGCTTCTGATCGGCTTTCAGCTCGGCGATGCGCGCCTCGCGCTTGGCTTTCCGCTCGCCTCTTTCCTTGGCTGCCTGCACCTGCAAGGACTTGATCTTCGCTTCCGTCTCTTTCTGGCTGGCCTCGATTCTCGCCTGGATAGCGTCCTGTGTGGCTTGCAGCCTGCCCTTGGCCGCGTCCACCTTCGCCTGGAGTTTAGCCCGGGCCTCCCCGGTCGCCCGGTCACGTTCGGCTTCCAGCTCGGCAAGCTCGGTCTTGAGCGCCGCAACATCCCTCTCGATCTGGGCGTCCAAGACGTCTCCACGTGTGCGGCGGAAGACGACGCCGCCCAGGGCCTCCATGCGATTATCGACCGGCATCGTCCACTCCTCCCAAACTTCGGCTACGACGGCTGACTTGCCCGGTTGCAGGGATTGCCCGACTTCGTTCAGGAAATCTTCGCCAACCCCGGCGTTCGCCAGGTCGTACACCAGACCCCCCACCGTCCCGGCGTAAGCGCCTATGGCGAGCCCCACCGGCCCGACGATTAGGCCGATCAAGCTCCCGGTGAGCAAGCCCACGGCCGTCCCGACAGGACCCATGTCGCCTGCTTGTTTGACCTCCACCTTCCCGCTGGCGTCTCTGGCGATCACGGCCTTTGCGTAGAGATTGATGCTGCCTTCATTCTGCAGCTCCTGGAGGGCCCTTGAGCCCTCATAGGCTTTGAGCTCACTATCGAATACAACCACAAGCATCTTGTCCATCAATTTTCTCCTTTTCAATCTAGAATCTTTTACATTTAGTGGCCAACGTTGTATAGGTGTTGTTGGCAGCTGTTCGACGCTCTGCCTGTCCAGCTTCAGATATACTGTGTCTTCATCGACGCGGTCAATCTGCGAGACGGGGATGGTTATCTCCCTGTGCTTGAATACGTGCCTCTCAAGTAGAACAAGGTGCGTGACCTGCATATTGTTTGAGTTGATCAGCAGCTCGTCAACCAGGCCCACGTAACCATCGGTCGCTTCCACTCGCGCGCCGCGCCGCAGGGCGAATTCACCCTGCGGGATGTTCTGGCGTTTCACTGGAATATATTTAACTACCTCTTCCGGATAAAGCCCCATAGGAAGAACATAAGGCCAGGATAGATAGTCAGGTATCTCAGTGCGAATATATTCCTCATACTCAAATGGTTCCATCATGCTAAGATCGTTTCGGGTGCACTTCAACCTGATCAGGTTGGGGGTGGTCTCTACCACCTGGTCAACAGGCACGAGATGTTCGTGAAACGGAGGTAGGTAACTTTTCACCACCAGGTGCGTCAACTGCTGAGTAACCGGGTTGCCGATAACGTAGGTGGAGCGCCCAGCAACGCCATCCGAACAATGCACTTCAGCTATCGTAGGGAGATCAATCATCTTTACCTCTCACTCGAAATCTTTCCGCTGTCCTTCTGACCGGCGCTTAGGAACGCATCCAACAACGCCTCAGTGGGCCGGCATCATAGACCAGATTTGGTGGCTGACTCGAGCTCGTGCCTCAGTCCGCGCAGGCGGAAGGCGAAGATAATCTCCGAGATTCCGAAGACGATAGCGTAAATGCCGACCAGCCAAACCAGGCTCACTCCACCCGCGCCTGGAAAAACGAACAGCAGAACGCCGAGGACGATCGAGAGCAGGCCGCCGAGGATCAGCATCCATTCACCCGTGATCACACGCC
>Ga0209751_10002470_pt1 | contig 18377 bp, 15 predicted proteins | sample RifCSP13_1_FD_184019 | JGI IMG/M metagenome (GOLD analysis project Ga0209751, IMG submission 184019) | Soil microbial communities from Rifle, Colorado - Rifle CSP2_sed 13_1 (SPAdes) (version 2) | ecosystem: Environmental > Terrestrial > Deep subsurface > Rock core/Sediment | place: Rifle... | reverse complement strand
GCCAGCAACCTGGTGAGCGGGGATACCAATGGATACCTTGATATCTTCGTGCACGACCGGCAGACCGGCATCACCGAACGCGTCTCGGTCGCCAGCGACGGCAGCCAGGGGAATTATGATTCTGGTGGTTCATCCATCTCCACCGACGGGCGTTATGTGGCGTTCCAATCCCACGCCAGCAACCTGGTAAGCGGGGATACCAATGGCTCCTGGGATATCTTCGTGCACGACCGGCAGACCGGCAGCACCGAGCGCGTCTCGGTAGCCAGCGACGGCAGCCAGGGGAACGGTGGTTCTTATTCGCCATCCATTTCCGCTGGCGGGCGCTACCTGGCGTTCTTATCCGAGGCCAGCAACCTGGTGAGCGGGGATACCAACAACTTCTGTGGTAACCCCCCTGAATATAATAATTGTCTTGATATCTTCGTGCACGACCGGCAGACCGGCAGCACGCAACGCGTCTCGCTGTCCAGCGACGGCAGCCAGGGGAATCATGAGTCTTATTCGCCATCCATCTCCGCCGACGGGCGCTATGTGGCGTTTGAGTCCTATGCCAGCAACCTGGTGATCGGGGATACCAATAAATTCTGTGGTGGCTATATTAGTTGTCCTGATATCTTCGTGCACGACCGGCAGACCGGGGTCACTCAGCGCGTCTCGCTGGCCAGCGACGGCAGCCAGGGGAATTCTTATTCTCATTCGCCATCCATCTCCGCCGACGGGCGCTACGTGGCGTTCTTTTCCAGTGCCAGCAACCTGGTGAGCGGGGATACCAATGGATACACTGATACCTTCGTGCACGACCGGCAGACCGGCAGCACGCAACGCGTCTCGCTGGCCAGCGACGGCAGCCAGGGGAATGATGGTTCTGGTGGTTCATCCATCTCCGCCGATGGGCGCTATGTGGCGTTCACATCCCGCGCCAGCAACCTGGTGAGCGGGGATACCAACAACTTCTGTATCGGAGATAGGTCCACGAATTTATCCACTCCCCCTCCCCCTGAAAATTCTAATTGCCCTGATGTCTTCGTGCATGACCGGGGAGAGGAGACGGTTGGCTATGCTATCTACTTACCCCTCACCCAAAACCAACCTTGAATGATCTCGGGGAGATCTACCAGGCTGCCCCTCCTTTTGGGACAGCCCCTGGTTATCTCTTGTAATCACGTCGAGGATGGCAGGAGCTACCCCGCGCGAATCGCGCCACCGGCCATGTCCAGTTCCACCTTGCCCCTGTGATTTACACTGCAGGCGCAACCTTCAGCCCGGCAGGTTCCGATTTATTTACCGGCTGCGGGGCAACGCTCGCCAGTGGGCGGAACTCCCGGTAAGATAATGTCCAGAAGCTGGACTTGAATACCTCAACCAGGCCGCTAAGGAAGATGATCGGCGAGGCAGTCACCAGGATAAAGAGCGGCAGGCCGAAAATAGCGCCGATGATCCAGGCAAAGACTGTGTCTACGAACAGGCTGGCAATCCCGGCTGCCAGCAAGGCGGGCACGGCGCCGGTCACAATCCCTGCCACCAGGCCGCGCGTTTCAGATTAAGTTCCTTAGGCTTTTCACCGCATAAGAACCACAGCAGAAGCAGAATGGCAATCATCATGATTGCTGCTCCTCCAGTAGTGTATGTGAGAACGCCTTTGAGTGTGATGGCTTGTCCACCTGCCTGGCTGACCATGGTCAATAAAAAGGGGGGGCATATACCCGAGCAAGATGGCAAGCGCCTGTACCCAGGCTTTTCGTTGCTAGGGTTTGCGTGAATCTTCTGATGGAAACATAGCGTTCACCTTTAGTTTTGAACAATATGTAGTCTGGGTTATTTCTTTTTCCATACCGAACTCCATTGATTCTTTGTGCCAAACACCAATGCGCTAAAGGTTTACAATTGGTAGTACACAATCCGATGTGCTCGCTGTACCATCTTAAAAGCCCCGGCCAGCTTATAGGCAAGGCGGTAACCCAGGCTGAGACGGTCCAGGTCGGGATCCTGGGTGAAGAACCACTCCTCTAATAGGTGGGTGCCTGGTGACCAGGCCTCGATCTCGCGGGGGTCATCAATGCCCCATCCAATGCTCGCTCCTGTCTGCTTTAGCGCAGGGTGTCGGGTCGCCAAACGGGCCGTCATGCGGCTGAAAACATCGGCGACGAGCCGGCAGCCCGGGAAAGCCTCCTGCAGGCGGAGCAGTAAGCGCCTGACCTCCGCCTCACCCAGGTACATCAATAACCCCTCCGCAACTACCAGTACCGGCCGGCCGGCTGCTATGACCAACTTCACCCATTCCAGGTCAGTTACCGATGATGCGATCATGTGGTAGCGTTGTTCACTCGCCGGGTAAAATCGCTGGCGGAGCTCGATTACAGGCGGCATGTCCAGGTCATACCATTCGACCTTGCCATCATCCACCCGCCAAAAACGGCCGTCCAATCCGCAGCCCAGGTGCAGTACACTCCCACTGGGGTGCCCAGCCAGGAAGTCGCGCGTAACGGCATCCAGCTTCTTCGCCCGTTGGCAAACCAGTATGACCGTCTTGTAGGGCACACGCAGCCGGGTGAAATCGTAATCCACCTGGCTGAGGATGTCTTGGGCTTTAGGATCGAAAAACAGAGGGTTACCCGGCTGCGCCTTCGTGTAGAGCGGGATAAGCAGTGTTTCCTGCTCAGGAGTCAGTGTGATTTTCGTTTTTTCGTTCATTTTTTTCCTATTTTCACTCGTTCAACTCGAAGGAGATAACGACCTTGTCAGCCAAAGCCTGGATTTCATCCGGGATCGAAAATTGATCCAAGCAGCTTCCGATATAACCCAAAATCAGTGAGAATTCGAGATCGCCGCGCCGGATCCCACCCTCCTGTTGATAGAAAACATTCATATCATGGTCCTGGCAGACCAGCACATTCCGCTTTAGCTCTTCCCCGATGAAGAGGACAGCATCCCTGGGAACAAACTCACCTTCTCCCACCCCAGTGGGCCAGATCAGCTGGTCTTCTCCAACCCTCTTGAAACCGATCAGCATTTCGATTGCCTTAGCTTCTCGCATATTGGTTTCGAGCCTGATCAGGTGACCACTCATGGTGTTGTCAGCTTCTTGAACTTCTTCCAGCGCCCACTCTGGCGGGTAGCGGAAGGAGAATCCATACAGGTCATTGGCGTATTCGCCCCATCCTGCGTAATCAAGGGCCTGTGGCGGGGTCGGCTCAGTGGTGGAATAGGGGGTGAGAGCGACGGTTGGCGTGCTCCCTGCCGGGCTGCACTCGCCCAGGTAAAATGCCCATTCATCGCACTCACTGCCATCGGGGAAGATACACACACCCATTTGGCCGCCGTCTTCTGCCGTGCGAATTTCGAGCGTATAGCCTTTTTCCTGGCAGTAGACAGAGGCCGGGTTGGGCAGCCCCCCACCCTCACCGGGCGGGAGTTGACTTTGTTGATCGCCTCCCGAAGCGGCAGGTTCGGCACCCTGGCAGGCTGACAGGCACAGCCCCACCAGCAACAAGACGATCACCGATCGCCAGAGAAACCTTGGGTTGGATTTCATTTGATCCCTTTCCTTTTTGATTGAATCCACAGAGATGGACAAATGCTCACCGATTCTGGAATTGGGTCTACCCAGGTTCATTGAAGGGTAACCTTACCTTTCGTACCATCTACGGTGACCAGCTGCCCGTTTTGAATGCGCCGGGTGGCCACACCGGTTCCCAGCACTGCCGGGATGCCATACTCTCGCGCTACGATCGAACCATGGCTGAGCGGCCCGCCCACATCTGTCACGATCGCTGACGCCATCGCAAAGAGCGGCGTCCAGGCAGGGGTGGTGATAGATGCAACCAGCACATCTCCGGGTCGCATTTGGCCGAAATCTCCCGTGCCATGCATCACCCGCGCAGTGGCTGTAACCGAGCCAGGGCTACAGGCAACGCCTTTGATCACCTCTCCAGCGCCAGCCCGGCCGCGCCTGGATTTGAGTCCCCTCAGGTCGCGACCAAAGAGCTTCAGCTGGGGCAGCGCTGTAGGTGGGGAGACCTTCATTGCCGCGCGATTGGCTGCCTTTCGCGCTGGTATAGTGGCTGCCAGAGAATCGACTGCCTGGCCGGCATCTATCCCGGCCGCGGCATGTTCCACCTCTTCCTGGGTCAGCCAGAAAATATCCTCAGGATCGCTTATCACGCCACCTCGGGAGAGGCGCTGGCCTAACTCGCCCAGCATCTGACGCAGCAAGGGATATGCCAGGCCAATCTCGGCCAGTGCTTCTTCCCGCAGCGGAGCATATCGCTGGGCAGAGGCCAGGAATTTATTGAACAGCCTCAGGCGCAGGCCCTTGAGGCGCAGGGGCATCGCCTGGACTGCCTGGTCGCGTCGTTCGCGAAATGCTTGCTGGCGGGTATACGGATTGGTCCCCTGGCCGCTCAGGAATAATTTGAACGTCTCCAACACCGGAGCGGGGTCATCCGCTGGCACTGGATTAGCAAAATCCAGGTTATAGATGGTGAATCCGTATTGGCGCAAGTGATCCTGGAAGCGATCCTGCCAGGCTTTCCATTCATTTGCGATTCCCTCAGGCGGCAACTGGTCATTTTTCAGGCGGTCAACCAGTTGTGAGGTGGGTGTCTTCTGTAAGTAAGTGCCCAAAGCGGGGATTGTACGCGTCCATTGGGCCAGGTCGAACAAGGATTTTTCTGATCGAATGGGGATGCTCTCGAATCCCATCAGGTAAGCGGGGGCAGGAAGATCGCCACGCCGCTTGATAAGCAGTTTATAGGCGATGGTAAACAATGCTTCGCTGATCCAGGCCGCGGGGATCACGCCTGAGATCAGGGCGCCATACGCATCCAGAGCTGCTTCAAAAAGCTCGCTTACCCCCTTCAGGAGATCGGCAGATTTATACTCACGCCAGGGCCTTGCTTGCCAGTCTTCCGTGATTTGGATATAGCGCGGTCTTCCAATATCCGTCCAGCGCTCTACTGCGCCGGTGAACATCTTCTTCATGATCTTGCCCGAGTCGAATAAAACACGCGCCAGATTCCGCGGTGAAAGTGAGCCATTGTTGTAGGCATACCCGTTGACAGTAATAATGATCTCTTCCGGCATGATGCCGCCCATGCCAAAGGATTCTTCCATCAAGCGCTGCAGGGTGGCGTTGATGGCCGAGCGCCCCAGCGTCGCAAACAGCGGCGATAAAGGGTCTGCCATCAACTCAACGATGTTGTTGCGCATGGCAACGTAACAACCTTTGGGCAATTTCCACTCCCTTGGCTCAGGCGGTTCCGCTTCAGGCAAGGCCGTGATCGGACGGGCCTGGAGGATTGCAAATTTGTTTACCGCCCGCGCCCATTCGATATCCATAGGATAGCCGTACAGGTTCTCAATCTGCATTCCCAGCTGCAAAAGCTCGCCGGTTTCTCGATCGGAGAGCACCGATGCGCACCGCTTTTTCTCCGGTACAGGCTGTTCTTCCGTACCGCCCCCAAGAAGCACGGTCATCACCTGCCTGTCAGCCGTCTCGCGACTGAGTACGCGGTTCATTTCCTTATCCACGACAAGCATGTCGGGAGTCACCAGTCCACCCACCACCGCCTCGCCCAAGCCCCAGGCGGCGTTGATTAAGGCCTGGTCGCGCCTCCCATTCAGCGGATTGGCTGTAAACAGAATACCAGCGGCATCAGCCTCCACCAGCAGCTGCACCACCACCGCCAGGCTGACTGCCTTATGATCGATATTGTTCTGCTGCCTGTAGCTTATCGCTCGAGGCGTCCACAGGGAGGCCCAGCAGCGCCTGACCGCCTCGACGACTTCGGAAGCCCCGGCAATGTTCAGGAAAGTCTCTTGCTGCCCGGCGAAGGACAGGTCGGGTAGGTCTTCAGCAGTAGCCGACGAGCGTACAGCTACCGCGGGCCGATCCCCCGGCAAATGCCCGTAAGCCTGGGCAACCTCTCCAGCGACATCGGCTGGGATGGTCGCCCGGGTGAACAAGCCCTGGATCGTTCGTGAGGCAGCCTCAAACGTAACAGGCTGGTTCAGGTCCACGGTCTTCAGAGCAGCTTCAATACCGGGATCTAAGTTGTTCTCGGCTACGAACCGCTTATAGGCAGCCGTGGTTACATGGAATCCATCTGGCACCGGTAGCTCGTTTATAGCCAGCCGGGCAAGGGAAGCCCCCTTGCCGCCAACGGTTTCGAGATTAGCACGCGAATCAACCAGAGTCAGGACATATACAGATTCCATGGTTTCTATCCTTTGGCATTATTCCCTTCAAGTCTCCTCAAGATTAACAACAGAAATTAAAGTCAGGTTCAAACATTGCTGATCGAGCATCCCCTGGATCCTGATCTCATAACGTGCACCTTTCAAGGTTGGCTCTGCTTTAATCGATTTGCTGACTCTTTAATCTTCTAAACATATCAATAACCGCCAGAATCACCCCAACCCCCATTAAACCATAGCCAATTAACCGGTCATCGCCAAAAAGGATCCCTGCCAGGACGAATCCAAAAGCAAGGCCAGCGAGTGAGGTGAGTCTGTTTTCTTTTCGATTCTTACTTACGAAAAAAACAACCAGGGCGACAACGGCTAAAACTACGATAGATATGGCAATCCAGATTTGCGAGGTATTCATGTCAACTCCTTTCGTTTACTCCATTCCTTTCCTGATAACAGTGTAGCAAGGACGTGGGCGAATTGTTTTCCCGTTAAGATGATGCCTGGGAAGGTCATGAATTCTCGTGACAGTTCTCGCCCTGGATACTTCAGCATAAAACATCTTACGGTATATACCACCTGAGTGCATCAGGCATCCGGGTAATTCAGTATATAACCAGGGGGATTATTTTTCTAAACCAGGGCTGTGTGTTTTCCCCAAGACCCGTTCAAACCAGCACGCAATGGCGTTAGCCCTGCGATGGTTACTCGTTTGTCACAGGAGTAACCTTGATCCTGTTTTTCGGCATCCATACCAGGCTCAACAGGAAAACAATAAACAGGATCACAGCCCCGCTGATATAAGGGAAACTCAAATTGAGGTCGAAGACCACCCCGGCCCAAATCGGCCCGATCACCCGCCCCAGGCTCACAAAAGAGTTGCTCAGACCCATGGCAGCCCCCTGGCCAACTGTGGCGCGCTGCGACGTTAACGAGTGCACCGCCGGGCGGAAGAAGGCCGTAATCAGAATGAACAAACCCGTGGTGAGCAGTACGGTCGCGTAGCTTTTCGCCAGCAGCAGGAGCAGGAACGTCACTGCACCGGCTAACAGGGCGCCCTTGATCACCGTCACCTCTCCCCACCGCCTGGTGAACATGCCGGTCAACACACCCCGCCCGATTACCGCCACAAAGCCGACCACGGTCAGCACCGCCCCCACTTGCTGTGGGCCATAGCCGAGCGCCTCCAGCGCATACAGCCCGAAGATGGACTCGAAGTTGCTCGTTCCGATCGTGCCCAGGCAGGCCAGGAGCAGCAGGCCGCCGATCGGGCTGAAGAGCGCCCGCCACAGCTCGCTGAAGTCCACCAGGCTGATCCTTCTCCCTTCCGGTCTTCTGGCCCCCGGCGGGAGCGTCTCGGGGAGCAGCAGGACGATCAATAGCAATGAGACCACCGCCATCCCAGCCGCGAAGAAGAACGGCGTCGAAAGAGACCCACCTGCCAACCAGCCCCCCAGCCCCGGCCCGAGGATGATTCCCAGCCCGGCTGCGCCGCCTAACGCGCCCATACCCCCACCGCGCGCCTTCTCCGACGTGCTGTCACCGATATAAGCCATTGCCGTAGACAGCGTCGCTGATGATAGCACCCCCGATAAGGCCCGCGAGGCGAACAGCATCCACAGTTGCGTCGAAAGCCCGAAAAGCACCATCGACAGGCCGTAACCCAGCATACCGATCATCAGGATCGGCTTGCGGCCGGTTCGGTCGGAAACGCTGCCCCACAGCGGGCCGAAGAGTAACTCGGTGAGCGCGCCGGTGGCTACGAGCAAGCCCAGCGCGCTGCCGCCCGCGCCTAACCGCTCAACGAAGAATGGGAAGACAGGAATGACCATCCCGAACCCTAACATGACGACGACCAGGGTGAAGGACAGGATGGCCAGGTTCTTCCCGCTTGTAGTTCGAACTTGTGCGTGCATATTCCTCATCTCTGCCAAGCGCTTAGCGGTTAGGCCTTGCCAACCAATGCTATCCACTCAGCATGCTTCATGCGCCGTTTTTCAACAGGGTTACATTGCCGGCGCTGCCATCCACGGTGACCAACTGCCCGTTGCGAATGCGCCGGGTCGCTACGCCGGTGCCCATCACCGCTGGGATGCCGTATTCACGAGCGACGATCGAGCCGTGGGAGAGCGGCCCGCCGATATCTGTCACAATAGCGGAGGCCATGGCGAAGAGGGGCGTCCAGGCGGGGGTGGTAGTTCCAGCCACCAACACTGCGCCGGGTTTCATCAGGTCGAAATCTTCCGGCCCATGCAGGACACACGCCGGGGCAGTCACTTTGCCCGCGCTGGTGGCAACCCCCTTGATTACATCACCGGTCTGGCTGCTCTCAGATACAGCGGTGAATAGTTCAGCCTTGATCCCCATGATCCTTTCCTTCGGTGGTAACACCGGAGGCGGCGTGGCGCGCTTGGCCGCTCGCCAGAAAGCTTTGCGTTGTTCCACACGCTCGGTGAGATTATCAAGCCCCCGGCCTTGTTCCAGTTCGGCTACGCCGGTCTCTATCTCCTCCCGCACCAGCCAAAAGATGTCTTCGGGTTGGTGGATAGCACCCGCTGCGACAAAACGGCGGCCTAATTCTCGCAGCATCTGGCGCAGCAGCGGAAATCCCAGGCCGATGTCGGCCAGGGCGTCTTCTCGCACTTCAGCCATCGACTGCCCCCAATTGAGTGCTTTGCGAAAAGCCCATAGACGCAGGCCCTTTAAGCGTCCTAGCATGGTCTGCGTGGTCTGCTTGCGTTTCTCTTCGCTGAGGTGTTGGCGCTCGTGTGGGTTAGACCCTTCGCCGCGCAGGTACATCTTACACGTCTCCAACATCGGCGTTGGATCATCCAATGGGAGCGGCTTGGCGAAGTCGAGCTCGTAGATGGTGTGGCCGAATCGCTTCAGGTGCCCCTCAAATCGATCGCTCAACGCCTGCCAATCATGTTCACTGATGCCACCCGGCGGCTGCATCCCCCTCAACTGATCCATGATCTGTGCGGAAGGAGTCGCCAGGAAGTAAGCGGTCAACTCCGTGTGCTCGCCGCACCACATAGCCAGATCGTAAAGCGACTTTTCAGCCTGGACGGGGATGCTGTTGTAGCCCATTACCAAGGTGGTCGCAGGGGGGTCGCCTTCGCGTTTCACCATTTTATCGTAGACCCTGGTCAACAGCCCTTCCGAACCTGCCGATGCACCCATGGTAGCGAACAAGAGCGTGCCAAGATAGTACATGGCGGCATCGAGAACTTCCTGGGCCTCTTGCCAGAGCGCGGCAGGCGGTAACCGATCGATCTGCTTATCCTGCCACCGGGCAATCGCTGCCTGATACTGCGGGCGCGCTTCGTCCCGCCAGAAAGGTACCATTACCCGCAGCAAGCGCGGGTAAGCAGGAAGCAGGCCCGTCAGGGCCCACCACCAACCGCGCGGTGTTAAGGTCGCATTCCCGTAAGCGTAACTGTTGATGGTTGTGAAATAGTCCTTTGGCAGGACCGGCTCAGAGCGGGTTAGACGCCTCCCCAATTTATTCACGCCGGAAATTAGCGCAGGAAGCCCTATCGAAGTGAATAAGGGACTCAGCGGATCGGGCATCAGATCGACTGCGCTCATCCGCAAGTACTGGCCTTTGGGGTCGGGTGGCTTCCATTCGATCGTGATCGATTCTTCCGGTTCCGGCAGGGCTGTGACCGGCCGCGCTTGCAGGATGGCAAATTTACCGTCCGCTAGTGCCCACTCGATGTCCATCGGCATAGCATAGATTTGCTCGATCTGCACCCCCAGGCGAAACAACTCGGTAGCCGCGCTGTCATCCAATACAGGAGCGCGGCGCAGCTCGGGAGGTACCGGCTGTTCTTGGGTGGCGCCATCCACTCTCACGGTCATCACCCGCTTGTCGGCGGTTTGGCGCTCTATCACCTGGCCGCTGGCGTTATCCATTACCACGGTGTCTGGGTTCACTGCTCCCCCGACGACCGCCTCGCCCAGCCCCCAGGCAGCGTTGATCAGCGCCTGGTCGCGCCGGCCATTGAGAGGGTTTATGGTAAATAAAATGCCCGCGGCTTCGGCTGGTACAAGCAGCTGCACCACTACTGCCAGGCTGACCGCCTGGTGATCGATCTTATTCCGTTCCCGGTAGCCAATGGCGCGCGCCGTCCATAAGGAAGCCCAGCAGCGCTTGACGGCCTCCAGCACTTCGGCAGGCGTATCGATGTTGAGATAGGTTTCCTGTTGCCCGGCGAAAGATAGATCCGGCAGGTCTTCGGCGGTAGCCGACGAGCGCACGGCCACGGCAGGTTGGTTACCCGGCAGGCGCCCGTATGCTCGGGCGATGGCTCCGGCAACTTCCTCGGGGATGTTTGCCTGAGCGAACCGGTCATGTATCGCCTGCGAGGCAGTTTCGAGTGTAGCGGGTTGGCTTATATTGACTGCCTTCAGCGCGGAATCGATTCCAGGGGCTAAGTTATTCTCTGCCACAAAACGTTTATAAGCAGCCGTCGTCACATGAAAACCATCCGGCACCGGCAGACCATGCGCGGCCAACCGGGCGAGGGACGCCCCCTTGCCGCCGGCAGTTTCCAGATTGGCGTGAGAATCAACCAGAGATAGGACATATACAGGTTCCATGGTTTTTATCCTTTTATGCTAATCCCCTTCATTCTCCTCGATATTAACAACAGAAATTAAAGTCAGGTTCAAATCCCAAATCTTGTTCAGGATACCGCGCAGTTTCGCCTGGTCGGGAACGCACACCGTGAAGGTGGTTATGGGAGTGTCGCTATCTTTCCTTTGGGATGAGATCGTCATACCGTTAAACCAGATCGACCACTGCTGATCGAGCGCGCCCAGGATCTTAACCTCATAATGTGCACCTTCTGAAGTTGGCTCTGGTTTAATCATTATTTGTGAGGTATTCACGTGAACTCCCTTCGTTTATTCCATTCCTTGTCTAGTTCGAGTGTAGCAAGGACATGGGTGATTTGTTACCCCATTAATTGGTGATCTCGTTCGATGAAAGGAAAATCCCCCACCTTGACAGCGGGGGATTCTTAATCAGCGATGCGACTTATAACAAGTCCAATTCTTGTGCTCGGGCAATTGCCTCATAGCGGCTGTGAGCACCCAATTTCTCGTAAATGCTCTTTAGATGAGAGCGCAGCGTATGGACAGAGATATATAATTCATCTGCCATTTCTCGGCTTGAAAGGCTGGAGGGGAGGAGATGCAACACCTCCCTTTCTCGTTCGCTGAGAGGTTCAAAAAGGACTGCTGTTTGAGGTGCGAGAACTGGTCGGGTCGCTGTAGCCTGGGTTGCAAAGGCAAGCAGCAATTTCTCTGCAAAGGCCACCAAGGTTTTTTCCTTTAGTTTTGAATGGGCCAATCTGAGCAAAACCAATATCCTTTCCCCTTCATCGAGGAAGATACGCACGAATCCCTCTGGCTCAGCCAAGGAGAGAGCATGTTCGAGTGCAAGCAAGGCTTCGGCGGTCTCTTTTTTCGCCTGGAAGGCCATTGCCCGGAGCAACTCGCTTTCGATCATGAGCACCGGGCGATCTAGTTTATCGAGTTGAGCCAGTTGCTGATCCAGAATCTGGAGGGCCTCATCATTGCGCCCTTCCTCCAACCATAGCCTGGCCAGCACCAGGATTTCATATTTTCGCAAGCGCATGCTGATGAGATTATCGTCTTTTGTTTTTGATTTCGGGAGTTGAATGTCTTCCAATCCGCGCTGCCTGGCCCACCGGTGAGCTGCCAGCAGCTCTCCACGAGCGATCCATAGCCGGGCTTCAATAATATCTACGACAAGGTCATCAACATCCGTCATATCAAACTGACGGGCGAGCTTACGAAGGGTATTCAAAGCCTGTCCTGCGCCATCCATATCCCCTTGAGACTGCCTGATTTGGGTCAGAGCCAGATAACCATCGAAAGCAGCGACCTGGCTCCATTTTTCAGTGAGTTCGTTCCCCTCTAAAACGTAACGTTGGGCCGCTTCTAAATCGTTCCACTCCCGGGCTATCTCCCCTAATCCCACCAGCGCCCTGCCGGCGATTGGCAGGTAGCGACCCTCATTATCGCTTGCCAGCTCAAGGGCTTGCCGGTAAAGCGCCTGCGCCTGGCGCAATTTGCCCTCCCTGTGACGCAGTTCAGCCAGCTGGTACAGAATAATAACAGCAACCACCAGATTGCCCGTTTTCCGGGTAGTGATGGCAGCTTTTTCCAACAATTGGACTCCAATTATTACATCCCCCTCTAGCATATAACACATCGCTTGCATCAGGTTTGCCAGGCCGCGTAAGAGTAAATCGCTCTCTGGAATGAGCTCAAGCGCCTGGCGGCAGTATTCCTGTGCCAGAGAGAGCTGGCCTTTGTTTAGGGCGATAAAGGCGCGTAGCGGAGCTTCCTTCCCAACCAGGGACTTGCCTCGCTCAGGGATCGCCAGGGCGGCCTCAATCACTTCTAAGGGAGCACCATTCCATAAATGCGCCAGGGCTTGATAGACGATCAGGTCAGGTCGATCCCGCAGCTCTATCTCGGACAATCCTTCGACCCAACCCATGAAGGTCGCGAGCTCGCTACGCATCAGCGTAGTTTCAGCAACCGTCTCGATCAAATCTGCAGCGCGCCGGCTATCCCCCGCCGCGAAAGCGTGCTGGATCGCTTCGTCCATGAATCGATGTTGCTCATACCACACGCTGGCGCGGTGATGCAAGACAGGTCTGATCTCTGGTTGCGTAAGGAACAACCGCTGGCTGAGCAAGTCTGCAAAAAGGCGGTGGTAACGAAACCACTCCCGCCGGTTGTCGAGTGGAACGATGAATAAGTTGGATTGATCGAGGTATTGCAGGATTTGTGCACCTGCGATCGGAGATTGAAGGTTAGAGAGCAGTCGACCACTCTCTGAACTCCAATCTTCAATCTGAGTGACTGCCTCGCATAATGGCCCACAGATGCGATCCAGGATGGATGTCTGGAGCAAGAAAGTTTGGATGGTTTCTGGCTGCCGTTGCAATACTTCCTCGACCAAATAATCCAGAATATAACGGTTGCTGCCTGTGAAAGAACGGATAAATCCAGAGATGCTTTGCCGTTCCGCATCCGCCGCCTGGAGGGCCAACATCGCCATTTGCAGCCCGGCCGCCCAGCCCTCCGTGCGGCTGTCCAGGGCAATGATGTCCTCGGGTGAAAGGGATAAACCCATTACCTGGTAAATAAAAGTCGCGGTCTCCTCGGCTGTAAAGCGTAAATCGTTCAGGCGCAGCTCCAGTAACTGGCCGCGAGCGCGCAGGCGGGCAATAGGCAGGGGCGGGTCGGCGCGGGTAGCCATGAAGATATGGACATTGGGAGGCAAGTTTTCGATCAAGAAGGCCAGGGCATCGTGAATGGACTGGGCGTGAATCGTGTGGTAATCGTCGAGCACGAGCACAAGAGGTTCTGACACCTTCGCCAGCTCATTAACCAGGGGAACCAAAACCCCCTCATAAAAATCCCCTCGAGGGAAATGAATTGGCGACAGGTCCCCAACCTCTGGTTTGACAGTCCGGATAGCAGCCATTAAATAAGAAAGAAAACGGACAGGATCATTATCCCCCTCGTCGAGCGAGATCCATGCCGCAGGCAATTTCTGACGATAGATCCACTCGGCGATTAAAGTTGTCTTTCCGTAGCCTGCCGGCGTGGAGATGAGCGTTAGCCGCCGGCCCAAACGCAGCCCATCGTCCAATAATTGGAACAGCCGTGGCCGGGCGACATGCGTGGCAACCAGGGATGGGATATAAAGTTTGGTAACCAGCAGATTTTCAAACATGGCCGCGTGGAAATATCTTGCTTAATAATTATACAGGCCATTAACTCATTTTAAGCAGACCCTTTACGAGTGTGTGGGAGACGTGCCGAACGTTGTTTTTCCTTGTGCCACGCTCTATGATCAGACCAGCGGGCGGATCGCCATCTACTATGGGGGGGCCGATACCGTCACGGCCCTGGCTTTTGCTCACCTGGACGAAGTCATCGATTTCATCAAATCCAACTCGGAATTGTAGCGCTCGCTAACACGCCGACGTCGCCTGGAGCAAATTGTTGGGCGTAACCTGAGAACGCGCCTTGTCGCCTGAAACTACCCAACGAAGAATCTTTACCCAAAGCGACCATGCTTGCATTTTGGGAGGTAGCCCAAGCGAAACTTGCAACGTAACAAGAGAATCCCCATCTTTGCATCATGCATGGGCCGATAAACCATAGGCCACGACAAGGTGGCGGGGCCATAAGTATTCATCTTTAGTGTATGCCTCAGGATAACCGGTTGTTTTGGATCGCTCACAACTTCGCAACCGTGAAAACCATCATCCCCTTTCGGGCCAGCGATTAGATTCGCTTCAACTCAGGCACGTATTCGTTACCTTCGACCCATTCAGGACCACAATTCGCTTCCAGTGCTTCCTTGAGCCTTTCTCTGGCGCGATGCAATCGGATTTTTACCGTACCTAAAGTGACTCCCAGGATTTCAGCAATCTCGTCGTTTTTGAAGCCTTCGAATTCGCTCAGCACGAGAGCCGTTCGATAGCCCTCTGGCAGGCTACTAATCAAATTTCGGAAACAGTCATTCATTTCCTTCCGAAAAACCTGTCCTTCAACCAAAGGCAGCTTTTCCCCCGTCCAAGCACTCCTGTCATCCACCTCGGATTCACCGTCCGCAATGAAAGGGTTCGCTGGGCAGTCCTGAATTGTCCTTTGGAAGGACGGGCTGCGTAACCTATCTAAAGCGGCATTGGTCGCGATGCGGTAGATCCAGGTGGACAGCTCGGACTCGCCTCGAAAAGTCTTCAAGGCCTGGCTTACCCTCACGAAAACCTCTTGAGTCAGGTCTTCGGCCTCATATTCACCAACCATGCGGCTCAAGTAGCGGTGAATCTTCGGTCGAAAGGCCGCATGGATTGTCTCAAACTCTAACTCATCGCAGCTCATAGGACTCTCTCTTTTCCAATTAAAACCTCAATTTCAATTCTCGGTCAGGTTGGCAGCGTGCCTCCGCACGGTCTGTGTGAGCGACGATGACTACAAGACTACGTCCTATTATCGCACTATTTCTGGCAAAATACACTCCGAACTTTTATCGTGGAGCGCCAGGTCATGACCGGCCTGGCGCTCCTGCGTCCAGATCGCCGGGCTGCTATCCGTTTTCTGCTCGCCTTGGACCGGGGATCAGGAAGTACAGCCCGATGGCAAATAGCAAGAGTGAGAAGAAGTCCACTTCGAATCGTGGGAGATTAAGCACGGGGCGGAGCAGTACCACCAGCCCCAGGACGGACGTCAGGATACCGAGTACCGTCGTAAATCCGTTGGTCGGGATCTTGCTCAGGTAGCGCGCCAGGTTCAGACCCAGCAGAATGAGCCCAATGCCCAGCACGCCAATCCCATTTTGCTCGCCAGGCACAAAACCCAGGATGCCGACCCACATAAATCCTGCCCCCCAGGCGATTACTTCGTATCGCTTGTCTAAAGTCTTGCAGTCCTTCATCGAAATCTCCTTCATCATGGTTCCTGTGTTATGTACACTTACACCCTTCATCGGACGTGCTTGCGGCCAGAGGCACTGCCTGGTTCAGACCTGCCGCAAACTTGTCCATCTTGGAGGCCGCCCCCCGCCTCACCATCGTCCCAACCCAAATCGCTTCCGCGATTTCTCCCTCGTTGGCCCCGTTTTCCAGGGCCTTTGCCACGTTGGTTCGCAAGCACGGCTGGCAGTTGGCGGCGATGGAGGCTCCCACCGCGATCAATCGCATCATCCGTTCATCGAGTTTCATGGTTTATCTATCTCCTTTCCACCCTTATAGACGGAGTTCCGCGCGAAAAGATACACCCCCCATCCCGGAGAAGGGGTAGTGGGATAAAATACACCCATGCCGGAAAGCGATGAATTCTGGGATTTTTACTGGGAAATACGCCTGCAGGAACTGGAGGACCTGGGTAAAAAGGAAGCTATCCTGGCCACCTCGAAGCTGATCCTCAACCTGGCAGAACAGCCAGAACAACCTGTACGTTTACTCGAATTGGGCTGTGGGGAAGGTCAGATCATCGGCGCGCTGGTCGCGGCCCATGCCCAGGTGCGCTCGATCAATGCCTCGTGTGGGGTAGACTATTCTCATCGTTCGATTGAGAAGTGCCGTCGCACCTATCCGGGAATATCCTTCATCGCAGGCGATTTCACAGATTCCGGCCTGATGGCACGCCTGGGGCAATTTGAGATCGTGCTGCTGGTCAACGCCCTGCACGAGGTTTTCTCCGCCGGTTGTTCACCGGAGCTCGGGGAGGTGGCTGTCCCTGCAGCCAAACAGCGGGTGGATCAGGCGATTTCCGGCGCAGTGGAGCGCCTGGCACCGGGGGGCTACCTGGTCCTGTTTGATGGGCTGGAAACTTCCGGGGATATTCAAGAACCGGTGCGTATCCGCTTCCGCCACTGGCAAGCCCGCCGCCGCTTCGACACCTTCGTCCGCGAGTACCGGCCATTCCGAATTTCTTACCGCGAGGTAGATGGTCCCACCTGTGTGGAATTGTCGTGGCGCGACTTTACCCGTTACATCACCAAATCGATTTTCCTGGAGAAGGAACTCTGGCAGACTGAACGCCTGGAGAGCTACCAGTACTTCAATGAGGCCGAGTTTCGAGAGGCTTTTGCTCGCCGGGGGTTAACGATTCGCACGTTGTGCACCCTGACGGTAAACTACGAGAAGTGGCGCAGCGAGGTCGATATCGAAACCCCGGGGGTTGACTTCCCGCCCGAGCATATCCTGATTCTCGCTCAAAAGCCTGGATGACCGGGGTAGACTACCCGGCATCATACCCGGCCTGCTTCCGCCGCTCAAGCGAGCGCCCCAAAAGCCGCTCAATCGTGCGAATCATCGGCAGGTCCTCCTGGGTGACGAGCGAGAGGGCGGTGCCCAGCTTAGCCATCCGGCCAGTGCGTCCAATCCGGTGGGTGTATGCATCAGCCGTATCCGGCATGTCGTAGTTGATCACGTGGGAGATCTGAGTGACATCGATCCCCCGCGCAGCGATATCCGTGGCAACCAATACTTTAACCCTACCCCTGCGGAAGTTGTCCATCGCCTCCTGCCGCCGGTTCTGGGATAGGTTGCCTTGCAGCGATGTGGCGGATAACCCGGCTTTGATCAACTGCTCGGCCAGTTTCTTAGCGCGGTGTTTCGTGCGAGTAAAGACCAGGACCTGGCCGCTACTGGACATGCGAAGGATGTCCAGCAGCAGTTCAACTTTCCGGGTTTGCTCCACCGGATACACAGCATGGCTGACCGTCTCGACCGGGCGCGAGACGCCCAGGTCGACAGTCACTGGGCGGCGAAGGAATTCATTGGCCAACGAACGGATTTCGGGCGGCATCGTGGCGGAGAACAGCAGAGTCTGGCGCGGAGTAGGCAGTGCAGCGAGAATCCGCCGGATGTCGGGCAAGAAGCCCATGTCGAACATACGATCGGCTTCGTCCAAAACCAGGACTTCGATACCCTTCAGGTTGACAGCTTGCTGCCCCATCAGGTCAAGCAGGCGACCCGGGCAGGCCACCGCCATTTCCACACCAGCCCGCAAGCTCTTGATTTGAGGTACGGCGCTGACACCTCCGTAGATCGTCATACTGCGCAGGCCAGTCTGGCGACCCAGCCCCACAATGGCGGTGTGAGTCTGTTCGGCCAGCTCGCGCGTAGGGGAAAGGATGAGCACGCGCAGCTTGCCGCGCGGCCCCTTCAAGAGGCGCTGGAGGATGGGCAAGACAAAAGCGGCTGTCTTCCCGGTGCCGGTTTGGGCCAGGCCCAATACGTCGCGCCCTGCTAAGATGGGCGGGATAGTGCGGAGTTGAATAAGAGTGGGAGTAGAATAACCAGCGGCTGAAATCCCCGCATTAATTTGCGGGTGAAAAGCAAACGAAATAAAACTCACAAGAGGTCCTTTTGGCATCAGATTGAGCCAAGGCGAACCCCAGCCCGTTCGCATCCGTTATAGACTAACTTTATCCATTTACAGACGCAGACACAAGAGTATACCACAATAAAATTAGGTCTTTGATTTCTCGGGCTCATTGGGAGTTACCGTGAATTGACCACATATGGTGGTCGCCATACAAACAGACGATAGCCTTCCAGATCGAGGAAAATGCGCTGGAAAAGATGCTTCAGGTTGAACAATCCATAGCAACGCCG
>Ga0209751_10002468_pt1 | contig 18381 bp, 17 predicted proteins | sample RifCSP13_1_FD_184019 | JGI IMG/M metagenome (GOLD analysis project Ga0209751, IMG submission 184019) | Soil microbial communities from Rifle, Colorado - Rifle CSP2_sed 13_1 (SPAdes) (version 2) | ecosystem: Environmental > Terrestrial > Deep subsurface > Rock core/Sediment | place: Rifle... | reverse complement strand
GCGCACGCCCGCGCTGACCGAGGTGTAGGGTGGGCGGGGTCCGCCGAGACACCGGCTGGGCAGGTGCGCTCCTGCTCCTCATCGCGTTGCTCGCGTGGCCCGGTGGCGTCCAGGCCGAGGGCCCGCTGGAGGCAGAGGGGCGGGCCATCGCCCGCATGCTGCTGTGCCCCATCTGCGAGAACCTGTCCGTCCTCGACTCTCCCTCGCCGCTGGCCCAGCAAATGCGCGGCATCATCCAGGAGAAACTGGCGGCGGGCGAGAGCCGCGAGCAGATCATCCAATACTTCGTGGACCGCTATGGCGAGGGGGTCCTCGTCGAGCCGCCCAAGCGGGGGTTCAGCCTGCTCGTGTGGCTGGGGCCGCTGCTGGTCGCCCTGGGCGGCCTTGTCGTGGTGGGCATGACCCTGCGCCGCTGGCTGCGACGTCAGCCGGCGCTTGATACGGAAGAAGCGCCCGCTGACCCCGAGGCTCTGAAGCGTCTCGAGGCGGAGCTGCGGTCGCAGCTATGACCGAGCTCGGATTCGCGCTGCTGGCGCTGCTCGCGGTTGGTGGCTCCGTCGCCTTCGTGGTGCGTCCGCTAACACGGCGCCGCGGGTCGCCAGGCCTACTATGGGAGGCGCGGAACGGCGTCGTGGCCGAGGAGAAGGCGTCCCTCCTGGAGGCGCTCCGCCAACTGGAGTTCGATTTCCAGCTCGGCAGCCTCAGCGCGGAAGACTACCACCAGCTTGAGGCGGGGTTACGACGACGCGCCCTCGCCGCCCTTCAGGCCGAGGACCTGCAACTGGAGGAGCTCGACGGGGCCATCGAACAGGCAGTGGAGGCGGAGCGAGCACGGCGTCGGCGGTCCCCCGGCACGCCGGAGAGGCCGTCCGGTGGCCCCGTCTGCCCCCGATGCGGCTGGCCCACGATGGGCACGGAACGGTTCTGCCCCTCGTGTGGGCTTGCCCTGGCCCGGCGTCAGCCAGGGGGCCGGCAGGCGATGCCTACCGCCAGGCAGACAGTTTCCGTTCACGTGGCCCCGGCCGGGCGCAGAACGGCCTCGGCGCAGAGGGCGACAGAGGAGGCGGTGTCGTCACGGACCCTGGCCCCCTGGCTGTGGGCTGCCGCTGGGGTGGCAGTCCTGCTGGTGCTCGGCGTCGTCTGGGTGGTCATGCGCGCGCCCAGCCGGGCGGCGCAGGCGCCCATCGCCACCGTGCAGGCGCCCGACTTCCACACGATTGCCTTCAGCCCGCGACGCGAGGGGCTTGTGTTTCTCGGCACGCACAACGGCCTGCTCGCCAGCATCGATGGCGGCCGCACCTGGGGCCCGCAGCCCTTGGCGGGCGATGTCATGGCGATCACGCATCATCCGCAGCGCCCCCTCGAGGTCTACGTCACCGGCCACAACGTCTTCGCCAGGAGCGAGGACGGCGGCCGCACGTGGGGCCCCTTCAGCGGCGATCTCCCTGGGCTGGATATCCATGCCTTCGCCTGGTCACCGGAGGAACCCGATAGGGCGTACGCCTTTGCCGTGGGCTTTGGCCTGTATCGCAGCGATGATGCCGGTGCCCACTGGGAGCGGCTGAGCGAGCAGATGCCGGAGGACGCGACCGGTTTGGCGGCGGGGCGCAACGGCTATGCGGCGCTGTATTTGAGCACCCTCAGCCAGGGCGTCCTCGCCAGCGAGGATGGCCGCTCGTGGCGTCCGGCCAACGGCTTCCTGAACGGGGCGCTGCCCACGCTGCGCGTGATGGCCGTTGCCTTCGACCCGAACAGCGGCGAGACCTACACATCCTCGGGCGGACAGACCTACAGCGGCACGCTCTACGCCGGCACCGACCGGGGCCTGTTCAAGAGCGTCGACGCGGCCGGCTCATGGAGCCGCCTCAGCCTGGAGACGGACGTGGCGGCGCTGGCCGTGCATCCCGCCGACTCGCGCGTCCTGCTGGTCGTGGATAGCCGCGGTCGGGTCTTCCGCAGCGAGGACCGAGGGCTCACGTGGCCGGGCGACTAGCAGGGCTGCGGCTGCTCCTTCTGCTCGCGTTGTTGGCATTGGCTGCTGAGGCGCGCCCGGCAGCCGCCGCAGGCCCAGGCGTTGTCGAAGGACGCCTCGTGAACGGCACGGCAGACGGCGGGAGCGTCGGCGGCCTCACGGTGACCCTCCTCGCGTTTCGCGGCGAGCAAGAGCAGGCCCGCCAGAGCGCGACCGTTGACGCCGACGGCGCCTTCCGCTTCGATGGCCTCGACACCAGCGCGGGCTACACGTACCAGTTGATCGCCCCCTACAGCCAGGTCGAGTACGGCGGCACGCCGATCGTTTTTGGTCCCGGCGAGGCCGCAAGGAACACGGAGCTGCGCGTCTACGAGACCACCGAGGCGGACCCCGGGCTGCGTATAGACTGGGCGATGGTCGTGTTCGACCAGGTCGACCAGAGGAGTCAAACGGTCACCGCCTTCGAGCTGTTGACCGTGGTCAACCCGAGCGATCACACCTTTGTGCCAACGACGACGGGGCCAAGCGGCCCGATGGGGCTGCTTCGCTTCAGCTTGCCCAGCGGCGCCGGCCAGCTGACGCCGGGCCCCGGCCTTGGCGAGAACGACCTCTTCCAGGTAGACCGAGGCTTCGCTACGTCCGACCCCGTGCTGCCTGGCCTGCATGAGCTCGGCTTCCGCTACACGGTCCCCTACCGAGGGAAGAGCCTCTCCTTTGAGCGCTCGATCGTGTATGACACCGGCGAGCTCTGGGTGCTCGTCCGCGAGGATGGCCCCGCCATCGTTAGCGATGCGCTACAGGAGGCTGAGCCTCTAACCCTCGGAGGCGTGCGTTACCGAGTCCTGGCGAGCCGCTCCCTGGCGGCTGGGGCCCGCGTAACGCTTGATCTTACCGGCCTCCAAAGCTCGCTCCTCGATCGCCTGCCGCTTCAATCGCTGCCAAGCCAGACCTGGGGCGTGGCTTCCGTGGCGCTGGCGCTGGTTATCGTTGGCGCTTACGGCTGGCGACGCTATCGCCAGTCGCCTCTGCCGGCAACCAGCGATCCCAGGACCCAGCTGATCGGTGCACTGGCGACCCTGGATGAGGAGCGGGACGCGGGACGCCTCTCCGCGGAGGAGCACGAGCGCAGGCGCGCGGCTTTGAAAGCAGCGGTCAGGGACGTATACTTGGCGCAGCACCTGCCTGTCCGGCAGGCGGGTGGCATGCCGACGCGCGCGGCACAGGCGGACGAGGCCTAGGAGGAGCGGGAGCACATGGAGCAGGCAACGACTCACGGCGAAACCGTCAGCAGGGGCGACAAGGTTTTCTCGCGAAGAAGCCTGCTGACGCTGGCGGGTCTGGGAGCCCTTGTACCCGGCGCGGCCCTCCTCACGAGGGTAATGGGCCGCCTCACGCCGCCGCCGGCGGCAACGGCGGACGCTACCCCTCCGCTCTCAGTCATCCAGGGCCTTCCGCGCCTCGCGGGGGCGACGTTGACTGGCGAAAGGGGATTTGTGCGCGCTGACGCGTCGCCAGCCGCGTACCTATACTTCGACGTTGGCGCGGACACCAGCTGGCAGAGCGTGCTCTCGTTCTACGAGCGAGCATTATCCGCCCAGGGATGGGCAGTGCGTCGCAACCCTGGCGAGCGCGGCGGCCTTGGCTTCAGTCGAGGGGCGTACAGCGGCTTCCTGGCCCAGAGGTCGCCTGCCTCCTTCTACCTCTTCCTGAGCGCCCTCGGCTAGCACGCCCGCCCCCCGCTGAAATCGAAGACCGCCTCGACCGAGGCGGTCTATTCATATGTCAGGCGCACGCCTCACGCAGGAGCATCGAGAGCGGGAAAGCGAGGCAGCCAGAAGCTGAACGTCGAGCCCTTGTCGGGCTGGCTCGTGAACCACATCTCGCCCCCATGCAGCTCCACAATGGACTTGGCGATGGTGAGACCGAGGCCCGCGCCGGGCGCCTTCGCCTGAGTGGCGCTGCTGCTCCGGAAGAACTGGAGGAAGATGTAGGGCTGCTCGTCCTCCGGGATGCCCACACCGGAATCCTCGACCTCCACGCGGACTCGGTCCGCACCCACCGAGAGGCGCAGGTCGATGCGCCCACCGGCAGGCGTGTATTTGAGCGCATTGCTCAGCAGGTTCAGGAGCACCTGGACGACGCGCCCCCTGTCCGCGGACAGGTCGGTGGGAACGTCTGGCAGGTCTAAATGGATCGACATCTCGCGCTCATCCAGGGCGGGACGCAGAGTGAGCATGGCCTCCTCAATGGCCGGGCGCAGGTCGAAGGTCTCACGGTTGAGGGGGACGGTGCCCAGCTCGATGTGGGAGAGGTCGAGATACTCGGAGATGAGGCGCTCCAATTGCGTGGCGTGCTGGAGGACGATGCCAAGGGCCTCCTTCTGGCTTGCCGGCACGCTGCCGAGGTCGCCCTCCAAGACCAACTCGAGATAACCGCGTATCGAGGTTAGAGGCGTCCTGAGCTCATGGGCGACGGTGGCGACGAACTCCTGGGTCATGCGGGTGAAGCGAGCGAGGCCGGTGATGTCCTCCACCACATGGACCGATCCTGATACGCCGCTGGCGCCGGACAGGGCGCGCTCTCGGACGCTGACAACGCGGTCCTGCACCGTGCGCAGGCTGGAGGAGGCCTCGTCGACAATGCTGGCGATGCGCCCGAGCTCTCGCCGCGTCATCTGGCCGCCCGTCGGAGATGCGCCGGACAGGTAGCTGTCGCCCTGCTCGCCGATCAGGTGATCACGGTCGACGCCGAGGAGCCGTTCCGCAGCCGTGTTGGCGTAGAGGATGTGCCCGTCGTCGCCGGCGATGAGCACGGCGTGCCTCAAGCTGTTGAGCAACTCCTCATCGAGGTTGGCGCGCCGCGTCAGCGCCTCCTCCTCCACACGCCAGCGCCGCGCCTCTCGAGCGAGCCCGAAGAGAAGCAGCATGGGACCGACCATGCCAAGGACTGTTTCGAGTGGCCCGGCAATCCGCTGGGGGAGCGGCAGGAACGACCTTTCGTCGCTCAGGTAGCCGCTCTGCTGGAGGGCGGCCATGCCGATGAGGATCGCGCCGAAACCCAGGACGACGAGGAGAGCGTTGGTGGTATCAAACCGGTGACGAAAGGCCTGGACCGCGAAGTAGGTGACCGGAATGGTGCCTCCCAGGAGCATGAGGAGGCTCCACTGTTCTATTGACACCACTATTTCACCCTCTGCCGACCATCCACCACGCGGCACTCACGCCCGATGCTATACTACAGCCGTTGCGAGAGTCAACGGAATCAAAGGGAATAAGGCGCTGGCTTCTTGATTGCAGGGTGCGATACCCACATCCACCGCGTGTCGGATGCTTGCGCTGCCGAAGCGTCGTCGTGCTTGGTGGCAACATGAGTGTCGGCAACGGGGGTCGCCCGGCGCACCGCTGGGTAGCATTCGTATGCTCGACATGCTTGCCTTCTCGTCACGCTGCTGGAGCCGGCTGCTGGCAGCTGCCTTGGAGCACAAGAACGAAGTCGCCATCCAGCTGGCACATGGCATCAGAGCATGCTTAGGCTTGCTCTATCACCTGTTCCTACCTTTGGACAGCGTGTAGCCTGGGTTTTGCTCGGGCTGCTCGCCCTATTCGGTGTCCTCTATGTCGCGGTGGGTGCAACACAAAGAGAGCGGTTTGGCTGCTGGTACTACGGCGGCGACTTCATCGCCTTCTACAGCAGCGCACGCCTCATACTCGCGGGTGAGGGTCCTGCGATATACCACCGGCAGGCACTTGAGGCTTTCCAACAATCCCTCCTGCGTGAAGCTGGGTCCGCGTGCGATTACGGCTATATGCCGATGAAGTACCTTGGAGCTGCACTAACGCCGTTTCTGCCAGTAGCTTTGCTGCCGCTCCATTGGGCCTTTGCCGCATGGTCAGTTCTTACCTTGGCTCTAGCCTCCTTTGCGCTCTGGCGACTGGCTCATGTATCACAGATTCGCGCCTGGCCTCTGTGGCTTTGGGCTCTCGGGAGTCCCTACGTGTACCTTGGATTGATGGTTGGCCAGGTACATGGTCTTCTGCTTGTAATCGTGACTGAATTCGCCATCGCCTTGCGAGAAGACCGCCAACGTAGGGCAGGCTTTTGGGTCTCTCTCCTCTTGGTGAAGCCACAATTTGCCCCATTAGTTATTCTGTTCCTCGTCTGGAAACGACAATGGCAGGCTGTAATCGCAGCATCAGCAGGAGGACTTATGTTCCTCTTAGCAAGTGTCTTGATAGTGGGTCCAGAGGGATTGAAAGCTTATTCGGGAGCCCTCTTGACGCTCAGAGATGATGGGCTCACTACTGGTGCGGCGGCTATAGCCATGACTAATTGGCGTGCTTTAGGAGTAGACCTGGCGCGCATCTTCGGCCTGAATGGGTCTCTAGCGATCATGTTACTCCTCAGCGCGGCTACGCTGGCAGCTGTTTTCTTACGATGGCGAAGACGGGCCTGGGAAAGTCTAGGGGAGGTCGAGCGTGATAGCCTGATGTTGGGAGTCACGATAGCAGCCCTTCTGGTAGGATTTCACACTCACGTGCACAGCGATGTCCTGATGATCGCTCCAGCTCTTTTGCTGCTAGGGGCAGCCGTACATCGGAAGGAGGATGCTCCTAGCGTCGTACAGTCTCTCGTGCTGGAGGCGCTTCTATCTGCGCCCGCGTTCCTTCTTCTGTTCTTGGCGTTTGCTACTGGTGAGCTTGATCGTGCTATCCTGCAGACTGACTACTTCGTCCTCCTGCTGATGGCCCTGGTAGTGTTCGTCTTTCCGCAGCTTAGGCAACTGTCCATCGACGCCCGTCAGTCTGCTGCAGCATGAACCTGTTGTTCTTGGCGAAGCCTATCGGCGGTTCAGTATCTCCCGCGGCCCGGATCGGTCCTTGGGAGGTTCTGTGGTGCTCTTAGCACTTCTTCGTTCGCAACCGGGGCTCCGCCGGGCAGCGGCACTTGTGCTACTGTCGGCTGCGCTGCTATTCGCAGTTGGGCTCTTCGGTAGCCAAATCACATCGCCGCAACGTTTCGGTTGTGCGTTTTTCGGGGAGGACTTCATTACTCTGTATGCCAGCAGCAAACTTGTGCTGACAGGAAGGGGTGCCGCGGTCTACGATCTGAATCTCCTGGACGAGGCAGGTGCCTTTCTTCTCCAAGAAACGCGTGGGGGTTGTAGCTTTGCTTGGCCTATGGAGTATTGGCTCGCTTTCCTTGTGCCGTTCTTGCCGTTGACGATTTTCCCGCCAAGGAGCGCTTATTATATCTGGACAACCTTTACTCTAGCGATGTTCCTTTTTGGACTATGGCGTTTGGCCAAAGTGAGTCGTGTCCCGCTCTGGTCGTTTTGCCTGATTGCTCTAGGCTTTTACCCAACCCTTAGCGGACTGCTTCAAGGTCAAGTACATGGCTGGCAGTTCCTCGCCCTGGTCGAGTTTTGGCTAGCGTTGCGACAAGAGGCGCAGCGTTCAGCCGGCTTCTGGCTCTCTCTTCAATTGGTAAAGCCACAGTTTGTGCCTCTTCTCCTTCTTTATCTCGTTTGGCGGAGACGCTGGCCGGTGCTTGGTTGGTTCACAGTCGCCGCACTGTGCTCGCTAGCGCTGACGGTATTCCTATCGGGCGGAGTATCGGGTGTTACAGCCTATGTTCGTATGATTTCCCACGGCATCGGCTCACCTACTGCATCCATCGGCGTATGGCATATGGTGAACTGGCGAGCCCTCGCATTCTTATGGTTTGGCAGTGGCGGTCCTGACCTTGTGGGTGCTCTTACCGTGGCGCTGACTCTGGTTAGCGCTGTGTTGGTGGTCTGGTCATGGCACCGACGCCCGGCCGCAGCGACAAGCCTTGAGCCACAGGCCTTCCTATTGCTTATGACCGCCGCTCTGCTTACCGGCTATCAGACTTTCCCTTACACCTTTGTACTCCTGCTAGTGCCTGCTCTTCTATCTCTGGCAGAGTTAGCGAAGGCGCCAACAGCCGTGCCTCGATTTTGGCCGTCACTATTGGATTTCACGTTAATTAGCCCATCGCTGTTCACCGCCTTAGGATTCGCCCTAGCGTTCAAACAAGTAACCCTATTGTGGCTACTAGGAGCACAGGCGCTACTCTTAGGCTCGATTGGAATTTTTCTCGTCGGCATATATGCGCTCGTTGTAATGAAGCAACCAAGCGAAAGTGCTACCGCTCGGGTCGCGGAGTCTCGAGCGTGAAGGCGGGCCTGGACAAGCGTGGCTCTCCCTGATGCCAACCGTCATGACATGCCGTTTGCGCGACAGCTTCTCCTCTTTCAGGTGGCGCAGCTTTGGGTAGCCATACGCACAGGGCATGAAGGCCGCGCCTAGCCGTGCTTGAGTCTGCTGCTGGTGATGTATCGGCTTCAGATGACGAAAGACATACAATGAAGCTGCTCCTCCGCTCCCTCACGTTCCTCGTCGCCCTAGTCCTGCTCACCTTCATGCTCCAGACCTGGGTTAGCGAGGTGAGCCTGGCGCTTGAACGAGGAACGACCTATCGAGACAGCCTCGCGTTCTACACTGGGGCCACATTGATCTGGAACGGGCGGGCTAACGATCTTTACGACCTCGAAACGCAGCGCTCGCTTCAGGAGAAATTGCTCCCATCTCAGTACCGACTGGACCGCCCGCATCAGTGGGATATTCTACCTTTCATCTCGCCGCCGTTCGTGGCGCTGGCCTTGGCGCCCCTGGCAGGCCTCAGTCTGCCTGTCTTCTATGCCGTGACGGGCGGCCTGCAGGTGTTGCTCATCGCTGTCTTAGTGGTCGCGCTTCAGCGCATCGCTAACGCCTGGCCAGAATCCCGCCGGCTCTTGCTCCTCATGTTGACCGTGTTATGGTTGCCCGTGTCCTGGTCACTCATGCAGGGGCAGATGTCAACCCTTCTCGCGGTAGCATTTGCCCTTGGTTATCTAGCACTGCGGAGTGATCAGGGTCTGCTGGCTGGCGTCGTGCTCTCGATACTCTGGATCAAACCTCAGTATGCCATTCTCGTCCTCCCGGCACTGCTTGTCTGGCGCCGCTGGCTGGGCGCCGGAGCGTTCGCCGGAGCCACGCTTGTCCTGCTCGGCGCGTCGTGGGGTACGGTCGGCCTCGACGGCCTCGCGTCGTACACGCGCTTCGTGACCCAGATCGATACGTTTGGGCCCGAATACAGCGTGTTCTCCGCCAACTACAACACCCTCAGCGGTCTGCTGCTCCGCGTATTCGGCGTGAGCGGATCGGTTTGGCTGTTCTTTGCCGGCCTGCTCGTCATCCTGACGCTCCTGCGGGCCCGGCGAGGATTCGGGCCGGAAAGCTACGCCTTGCTCATCCTCACCAGCGTGCTGGTCTCGCTGCACACCCACAGCTACGACCTCGCCGTGCTCCTGCCAGCCGCGGCGCTGGGTTGGGATGCTCTCAAGGAACGGCCGGTCCTTGCCTTTACATGGGCTAGCCTCTGGTTTGCGGTTGAAGTCGGCTTATTCGCGTTGGCCTTTCGGGGCACTCAGTTCGAGGACGCTCCACTGCTCACCGTGCCCGCGATGTTGTTGGCTGTCGCCCTGCTGCTGCTGTGGCGAACGGCCCGGCCCGTCGTTCCTGCTGCCGTACGAGCGTGAGCACAGGCACGTCGCTAGCGGCGCCCCTTCAGGCCACCGAGGCAGCCGCAGCCGTCTCAAGGCCCTTGGTCAGAGCGACCTGGCCCCGCCTCCTCGCCTTCGCCCTCGCCTTGGCCACCGCCATCACGGCGCTGGAGCTGTGGGCCTGGTGGCGACCGCCGGCGGGGATGGCCTTCCTGGGTAGCTTCTGGGCGACGGAGGACGTGGCTGCGTACTGGTCGGCGATGCGCGAGGCGGCGGGCCAGGCCGGCTGGCTCGTCCACGACCGGCTGACGTCCGAGCCACACGCGCCGGCGCTGGTCTACCCGCTGTACCTAGCCGCGGCGAAGGTCGGTGCGATGCTCGGCGCCTCCATCGAAGCAGCTTACATTGGCTTCGCCTGGCTGGGACGGCTCTTCTTCCTGATCGCGCTCGGCGCGCTGGTGGCGGCGTTGGTTGAACCGGCACGACGACGGTCTGCGTACGCACTCGCGCTCGCCGGAGGCGGGTTCGCTTTTCTCGTGCTGCTGATCGCGGCGACCATGCGCAGGCCTGATCTGGTCGGCGAATGGGCAGTGGACTGGCGCTACGTCGAGCTCAGCACGTTCCTCGCGCTGTTCTCGTACCCGCATGTGCTGGTCTCCCTCGGGGCATTGGCGTTCCTGCTGGTGGTCCGTTTACAGCTGGATGAGCGGGTGTCCGCTCGAGGGCTAGCCATGCTGGCCACGACGACGTCCCTCATGGCCCTGGCCAATTCCTTCGCGCTGGTCCCCACGGCAATCGCCCTCGCCGCGTACGGCCTGTGGCGGGTCGCGACGCGGTCGGCGGTCCTCAGGCGAGAGCTAGCCATCGGACTCGTCTTTCTGCTGGTGGCAACGCCGTTCCTGCTCTACTCGTGGCGCACTTTCGGCCAAGACCCCTTCTGGGCGACGGTCTACGGCGACCAGAACGTGCCGCACCTGCTCACCCCCTCGCTCCTGCCGCTGCTCAGCGGCCTCGGCCTGCTCATCCCCCTGGGTTTCATCGGTGCCGTAACGCTCGTTCGCGAGCGGCCGGGAGGATGGAGCCTGGTCTTGCTCTGGACCCTCGTCCTGTTCGCGCTGATGTTGCTGCCGCTGCCGTATCAGCGACGTTACGGCTTGGGGATGCCCATGCTGCTGGCGTTGCTGGCAGCCCGGGGCCTGGCAACCGTGACAGCCAGCGGCGAATGGCGACGACTGTCTGGAGGGCTGCGGCGCCTCGGTGGTTACGCTGCCGTCGTGGCCCTGTTCAGCTCCGCACTCGGCGTCGTCGTCCTTGTCCTCACCCTGCTCATCACGGGGAGAGGCGCCGTCTCCGTCATGCCGGCGTTCGAGAGAGCGTCCGTGGTCGACGCCAGCCGCTGGCTCGCCGGCCACAGCACCCGGGAGGACGTGGTCCTCGCCGAATGGCGCACCGCCAACGTGGCTCTTCGGTACATCCCCGGGCGGGCATTCTCCGGTCATCCCATCGCGACCCTGGAAGCCGAGGCCAAGGAGGCGTCAGTCCGACGCTTCTTCGACGCTACCACGGTCGACAGCGAGCGTGAGTCGTTTCTGCGAACGCGGGGGGTCACGCTCATCATCGTTGGCCCGCGAGAGCGGGCGTCGGGCGACTTCGATCCGGGCGGCTCCAGGTATGTGGAGCGCATCTATGCCAACGACGAGGTCGTCATCTATAGGGTGGATGTGAGGCGAACACCGTGAACTTCTGGTCTAACGCGGTAGCCCGCTGGCCGCTGTTGCGGCTACAAACGCCGCACCTGGCGATTATCATCGTCCTCTGCATCAACGCGCTGCTCTATCTGGCGGCACGGCCAGACCCCGACTACTACTGGCACCTGCGCACCGGGCAGTACATCCTGGAAACGCGCACGCTGCCGGACCGCGATCCCTTTTCCTACACCGCGGGAGATCGTCCCTGGGTCCTGCACGAGTGGCTGGCGCAGGTCGTGATGGCCACCGTGGAGGGCTCGTTTGGCTATGCCGGCCTCGTGCTGCTGCATGGTTTCCTCGCATCGCTGGCGTTCTTGCTCGAGTACCTGCTCCTGCGTCGTTTGGCCGTGCACTACTTGCTGTCAGCTGTCCTCACTCTCGTTTCTGTTATCATCCTCCTCCCGTTCATCAGTGTGCGTCCCCTCGTTTACACGTGGGTCTTCCTTACGGCGCACCTGCTTGTCCTTGTTCCTTACCACCGTGGCGTGGATGGCGGCAAGACGGGGCAACTTTGGTGGCCCCCTTTGCTCATGATCCTATGGGCGAATCTGCACGGTGGTTTCTTCATCGGCATCGTTCTGACCGCGACGCTTCTGGCCGTGCGAGCCGTGGAGCGCCTGATTTGGGGAAGGCCGAATGCGCTCGTGCCGCTGGGGGCGACCCTTCTGGCAACAGTGCTCGCGACGCTGCTCAACCCAGCGGGGCTGCAGGGTGCGCTCTACCCACTGACCTACCTGGGCGGCGACAACGCCTCGCGCGAGTTCATCACGGAGTGGCAGTCGCCCAATTTTCACATGATCGTCTGGACGGTCCTATTGGTCGGCCCTATCCTCGGTGGCACGGCCCTCGGCCTGGCGCGGGCCAACCTTGGGCTATGGCCCTGGGCGGTCTTCGCGCTGACCGCGACGATGGCCCTACAGTCGGTTCGCTTCATTCCCATTTTCGGCCTCATGGCGATACCCGCCATCGCGGAAGCCATGCGCGACCGCTTCGCGTGGGCGGGCGCCGGCACGCCGAGGGCTGAGTCGGAGCGTGGTTACCTGTTCAACTGGACCGTCGTCCTGGTGCTCGGTGCGCTGGCCATGATCGTGCTGGTCCGCCTCCCGCTTTCGAGCTTGAACAGCGACCCGCTTAGCGGGAAGAGCACCTACCCAGAGCGGGGCGCCGGCGTCATCTCGGCCTGCTACCCAGGCGCCCGGATGTACAACTTCTACGGGTGGGGAGGATATCTCATCTGGCGGCTCTACCCCGAACAGCGGGTGTTCATCGACGGGAGAGCGGACCTGCACGGGGCGCAGATGCTCACCGACTACGTCACCGTTGCCCGGCTGCGCCCCGGATGGGATGCCGTTCTCGAGGGGCGGGGAGTGGACCTCGTGATCTTCGAAAAGGACGCGCCGCTGAGCGTTGCGCTGCGCTTCCACCCGGAGTGGCAAGAGGCGTTTGAGGGGCCCGTCGAGGCGGTCTTTGTGCGGAGGAGCTCCGTCAGTCCTGCTGCGCGGGAATCAGAGGCCTGCCGATCCGCGCTCGGTCAATAACCGTAGAGGAGGCAGACCGCCGTCTCCTCTTGACTCCGCTGCCCAGTCCGTCGGCGCCTTCTTGCAGCGCTCCCGGTGGGCGTCACTTACGGGCTTTGGAGCCGTCGCTCGTCTCCGGCTCCTCCTTCTGCTTGCCGAGGCCCTGGAGGTCGCGGGGCGTGCGAGCCGCACCGGAGGAGATAGCCTGCCAGACGGCGACGTCGCTCAGCTCAGCGTAATCGCCGAAGACGGCTCCGCGAGCCGCCTGAGCCACCGGTGTCGCCACACTGTCTTTCTTGGCCGCGTCGTCCACGGGCTCGCTTGCGGTATCAGGCGGTTCATCGGCGGGCTGGCCTTCCTGGGACGGGCGAAGGATTTGATTGACCAGAGAAGGGGCCTCCACTTGCTCGGCATCCCCCTCCATGTCCTGAGGATATAGCAACTCCTCCTCGGCATCCGAGGACTCCATCGTCGTAGGCTCTTCGGATGGATACAGTTTGTCTGCCTCTCCTACTGGCGTGGTCGGGACGGTCGCGTTCACCGCCGGCTTCACGTTGATGGAGGGAACATCCTCGCCGTCCTCGTCGTCGGCGTCCTCGTCCACCGACTGCGGATGTGCCACGGCGCGGTGCAGACCGAATAAGACCCCCATTTCGGCGGACGAGATGTCCACCGAGCTCTGCATCTTCCCGCTGAGTAGCCGTCGGATACTCTGAGTGGGATCGCCGTCCCGAGGGTCGGAGGTCGCGTTCGATAGCTCGGCGACGAAGGCAAGGAGCCGCTCCAAGGCGCTCTGGACCAAATGCAGGGTATGATCGAGCGTCTTCGCTCTGGTAGCGACCATCCTGCGCAAGACGAGGAGCCTTTCGACTTCGTCGTCGGTGAGGTCACCGGCAGGTCGGGCAAACAGCCCAGCCACCTGCTCCCAGTCATCGAAGTTTGCCTCGCCGAAGACAAAACGGAACACGAGCGACGGAGCAGTGTACGACAAGGCTGGCTCCTCCTCCCGACGCCTATACCGGCGCGCGGAAGATGATGGTGTAGTACTTCATGGCGTCTGGCCCGACCGCGACGCCGATCCCCGCCCACTCATAACTCTGATAAACGAGGTGAAGGTTGTGCGATGGGCTCTTGGTAAAGGCTTCCACAACCATGCCGACCGACGCGTCGTCGCCCGCATTGTTGCGCCCCAGGATCTCCCCAACCGTGCCCGTGTCGACGCCGTTGTCCAGCAGCGCCTGAACGAACGTGGTGCCGTCAGGGGTGGTGTGGCTGAAGTAGTTGCGACTCACCATGTCCTGGCTGCGCGTGCGGCTTACCTCGGTAAGGACCGGATCGATCGCCACGGGCTTGAGTCCAGCCGCGATGCGCCGAGCATTGATGGCCGCCAGCATGCCTGACTCCAACGGGTTGAGCGTGACGAAAGCCCCCGAGCCGCTGGAGTCGCGAGGCTCGGCCACCGTTGCCGTCTCGGCCGCGCTCACGACTGTGGCGCTGCCGCGGACGGCGGACTCCCGGGCGGTGGTCTGTGGCTCTTCCTGCAGCGAAGGGGCGGCTGCCCGTGCTTCGGCGGCTGGATCCGGACCGCGGCTGTCGAGAGATGGCGTTTCTCGGGCAGCTATACCGTCGTCAGAGCCCGCGTCGCCGGCAGCGCTGGCGAGGAAAGGCGTCTCCGCCGCGGACGGCTCCTCGACCGAAAGAGCGAACTCGGCGGCAATGGCGTCGCGTGGCTCAGGCTCAAAGGCGACTCTGGAAAACGTGTGCTCTATAGTCGCGGCGGATGTGGGCTGCCCTCGAAAGCCGGTCAGGAGCAGCAGAAGTCCCGCTACCGCAACCGCAGTGGTTAGAAGCGAAACGTCCGTGAAGGCGTTCTTGCGTTTTGCGCTATTGCCCGCTCTCGCAACTTGGACCGACATCCTGCTCCCTTCAGCAACCCGGTAGTCCCGGAGTTCGGGACCCGTGGCTTTGCACCCCCGCCTCACGACGGGTTCGCCTTTGTTACGGGGCCTCTTTTCAGTTCCGCTCTGTGTGACCAGGCCGACGAAAAAAGCCCTCTCGCTCGATGCCGAGCCGAGAGGGTTGGTCGGATTGATTCCCTTCAGCGGCTCGGTAGTCCGCCTATGGCGGATCCGCAGCTTTGCACCCCCGCCTTACGACGGGTTCGCCTTTGTTACGAGCGTTTTCGGTTCGTCGTCGCCTACTGGCCTCCCACGCCCAGTCCATCGGCGGACGTGTGATCTAGCACTTCGTACCGGTAGCCGATACCCCAACAGGTGTGGATCAGCTCCGGGTCGTCGGGGTGGCGTTCGATCTTGCGCCTCAGGTAGCTGACATAGGCTTTGACCGAAGCCACTGAATCATAGTTCGGGCCCCAGACCTCGAGCAGGAGCTGCTCATGGCTCAGGACCTGGCCGTAGTAGCGGACCAGGGTCAGCAACAGCCGGTACTCGGTGGGACTTAGGTCAATAGCATGACCACGGACGGAGACCTGGCGACGCCAGAGATCGATCGTGATCACGGGGTCCTGGTACATCATGCGGTTGTTTTCGATGCTGCCCAGGCTGGACCGCCGCAGGAGCGCCTCCACCCGCGCCAGGAGCTTCGCGAAGTTGAACGGCTTCGTCACGTAGTCGTCGGCGCCCAGAGAGAGGCCTCGCACCTCGTCGCGTTCCTGGTTCCGGGCGGTGAGCATGACGATGGGGACCAGCGAGAGCTGTCGCAGCTGCCGGACCACCTCCCAACCATCGATGGTCGGGAGCATCAGGTCCAGGATCACCAGGTCTGGGGAGAACTGCGCAAAGAGGGCGATGCCTGTCTCGCCCTCGAAGGACTGCAGCACCCGGTAGCCGGCCTTTCGAAAGCGGAGGGCGAGGAGCTCATTGACGGGACGGTCGTCTTCCACGACGAGGATGGTGGCCTTCTCTTGTCCTCGCCAGGGCGTGCCCCGCTGGGACACGTCGAGGGAGACTTCCTCTGGCAGATCAGCCACGGCAGTCGGGTCAACTCCGTATATCGACACTGCACTCATCCCTTCAGTCCTCCTTATCATACTGGACGGGGATACATGGCGACAGAAAAAGCCTTTCCCTTGCGCCGTTGCGCTGAAGGAAAGGCCTGGCTAGACTCTCTCCCCTTACCTCCAGCGGCCCGGTAGTCCCGCTGCCGGGACCCGTAGCTTTGCACCCCCGCCTCGCGACGGGTTCGCCTTTGTTACAGCCCTGGGGTCTCTTTTACTCGGCTAGCTCACCTCGTCATCAAACCTTATTGCTACCCTAATCCCAACCAGGATGCCTGTCAATACTCTCACGAACCACGTGGGAAAACTCTTACCGCCTTTTACGTTTGCCTCGTGCCCGGGACAAATCACGCCCGAGGACGGCAGCGGTCCGAGATTGCGCTTCAGCGCCGAGAGACCTTACCATGATAGTCACCGTGCTCACCATCCGCATCATCCCCTGTCTCGACGTCGACGCCGGCCGCGTGGTCAAAGGCGTCTCCTTTGTCCAACTGCGCGACGCCGGCGACCCCGCCGAGATGGCCGCCTTTTACAACCAGGAGGGGGCCGACGAACTGGTCTTCCTCGACATCACCGCCTCGGCAGAGGGACGCGAGACGCTGCTGGATGCCGTGAGCCGCACCGCGGAGCAGGTCTTCATTCCGCTCACGGTGGGCGGAGGCCTCCGCGATGTCGAGGACATCCGGCGGATGCTGAAGGCCGGTGCCGACAAAGTGTCGTTGAACACCGCCGCCGTCGAAAGCCCCTCGCTCGTCGGCCAGGCCGCCGACCGCTTCGGCTGCCAGTGCATCGTCGTGGCGATTGATGCCAAGCGGGCCGCGCCCCGGCGCTGGGAGGTCTACACGCACGGCGGACGGCGACCCACGGGCCGCGACGCCGTCGAGTGGGCCCAGGAGGTCGTTGCTCTCGGCGCAGGCGAGCTCCTGGTCACCAGCATGGACGCCGACGGCCAGCAGACCGGCTACGACATAGAGCTCACGCGCGCGATCGCCGAGGCGACCTCCGTCCCGGTCATCGCCAGCGGTGGCGCCGGCAACCTGGAGCACCTCCGCCAGGTCGTGACCGAGGGCAAGGCGGACGCGGTGCTTGCGGCCAGCATCTTCCACTACGGCCAGTTCACAATCCGCCAAGCCAAGGAATATCTGGCTCAGCAGGGATTGCCGGTCCGGCTCTAATCACAGCGGGGTGAGGCTTATGGTCATCAAGAGAAGAATTGGTCCTGCGGGATGAATCCCGCAGCTACGAATGGACATGGATGCTGAGGGTTGAAAACCCTCAGCGCATGATATTCAGTTGATGACCATCAGCCTGACCGCACCAAGCTGATGCCAAGAGACAGGACAACTTTGAAAGAGGTGGCGAGCATGTTGCAGTTCGACAAGGACGGCCTTGTGCCAGCCGTCGTCCAGGATGCCAGCACCTTGCAGGTGCTAGTCCTCGCCTTCATGAACGAGGAGTCGTACCGCCTGACGCGCGAGACCGGCCAGGCCTGGTTCTGGAGCCGCAGCCGCCAGGAGCTCTGGCACAAGGGCGACACCTCCGGCCATGTGCTGAACGTGCGTCAGGTGCTCATCAACTGCGAGGAGAACAGCCTCCTGCTGCTCGTGGACCCGATCGGGCCCACCTGCCACACGAACAACGTCTCCTGCTACTACCGAGAGATCGAGGCCGACGGCACGCTCCAGCCACTCCCCTGGGCGCTGGCCGAGGCCTGAAGAGCAGGTGACGACAAAAACGTAGGGGCGTTCGACTGAACGCCCCTGCGGGTGCCAGTTACAGTTGGCCTATTGCGTCAGGCCATACCGACGGCGGAAGCGCTCGACGCGGCCAGCCGTGTCGACGATGCGCTGCTCGCCCGTGTAGAAGGGGTGGCAGTTGCTGCACACCTCTGTCCGCAGTGTCGGCTTTGTGGAGCCGGCGGTAAACGTGTTGCCGCAGGCGCAGGTCACGCGCGCCTCGGGGTAGTAGGTGGGGTGGATCTTCTCTTTCATGCCGATTCGCTCACCAGAGGGTCGACGCGGACACGGCGGTGATCGCGGCTGCCGTTCTCATACTGGACCTGGCCCGTGGCCAGGGCGAAGAGGGTGAAGTCGCGGCCGACGCCGACGTTGCGACCCGGCTGGATGCGCGTGCCGCGCTGCCGTACCAGGATGGTGCCGGCGTGCACCCACTCGCCGCCGTAGCGCTTGACGCCGAGGCGTTGCCCGTTGCTGTCGCGGCCGTTGCGGCTGCTGCCCATGCCTTTCTTGTGCGCCATTCCTGACTCCTAACTCATTCAGACTCATCGGCCAGCAGGATGCGGTTCACGGCCAGCCGCGTGTAGTCCTGCCGGTGTCCCTGCTTGCGCCGGTACCGCACCTTCGGCTTGTACTTGAACACCGTGATCTTCTCGCCGCGCTCATCGCCTAGGACTGTCGCCACGACCCGTGCGCCGGGCACCGTGGGCTGGCCGACGATCACCTGGTCGTCGCGCGAGACCAGCAGGACCGCGTCAAGCTCCACGGCCTCGCCAGGCTGCTTTTGCAGGCGGTCTACGAGGATCGAGAGTCCCGGGACGACGCGCT
>Ga0209751_10002466_pt1 | contig 18393 bp, 19 predicted proteins | sample RifCSP13_1_FD_184019 | JGI IMG/M metagenome (GOLD analysis project Ga0209751, IMG submission 184019) | Soil microbial communities from Rifle, Colorado - Rifle CSP2_sed 13_1 (SPAdes) (version 2) | ecosystem: Environmental > Terrestrial > Deep subsurface > Rock core/Sediment | place: Rifle... | reverse complement strand
CTCCTATGAAGTCACACCGGTCGGTCCATTCCATGTCCGGCGACCGGCAGATCGGGTGGAGGCCACACGCGTCGGTGGGCAGCCATGCTAGGAGCCAAGCCGCCGGACCTCGACAGGGTGACACTCAGCCGATGCTACACGCCGGCGCCGATCGAACGTCATGGCAGCCACGCCGAACGTGAAGATGCCCGCAGCGCCGGGTCAGTCGTGCACCGTGTCGTCGAGGATCTTCCAGGCCTCGCCGATGCGGCCGAGGTGGTATGAGTCCAGGTAATCGGACGCGACGGACCGATCGGCCCGACGGGAGGTCCAGCGCACCGTGATCAGCGCGCTGTTGTGGCCGAGGTCGTGGACCGAGAAACCGGACATCTCCGAGCCGACGACGCCGGCGCCGCGGTACCGCTCGAGCAGGTCGCCGAAGTAGCGCCGCTTCGTCGCCTCGTCCGGGTTCGCGATCTGGACGCCGTCCTTGTAGATCGCACAGGGCGTGTGGTACGCGTCCAGGATCGCCTCGAGGTCATACGCGTCCCAGGCTGCCGCGTAGCGGAGCATGAAGTCGCGGAACACGGCCTCGCCTGCCACCGCCGAATGGTCGTCCATGTTCCTCCCCTACATCCGGAAGACGCCGAAGCGCGTTTCCCCGATCGGTGCGTTGAGCGCCGCGGAGATGGCGATGGCGAGGACGTCGCGCGTCTGCGCCGGATCGATGACCCCGTCGTCCCAGAGTCGGGCGGTGGCGTAGTAGGGGTTGCCCTGACGCTCGTACTCGGCCAGGATCGGTGCCTCGAATGCGGCCCGTTCCTCCTCGGAGGCCCAGGCGCTGCCCGGCAGCGACGCCTCTCGCACCGTGGACAGGACCCGCGCCGCTTGCTCGCCGCCCATGACCGAGATGCGCGAATTCGGCCAGCTCCAGAGGCCGCGCGAGCCATACGCACGGCCGGCCATGGCGTAGTTCCCCGCCCCGAACGAGCCGCCGATGATGACCGTGAACTTCGGCACGGCGGCGGTGGCCACCGCGGTCACGAGCTTGGCGCCGTCCTTGGCGATACCGCCGGCCTCGTACTCGCGCCCGACCATGAAGCCGGTGATGTTCTGGAGGAAGACCAGCGGCACCCGGCGCTGGCAGGCCAGCTCGATGAAGTGCGTCCCCTTCAGCGCGGACTCACTGAACAGCACCCCGTTGTTGGCCAGGATGCCCACCGGCCAGCCGTCGAGGTGCGCGAAGCCGCACACGAGCGTTTCGCCGTAACCGGCCTTGAACTCGTGGAACTCGGAGGCGTCGACGAGCCGGGCGATGACCTCGCGCACGTCGTAGCCCATGCGCAGGTCGGCCGAGACGACGCCGTAGATCCCGGTCGGGTCATCGGCGTCCGGGGCGCCGGTGGTCGGGTCTTTCGGGCCCTCGATGGCGGGGGGTCGAGGCTGGCGCCGGTCCCACGGGGCCTCGGGCTTGCGCCACGAGAGGCTGGCCACGATCTCGCGGGCGATGGCCAGGGCGTGCTCGTCGTCGAGCGCCTCGTGGTCGGCGACGCCGGAGATGCGGGCGTGGACGGCGGCCCCGCCCAGCTCCTCGGCGGTGACATCCTCGCCGGTGGCCGCCTTCACCAATGGCGGACCACCCAGGAAGATGGTGCCGGTGCCGCGAACGATGACCGTCTCGTCGCTCATGGCCGGCACGTAGGCGCCGCCCGCCGTGCAACTCCCCATGACCAGCGCGATCTGCGGGATGCCCGCGGCGCTCATCTGGGCCTGGTTGTAGAAGATGCGCCCGAAGTGGTCGCGGTCGGGGAAGACCTCGTCCTGTAGTGACAGGAAGGCGCCGCCCGAGTCGACGAGGTAGAGGCAGGGGAGGCGGTCCTGGAGGGCGATCTCCTGGGCGCGGAGGTGCTTCTTCACGGTCAGCGGGTAGTAGGTGCCACCCTTGACCGTGGCGTCGTTGGCGACCACGACGCATTCGACGCCCTCTATGTGCCCGATGCCCGTGACGATCCCCGCCCCGGGGGCGTCGCCGTCGTACAGGCCGTCCGCGGCGAGCGGGCTCAGCTCGAGGAAGGGGGTGCCGGGGTCGAGCAGGCGGTCGATCCGCTCTCTGACTGGCAGCTTGCCGCGCTCGCGATGGCGGGCGACGCTCCGGTCGTCCCCTCCTGCGCCGTTGCGCGTCAGCGCCTCGGTCTTCGTCCTGAGTTCGGCGACCATGGCGCGCATGGCGCCGTCGTTTGCCCGCCACTCATCGCTGTTCGGGTTCGCGCGGGTCCGCAGCTGCGCCATCGTGGCCGATGATAGGCGGCGGGGAGGTGCGGGTCATCGTCGCCGCCACGGCGAGGACGAGCGCCAGGCCGACCAGGACGGGCGCCAACGCCATCCCTGCCGGGACCTCCACGACCGCGAACCAGGTGGCGACGATGAGAGACGCGGCCACTGCCGCGCCCACCACGGAGCGGAGTCGCCAGAGCCGTCCCACGGCGGCCACGGCCAGCAGCGCGGCCGGGATGAGGAACGGCAGCGTGGGCCCCCCGAACGAGGTCACGGAGGCGAGGGCGCAGAGGATGGCCGCAGCCGCGAGCGTCGGCCCGTCGCCGCGGCGGTGGCCGATGAAGCCGAGGGCTGCAGGCGCCAGGTAGATGGCCGCGAAGCCGAGCAGGGCCAGGGGAGGGTCGGGCGGCGGGCCCGCGTTGGCAGACCTGATGGCGGCGATCAGGACTGCCATCGTCGCGGCTGTCGCGATGCCTGCTCGGCCCACGACCTTGCCCTGGATGTTCCTGCTACCCACAAGTAGCATGATTGCGCGCCGGCGGGAAGATGTCAAGTCACGAGCGGTGGTGTACGATGACGCAAACGTCATCAGCATAGGAGCAGCCGGAGGTGGTCGTCGTGTCGATGGCTGGGCGCATGGTGCGTCATGCTCGTCGTCGGGCTGGGCTGACGCAGCGCCAGCTGGCGGCCCGCGCCGGGATCCCGCAGGAGACGATCGCCCGCATCGAGCGCGGCCGCACCGACCCGCGGGTGAACACGCTGGATCGCCTCCTGGCTGCGGCCGGCTCGGGCCTCGAGATCATGCCGCGCCTCGGCATCGGAGTCGATCGCACGCAGATCAACGCGCTGCTCGACCGGCCGATGGCGGAGCGGCTGGCGTGGGCGATCGAGAGCGATCGGACCTACGTCGAGATGCGCCGATCCATGCGGCGGGTCGCCGAATGAGTGAACTGCCGCGCTTCCGGCCGGACCTGCTGCTCGGCGCGCTCCTCGACGGTGGCGTGCGCTTCGTGATCGTGGGCGGACTCGCGGCACAGGCGCACGGGTCGCCGTCCCTCACCGGCGACCTCGACATCTGCCACGCGATCGACCGCGACAACCTCGACCGACTCGCGGCGGTCCTCGGCGAACTGGCCGCCGTTCGCCGCGGTTCGCCCGAGGTGGTGAGGGCTCCGCTCGACAGGCGAGCGCTCCGGGCCGCGGACGTCGTGACGCTGACGACGCGCCATGGCGATCTCGATCTGCTGGCCCATCCCGATCCGGGCCTCGACTTCGGCCAGCTCGCTCAGCGTGCGTTGACGACCGAGATCATGGGCTGGGTCGTCCTGGTCGCGAGTCTTGACGACCTCGTGGCCATGAAGCGGGCGGCCGGTCGGCCGAAGGATCTGATCGAGCTGGAGGTGCTGGGTGCGCTCCGCGAGGAGATCGATCGGCGACCGGGCTGAGGGCGCCCAGGCGCCGGTTCGTCCTCGTCGCTCGGAGCACCCAGACGCCGGAGGCTCGGAGCGTCGTGGCGTCCGTGCCGGGTGGAGCCAGGGCGATGGCACGGCTTTCGACCGTGGCCAGGCGGCGGTCCCAGCTCCGGAAGGCATCGCCGACGTCGTCGAGCCAGTCGATGACCTCGACGAGCGCCAGGTCCGTCGCTCGTGTCAAGAGGACGTCCCCGAACCGCGAACGCCCGGGATCGAGGTCGATCGCCCTCTCGGGCTGGGCGCGCCAGCCGCCTCTCGCGGCCGTGCGGACGATCAGCTCCTGCGCGCGAAGATGGACGGCGTCGCGCGGCTGGTCGGTGGCCGTGGCCTGTTCGAGGTACGCGCGCAGATCGCTTCCCGTCGCTCTGGCGACGCGAGTCCAGACGGTCAGGGAGATGGACGCGCCATGCCCGCGCTCCATCTCGCTGATCAGCGAGCGGGAAACGCCGGCGATGGACGAGACCTCCGCCTGCGTCTTCCGCGATGTGCGCCGGGCGTCTCGGAGCGCCCGCCCGAGGTAGGTCGCGACCTCGTCGGCCCGGCGGTCGGCGGCGACCTGGGTCGGCGTGCGGCGGCTGCGGCGGCGAATGCGGTCCGGCATGTCAGTACTACTGTCGCCGGGCACGCTTGTCGGGCGATCACCAGCCGCGCGGGGCCTGGGAGCGGCCCGCACCGGGTCCGCGACGCGTCCTGGCATGCGGTTTGCCAGTACTACTGACGCTCCGTCGCTCAAGGGCCACGCGAACGCCGCCGGCGCCGGGATCTGCTGCGGCGTGACAGTACTACTGACATCGGGGGCGACACGGCCGCGGGAGATTGCAGGACCGCGACACGGCCGCGGGAGATTGCAGGGCGGCCGGAGAGAGCCGGGGGCGACAGGGTGGTCGGAGAGGGCCGGGGGAGATGGGCCGCAGGAGCCAGAACGGGGCCCATTTCGAGCCGGCCACGCTCCCGGGTTCTGCCACTTCCCCGTGCGATAATCGAGGTGCGCGAGGCGACGCGGTCGACTCGAACGGGCGAGGACCCCGGGGCCAGCCCGACCGCCAGCCCACGCGACGTACACCGAGGAAACGGTACGCATGAGCGTCGAGACATCGACCTGGGCGACCAAGAAGGGCCTCGCCCAGATGCTGAAGGGCGGCGTCATCATGGACGTCGTCACCGCCGAGCACGCAAAGATCGCCGAGGACGCCGGTGCGGTCGCCGTGATGGCCCTCGAGCGCGTGCCCGCGGACATCCGCGCCGCGGGCGGCGTGGCGCGCATGAGCGACCCGGCCCTCATCGAGGCGATCATGGCCGCGGTGACCATCCCGGTCATGGCCAAGGCGCGCATCGGGCACTTCGTGGAGGCGCAGGTGCTCGAGGCGCTGGGCGTCGACTACATCGACGAGTCCGAGGTGCTCACCCCCGCCGACGAGGCGAACCACATCGACAAGCACGCCTTCAAGGTGCCCTTCGTGTGCGGCTGCCGGAACCTCGGCGAGGCACTGCGGCGCATCAGCGAGGGCGCCGCGATGATGCGCACCAAGGGCGAGGCCGGCACCGGCAACATCGTCGAGGCCGTGCACCAGCTGCGCGACGTGCTGGGCGAGATCCGCCGGCTCCAGTCGATGCGCGAGGACGAGCTATTCGTCGCGGCCAAGGAGCTCGGGGCTCCCTACGAGCTGGTCGCCGGGGTGGCCCGGGAAGGGCGCCTGCCGGTGGTCAACTTCGTCGCCGGCGGCATCTCCACGCCGTCGGACGCGGCGCTCGTGATGCAGCTCGGGGCCGAGGGTGTCTTCGTCGGCTCGGGCATCTTCAAGAGCGAGGACCCGGCCCGTATGGCCAATGCGATCGTGCAGGCGACCACCCACTTCGACGATGCGAAGATCATCGCCGAGGTCTCGAAGGGCCTGGGCGCCCCGATGCGCGGCATCGAGATCGCGGCCATCCCCGAGGGCGAGCGGCTGGCGGTCCGCGGCTGGTAGGGGGAGCGCACCGGCGACCGGGCCGCCCGATGATGGGATGCGACCGATGAGGATCGGCGTGCTGGCGCTGCAGGGCGACTTCGTCGAGCACCTCGCCGTCCTGCGCCAGATCGGCGTCGAGGGCGTGGAGGTCCGCCTGCCCGCGGACCTCCGGGGCGTATCCGGCCTGATCGTGCCCGGGGGCGAGAGCACGACCATACGAAAGCTCGTCGCCCGCTGGGGACTGCGGGATCCGATCCTCGAGCTGGCGGCCTCGGGGGCGCCGATCTTTGGCACCTGCGCCGGCATGATCCTGCTCGCCCGCGAGATCTCCGACGGCGACGAGCCAGTATTCCCGCTCATCGACGTGACCGTCAGGCGCAACGCCTTCGGGCGGCAGCTCGAGAGCTTCGAGGGTGAGGTCTCCGTACCCGTCCTCGGCGACACCCCGGTCCACGGCGTCTTCATCCGCGCCCCGATCGTCGAGCGCGTGGGATCGAGCGTGGACGTGCTGGCCACGCTCGACGACGGGCACATCGTCGCTGTGCGCGAGCGGAACGCGATGGCCACTGCCTTCCACCCCGAGCTGGCCGGCGAGACGCGCTTCCACCGCCTCGTGGCGACCATGGCCGGCGAGTTCGACGACCCGGGCGAGGGAGCCGGCCGGCGCCACCATCCCACGCGCCGGGAGAGGGCCGAGCGATGACCGCGCGACCCGGCAAGGTGCGCGGCGCGCGGCTGACCGACCTGGCCGCGCTGGGGGAGCTGTCGCGCCTCTCCCAGGGCGACATGTCCGAGGACGGCAGCGTGCGCTCGCTGGGCCTGCCCGTGGGCGGCAGCCAGATCAGCATCTTCGGCCTGTTCCGCATGCCGCTGGGCGCCTTCCGGCCACACGACCAGCTCTACGTCTACGAGGAGGAGCGCAAGATCGCGGGGCTGCTGCGGGTCGAGCGCGACGCGCATCGCGACGAGTGGACGATCGTCGAGCTGGACGCCATCGGCGCCGGCGAGGCCGGCGACATCCGCTACCGGCTCGTCCAGCACCTGCTGCGAGATGGCAGCAGGCGTGGCGCCACTCGCTTCCACGTCGCCTGCGCCGACCGCGACGGCAACGTCGAGCTGTTCATGCAGCACGGTTTCGCCCGCTATGGCGAGGAGTGGCTGTACGCCCGCCAGTCCGACCGACCGCTCCCCGCGCCGATGGCCGCCGAGGAGGCCGCCGCCCTCGGCATCCGCCCCACCGTCCCCCTCGATGCGCTGCGGCTCGGCCGCCTCTATGCCGCCGCGACGCCGGTGCCGGTGGCTCGGCTGGAGGCGTACCGGCTGCCCGACTGGGAGCGGCAGGGCACGCAGTGGCGGATCCCGCGCAGCAGCCTCACGCCGATCCTCCGCTTCGCCGACGTGAGCGCCTTCGTCCAGGCAACCGAGGAGCCGGCCGGCTACCCCGCCTTCGCAGGCTTCCTGCAGATCGGGGTCGCGAAGGAGGACCACCCCCACTACGTGCGCGTGATCGCGCTCCCGGGCCACGACATCAGCGACCTCATCCGCTTCGGCCTCGGCCACATCGCCGAGCAGGCAGCGGCACACCGCCACCGGCATGAGCATGGGGTGGTCTCGCCGGTCCGAACGTATGAAGCGCCGGTCGACGGGCGGCTGGAGGACGCCGGGTTCGATCGCATCGCCACGGTCACGCTGCTCATGAAGGAGACGCTCGTCCGCGTCGCCGAGCCGGTCCTGGTGCCGGCCGTGCGGTGATGGCGACCACGTCGCGCAGGGAAGGAGAAGCCGTGCCCAGCATCGAGCGCCGGGAGATGACCGACGACCTCCACGCACTCCTCGCCGCGCTCCCGCCCGAGATCGTCGGCGCCCTCGAGAAGCTGTCCCCCGATCGAGATCTCATCGAGGTGATCATGGACCTCGGGCGCCGGCCGGAGGCGCGCTTCGGGGGTGGCGGGGAGCAGGTTCTGCTCGAGCGCGAAGTGGTCGATGACGACATCCAGTACGTCGTGGACCACATCGGCTCGTTCGGCGAGGACAACCGCGCCGGCATCGAGCGCACGCTCCACCGCATCAGTGCCCTCCGCAACCGGAGCGGCAAGACCGTCGGCCTCACCTGCCGCATCGGCCGGGCTGTCTTCGGCACGATCGAGATCATCGAGGACTTCGTCGAGAGCGGGAAGTCGATCCTCATCATGGGCCGCCCAGGCATCGGCAAGACCACGATGCTGCGGGAGGCGGCGCGCGTGCTCGCCGATGACTTCGACAAGCGCGTGGTCGTGGTGGACACGTCCAACGAGATCGCCGGCGACGGCGACATCCCGCACCCGGGCATCGGCCGGGCGCGGCGCATGCAGGTACCCACGCCCGCGCAGCAGCACCACGTGATGATCGAGGCCGTCGAGAACCACATGCCCGAAGTCATCGTCATCGACGAGATCGGCACCGAGCTGGAGGCAGCCGCGGCCCGCACGATCGCCGAGCGGGGTGTCCAGCTCATCGGCACGGCGCACGGCAACAACCTCGACAACCTCATGCTCAACCCGACGCTCAGCGACCTCATCGGCGGTATCCAGAGCGTCACCCTCGGCGACGAGGAGGCGCGCCGCCGGCGGACGCAGAAGAGCGTGCTGGAGCGCAAGGCTCCGCCAACCTTCGACGTCATCATCGAGATCCAGGACCGCGACCGGGTGATGGTCCACGGCGACGTGGCCGACACCGTCGACGCTCTGCTGCGGGGCGACCCCGTGGCGCCGGAGCTGCGCTGGCGCGACGAGGGCGGCGTGCACCGCACGCAGGCCCGGCCCCGTCCGTCGCCGACCCAGGCGCTCGGCCCGGCCGATCGCTTCAGCGGCCTCGTCGGTGGGGGCATGGGCTGGCGGGTCGAGCCGGGCTGGCGTCCGGACGCCCGCGAGCCGGGCTTCCGCGAGGTCGAGCGCGGCCGGGGCGGTCTGCGCCCTGCCCCCGGTGGTGGTGGTTGGCGTGCTCCGCGCGGCCGGGCCGGTGCCGGGGGCCGAGGCGCGTCGCCCGCCGGACCAGAACCGCGCGACGTGGAGCCAGCGGGCCCCTTCGCCGGCGCCTACGACCCGTCGCGGCTCGCCGACACGCCGTTCGTGACCGGCGAGATCGCCGATCGCGGCCCCCTGGAACGCGGCTCCGCCCCGGCGCCCGAGCCGCGGGCCCGTGACACGCGCGAGCTGGAGCGGCAGAAGGAGTGGCGCGAGTCGGCGAAGCGTGCGATCGAGACGCTCCACGCCGACGCAGGCCCCGCGCCGGACGAGGTGGAGGACGAGGAGGAAGTCGAGCCGGAGGACGAGCTGGGGGCCGAACTCGAGACCGGGGTCATGAGCGCCTACGACCCGCTCGGCCCGATCGCTCCGGACGGCTACGCGACCTCGCTGCCGACGCTGCGTGTCCTTGGCTTCGGCATCAGCCGCAAGCGCCTCGAGCAGGCCATCCGCGAGCTGCAGCTGCCGGTGGTCGTGGTGCGCGACATCGAGGAGGCGGAGATCGTCATGACGCTGCGCGGTGCCTACCGCCAGAAGCCGCCGACCCTGCGCGAGGCGGAGGAGCTGGCCCGGCCGATCTACGTGTTGAAGTCGAACACGGTGCTGCAGATGCAGGCCTGTCTCACATCCCTCTACTCGATCGAGGTGGACCCCCGGGAGGCGGCCCTGCGCGAGACCGAGGAGGCCATCGGGCTGGTCGTGCGACAGGCGAAGCCGATCGAGCTGGCACCGCAGAACGCCTACATCCGCCGGCTGCAGCACCAGATGGCCGAGCGCGCCAACCTCGTCTCCCGCTCGCGCGGCCGGGAGCCCTACCGGCGCGTGCGGCTCTACCCCGACCAGGTGCGCGCCTGGCGGTAGGGCCCGCGCCGGGCGGCCGGCGGGCCCTGGGTCCGTGGCTGACCGCTAGACTTCGCGGCGATGAACGAGAGGGCGCAGAGACAGGGCGGCAGCGGCCGGTTCATCACGCTCGAAGGCCCTGACGGTGCCGGCAAGAGCATCCACGCCGAGCGGCTGGCGGCGGCACTGCGTGCTCGCGGCCTGACCGTGACGCTCGTCCGCGAACCAGGCGGCACGGCGCTGGGCGAGGCGGTCCGGCGGATCCTCCTCGACCGTGGCCTCGTCCATGCCCCCGCCGCCGACGCGCTGCTCTTCAACGCGGCCCGGGCGCAGCTCGTGGCCGAGGTCGTGCGACCGGCGCTCGCCCGGGGGGAGGTCGTCGTGTGCGACCGCTACGCGGACTCGACCCTTGCCTACCAGGGCCACGGCAGCGGCATGGACCTCGAGGCGCTGCGGGTCGTGGCCGCCGTGTCCACGGGTGGGCTGGTCCCCGACCGCACCATCCTGCTGGACCTGCCGGTCGAGGTGGGACTGGAGCGGCGGCGGCGCGGTCCGGCCGCCGAGCAGACGCGCTTCGAGGACGACGCCCGCCATGACCGCGCCTTCCACGATCGGGTTCGGGCCGGATTCCTTGCCCTCGCCGAGGCCGAGCCGGCGCGCTGGCGCGTCGTCGACGCGGCGGCCGCCGAGGAGCGCGTGGCGGCCGACGTGCTGGTCGCGGTCGGCGACCTGCTGCCGACCAGCGTCGCGGAGGTCGGCGTCTAGCTCCGCCCGGAGATCGTGCCGGGGGCGGTGGCCTTGGCGGCGCTCAGCGCCTCCCCAGCGGCGATCAGCAGCTCCTCCGCGTTCGCCCCGTCGTCGGGGAAGCGGACGACGCCCGCGCTGAGCGTGATGGATCCGGCGCCGTTGGCCAGGTCGAGGTGCGCCACGGCATCCACGACGCGCTGCGCCACGGCACGGCCGGCCGAGCCCGGGGCGAGGACGACGAACTCGTCGCCGCCGTAGCGGGCCACGGTGTCCACGAGGCGGACCGAGTCGGCCAGGGTGGCCGCCACGCGGCGCAGGATGTCGTCGCCCACGTCGGCGCCGAGGCCGGCGCTGATGGCGGCCAGGCCGTCGATGTCGAAGAGGGCCACGCTGACCGGGCTGCCCTGGCGTCCGGCGCGGGCCAGCTCGAGCTCGAGCATGCGGTCGAACGTGCGCCGGTTGGCCAGGCCGGTGAGGGGGTCGGTGTGGGCCACGCGGTCGTACCAGTCGGAACGTTCGACGAGCGCCTGCTCCAGGCGCGCACTCCGCACCGCGGCCGCGGCCAGGTCCCCGATCGCGTCGAGGTCCGCCAGCGTCGCGGCCGGATCGTCGGGCATGGTCGGCAGGCCGGCCACGAGCAGGCCCTGCACCTCCTGGCTGCCCGTCGCGTCCTCGGTGACGAGGGGCACGATGCCCATGGCCAGGATGCCGCCCGAGCGGCCGGCCAGGGCAGAGGTCATGTCGGCCGTGATGGCGACGATCTCGCTGTGCCGTCCGCGCACGGCCCGCGCGGCAGGGTCGCCGTCCGCGCCCGAGCCGACGGTGAGCGGCTCCGAGGGTGGCATCGCGTGCTCGCCGAGGCCGGCGCTGCCGGCGGCGACGAGGATGCCGTTGTCGCCGTCGAAGAGGTAGACGACCGCGCTCGTGGCCCCGGTCATCGCGCACGCCCCGGCCGCGAGGCCGTCGAGCTGGTCGTCGAGGACGCCGCCGCGCGCGATGAGTCGCGCACCGGCCGCGAGGGCCGCCTCGCGTCCTCCAGGCTGGTTCGTCACGGTCCCCGGTACCTCCGTCGAACGCCGGCGCCTCGTTCGTGGCGGGGCGCCCGGGGCCATCATACCCGTGCCGACCGGCGTGACGCCGTCGCTATACTCGGCCCGTCGTCACTTCCGCAGTGCGGGGCAGGCGTTGAAGCTCGTCGTCGCGATCGTCCACAACGAGGATGCCGGCGCCCTCGTGTCCGCGCTCCTCGACAAGGACCATCGCACGACGCGCCTCCACTCCTCGGGCGGGTTCCTGCGCCAGTCGAACGCCACGGTCCTGGTCGGGTGCGATGACGACCAGGTGGACGGCGTGCTGGCGATCGTGCGCGCCAACTGCGTCTCGCGGACGCAGGTCGTCAACCCCATGCCGCCGATCATGGAGCCGGGCGAGTTCTACATGCCCTATCCGGTCGAGGTCGAGCTCGGGGGCGCCACCGTCTTCGTCCTGCCCGTCGACCGCTTCGAGCGGTTGTAGGCGTCAGTCGGGCTCCTTGCACGTCGAGCCTCCGGCCGCCCCGGCGGACCCGCCGGGGCGCTGGCGAGCGCTGGCGGTCATCGGCACGGGCATGCTGCTCGCGTTCTCGCCCTGGTTCAGCGCCGCGGCGGTGGCGCCGCTGCTCGCCGCCGACTGGCACACGAGCGGGCTCGAGCTGACGTTCCTCGCCGTGGCCGTCCAGATCGGGTTCGCCGTGGGCGCTCTGGTGCTCGCCGCGACGGGGGCGACGGACGTGCTGCCCGGCCCGCTCGTGTTCTGCGCCGGCGCCGCCTGGGCTGCCGGAGCCAACCTGCTCTTCGCGCTCGTCCCCGGCGATGCCGCGAGCGCCCTGCCGTTCCGCGCCCTGACCGGCCTGGGCATGGCGGCGGTCTACCCCGTCGGGGTGAAGATGATCGCCGGCTGGTTCCGCGTCCGGCGCGGACTGGCCATCGGCGTCATGACCGGGGCCATCACGGTGGGCTCGGCGCTGCCGCACCTGTTCCGCGCCGTCGGGGCGCTGGCCGGCACCGACTGGCGGGCCGTCGTCGCCTTCGCCAGCGCCGCCGGGCTCCTGGGCGGCCTCATCGTCCTGCTCGGAGCGCGTTCCGGCCCGCTCGAGACGTCGGCGCCGCGGTTCAGCCTGTCGGTCGCGGCGGCGGCCTGGCGGGAGCCCGCCGTGCGCTACGCGAACCTCGGCTACCTCGGGCACATGTGGGAGCTGTACGCGATGTGGACGTGGGTCCCGCTCTTCCTGGCCGCCAGCCTGGCCGCTGCTGGAGTTCCCGGGGCGGCCACCGCCGGCCTGGCCACGTTCGCCGTGGTGGGCATCGGCGGGGTCGGCTGCGTGCTCGCCGGCCTCTTGGCCGACCGCCTCGGTCGAACGACGCTGACCATCGCCGCGATGGCCGCCAGCGGGAGCTGCGCGCTGGCCATCGGCTTCCTCTTCGGGGCCAGCCCGATCATCGTCGTCGCCCTGGCGGCCGTATGGGGGCTCACGATCGTGGCCGACTCGGCACAGTTCTCGACGGCCATCTCCGAGCTGGCCCCGGCCGGCACCGCCGGCTCCGCCCTCTCGCTTCAGGTCGCGCTGGGGTTCATCCTGACCGGCGTGACGATCACCGGAGTGGGGCTGATGGACCCGCTGGACGGGACGGGCTGGCGCATCGCCTTCGGCCTGCTCGCGCTCGGCCCGCTGGTGGGGATCTGGGCCATGTGGCGGCTGCGGCGTCTGCCGGAGGCGGTGCGCATGGCGAACGGCCACCGGTGAGCCGCCGGCGCGGCGGAGACGAGCATGGGCTAGCCTGAGCCGATGAGCGATTGGCTGGACCGTCTCGAGCGCGACGCGCCGAATCTCGTCGGCTCGTTCCGCGCGCTCGATGACGGCCGGTTCATCGCCCTCCGGCGCGAGGTCCGGCGGCTCGCCGGCGCGGGCAGCGCCGTCCGCCTGGCCCGCGAACATGCGGCGGTCGTGGCGCATCTCGACGGCTTGATCGCGGCGGCCTCGCCGGAGGTCCTCGCGGCGCCCGGTGGCGAGGAGGACTGGAACGTGGCCCAGGCGCTCGGCCATGCCACCGCCGCGCGGCAGGGGCTTGTGCTGGCGGCCCAGATGGCGGCCCTGGGGCGCTGGCCGGCCGAGGCGCCGACCGTCGTGCCGGGCGTCCCCGGCCCGCCCGACGCCGACTCCGACGCGCTGCGCGAGCGGCTCGCGAAGAGCCAGCGGTTCATCGAGCGCGCCGCCGAGCGGATCGCCGGCCACGAGCTGGAGCCCTGCCCGCTCGACCACCCGCTCGTGGGGCGGCTGCGCTGCGGGGAGTGGCTCCTCTTCGCCGGCGTCCACGACCTCATGCACGTCGAGCAACTGGAGCGGCTGGTCCGGCCAGTCGGGGCGGCTCCGTCGTGAGCCCGATCCGCCCCGACCTCGTCGAGTGCTGGGTCTTCCGCGTGCCGGCGCCCGGCGCCGAGCCGGAGTTCCTGCTCATCCGCCGCGCCCCCGGCCGCATCTTCACGGGCCTCTGGCAGTGCGTCACGGGCGGCCTGCACGACGGCGAGCGCGTGCCGCTCGCGGCCCTGCGGGAGGTGGCCGAGGAGACCGGCCTGGGGCCGGACGACATCGAGGCCTGCTACGACCTCGACCAGGTCAGCGCCTTCTACGACGAGGGCCCCGATGCGATCGTCCAGGCCGCGATCTACGCCCTGCGCGTGCGAGCGGGTGCCGAAGCAGTCCTCTCGCACGAGCACGATGCCTTCCGCTGGGCGTCGAGCGAGGAGGCGGTCCGGCTGGCGATCTGGCCGAGCTACCGGGAGTCGATGGAGCGGGTCCGCCGCTGCCTCCTGCAGCCTGAGACCGCGCGGTGGTTCGAGCTGGACCGCGACGGCCGCCGGCTGGCGCGCTGAGGGCCGATATACTCGCTTGGTGACGACCGAAGCCGCCGCTGGGACCATGCCGGGACCGCGCAGCCGACGGCCGTCGAAGGTGGACTCGCTCCGCCCGACCTACGGCTTCGACGACGTCTCCCTCGCCCCAGGCACGTCCACGGTCGAGCCGGCCGACGTCGACCTGGGCGTCGAGGTCGCGGGTATCGGGCTCGAGATCCCCATCCTCGCCTCGGCCATGGACGCCGTGGTGGATGCGCGTTTCGCCGGGGAGCTGGCGCGGCTCGGTGGCCTGGCCGTCCTGAACCTCGAGGGCGTGCAGGCCCGGTACGACGACCCCGACGCCGTCCTCGAGCGCATCGCGACGGCGCCGGACGGCGAGGTCCAGGCTCTCCTTGCCGAGGCGTACGCGGCGCCCATCCGCGAGGAGCTGGTGGCTCGCCGCATCGCGGAGATCCACGCCGCCGGATCGCGGGCGGCCGTCGCCGCGACCCCCGCCGCGGCCCGCCGCTGGGGCCCGTTCTGCGCCGAGCAGGGCGCCGACCTCTTCCTCGTCCAGAGCCAGGTCAGCTCCGCGCGACACCTCGCCTCCGGCTACGACCCGCTGGAGCTCGACGAGTTCACCCGCTTCATCCCCATCCCCGTGGCCGTGGGCAACACGACGAACTTCGAGGCGGCCTACCAGCTGATGCACCAGGGCATCGCGGCCATCTTCGTCGGCGTGGGCCCGGGCGCCGCGTGCACGACGCGCGACGTGCTGGGCATCGGCGTGCCGCAGGTGACGGCCATCAGCGACGTGGCCGCCGCCAGGGACACGTACCACGACGAGACCGGCCGTTACGTGCCGGTGGTGGCCGACGGCGGCATGCGTCGCGGCGGCGACCTGGCCAAGGCCATCGCCGCCGGCGCGGACCTGCTCATGCTCGGCTCGCCGCTCGCGCGCGCCGAGGAGGCGCCCGGTCGAGGCACGAACTGGGGCATGGCCGCGCCCTCGCCGACCCTGCCGCGTGGCACGCGCATCAAGGTCGGCACGGTGGGCCCGCTGGAGCGGATCCTCTTCGGGCCGGCGCGCGTGACCGACGGCTCGGAGAACCTCGTCGGTGCCCTGCGCCAGTCGATGGCCGCGCTCGGGGCGCGCACGATCCGCGAGATGCAGGGGGTCGAGATGGTCTATGCCCCGGCGATCTCGGTCGAGGGCAAGTCCTGGCAGCGAGGGCGGTAGTCGACCGGCGGGTCGCGGGGAAGCCGACAGAGAAGGGCGGGCCCTCCTCGGACCCGCTCATCTCGGGGGACGCGATCGGCCGTTAGGCGTGGACCGGGACCGTCGCCTCGCAGAGCGCCTTGAAGTTCTCGTTGGAGTGGCGGATATCTCGCTCGATGGAGCCGGAGAGGAGCTTCTCCGCCACGCCGGCGAACAGGCCGCCCGGCAGCTGGTAGTCGATGGTCATCGTTTGGTCCGTCCCCCCGCCGGATTCAGCGAGCTCGATGGTGATCTTCGCGTGGCCGCCGCCGGGAAGCTCCATCTCCTGCTCGATCAAGCGTGGCCTGTCGACCTTCGTCGTGAGATTGGTTCCGGTCAGGCGTCGGCCCATGACCCTGGAGACGCTCGTGTACTTCGCCCCGACCCAGTCGATCCGATCGGGGCAGTCCTGGACCTCGATCGTGTTCGCATCGTATTCCGGCATGCGCCGAGCGTCGGCGCCCAGGTCCCAGACGTGATCGATCGGGGCGTTGATGTGGAAGCTCTCGCGCAGATGTCCCATGCACTCTTCCTCCGGCGCGACATGAGCGGGAGACGGCCGGGCGGGCAGAGGCTCATGTCAGCGCGCTGCGTCACAGCATTCGGCCCGCTCGCGCCGTTGTCGCGCGTGGGACGCCAACGGGTCACCCAGCCGATCTTCGGCTGCCATGTTGGGCGGACGGCTGTCCCGTTGTCATGGGGCAGGGGTCCCGATCGTGGCTGGGATGTCGAGCTGACCGCGGCGGAGGGAGTGTCCGACCGGCTTCAAGCGGGATCCGCCCTCGGCGCCGGGAACTCGCGCGGCAGGTCGGGCACGACGAGCTGGTGCAGGCGCTCGGGACGGTCGAGGCCGCGGAGCCGGAACTCCCCGAGGGCGACGAGGTCGGCGTCGATGGGCAGGTCGTCGCCGAGCGCCAGGCGGGCGCTCTCGGAGAGGACGACCTGGCCGCCGTGTCCGGCCGACCCGACCCGTGCCGCGCGGTGCACCTCGGCGCCCACGTAGCCCTCATCGCTCAGCTCCGGCTCGCCCGCGTGCAGTCCGATACGCAGGCGCACGCGCTCGTCGCCGGCCCAGGCTCGGGCGGAGAGGCCGCGCTGGATGGCGAGCGATGCATGGACGGCCGCGTCCGCCTCGGTGAAGACGGCGAGGTACTCGTCGGCGCGCGCGTCGACTTCGACGCCACCGGCCCGCCGCACCAGCCCGGCCACGAGGCGGCGCACCTCGAGGAGCGTGTCGGGCCACCGCTCGCCCAGGCGCTCGGCGAGCCCCGTCGAGCCCTCGATGTCGGCGAAGAGGAGGGTCACCTGGCCGCGCGGCAGGCGTCGGGCATCGGCGACCTGCGCCCGCAGGCTCGACTCGAGCCGATCGCGCTCCACGGCCATCCCCAGTGCGGCCGCTGCGGCGCCGATCAGCCGTGGCTCGTCGAGCAGCGCTGCATCGTGGAGGATCGCGGCGAGCGGCCGGCCGCGGTGCTCGAGCGGCGTCACCGCGCGGTTCGACTCCGGCTCGGGGAGGGCCACGGCTCGCCCATCACGATCGAGATAGGCGCTCGCGGAATCCGACCACAGGGCGACCGACAGGGTCGGGTCGCGAAGAGCAGCCCTGAGCGCCGTTTCCATCTGCTCGCGGCTCTGCGGGCGGCCGAACTCCACGACCAGATCGGCGACCTGCGTGCGGTCCATCCGGGCCCGCAGGAAGGCGACCAGCAGCGCCAAGGGCACGACGATCCCGAACAGGAACGAGATGCGCGAGATGAGTGCCGCGCCAGCGGGATCGGAAACGGTCAGCGCTCGCGTCGCCACGCCAGCGGCCTCCAGGATCCCTGCGAAGATGACCGGCGCGAGCATCCGGCGGGCCGCGGGCATGGCGAGCAGCCAGCGCCGAACGAGCAGAAGGACCACCACCGTGCCGAGCACGCCGCTCGTGAGCAACACGAGGGCGGTCGTGACACCCCCGGGTGTGGCGACGATCCGGAACGGGTTTGGTGGGCAGCCCAGGCAGTAGGGATCGGAGCTCGTGTCGACGGTAACGAGCTGCAGCGCCGCCACGACCACGTACACGGCGACGATGACGCGCACGACGGCGCGTTCCAGGCCCGGTCCCAGCCGTCCGACCGGATATGCCAGCAGCAGGTAGGCGAGGATCACCTCGTTGAGACCGAGCTGCATCCGCGCCAGCACGGTGACGATGTCGAGGGGGACGTTGCGTGCCATCGCTACGAGGATGCCGGCGCCGACGCCCATCATCAGGCGGCCGGTATGGTTCTCCGGTCGCCGGCGCCAGGCGACCCCCCCGGCCGCGAAGTAGGCGATGGCGATGGCGCTGAACTCGAGGGGCGCCACGACCGAGGCGTGCCTGCCCGTCGCCCCGATCCAGCCGAGGAGCAGCGCGGCCGCGCTGCCGGCCGCGGCCCACGCGATCGCAGGGGATACACGACGGAGCGTCATGAGCGCATCGTGCGCGCTCGCCCCGCCGTGCGTCCAGACGGTGTACTTGTTCATGACGTCCGATACCCATCGGCCGGGACCGCGGCCGGCCCGCCCATGACATACGCCACTCGCGGAAGCCGTAGCCGGGGCGACGTGTGGTCCGGGCCGCTGGCCCATGACCAACGCCACGGTGCGTACGCAACCGTCACGCGTCCGGGCGCACCGGCCTCCGATCGAGCCGGCTACCGCTACAGGCATTCGCGCAAGTCAGTGGCAACGCAGCTGGGGCGGGACCCGGCTTCGAGAGCGGGACCCGGCCGGCGCGGAGCGCCTCGGCTAGACTGGACGGAAACGTCGCCCCGACGCGAGCGAGGAGGTCATCGGCCCTGGCGGACCACGAGCGGCCGCTGCGCCCGAAGCGCGGCACCACGGTCCACGGCGCGCCGGCCAACGCCGGCCATCGCGTTCTCGCGCCGGACGACGCCGAGGTCGAGGCCTACCTCGAGGTGGCGCTCGACGCGCCGCCGCCCGAGCGCTCGGCACAGGACCGCCCCGGTGCCGGCGCCCCCGGC
>Ga0209751_10002464_pt1 | contig 18401 bp, 13 predicted proteins | sample RifCSP13_1_FD_184019 | JGI IMG/M metagenome (GOLD analysis project Ga0209751, IMG submission 184019) | Soil microbial communities from Rifle, Colorado - Rifle CSP2_sed 13_1 (SPAdes) (version 2) | ecosystem: Environmental > Terrestrial > Deep subsurface > Rock core/Sediment | place: Rifle... | reverse complement strand
CAGGTCAAGTAGCCGCGCGCGACCAGCGAGGACGGATGAGGCCGGGGATCACTCCCCGGCCTCTGTGATTCTTGGTTTGAGTGGAGCCAACGGTCGGATTCGAACCGACGACCTGCTGTTTACGAATCAGCGCCATACCGTTCGCAGGCGTTCTTGGCCGTCCGTTCCGTATCTGATCCGTCCACTGATGGCCATCATAAACCACTGATGATTGCCGGTTAGGGTGTCAACTTGGGTGTCAAAATGGCGTCAGCTCTCGGTGCCTCTAACAAGGCCTGCATCTTCTCCGCGGCCTCAGGCTGAAGGTCGGGAATCACAGGTGCCATGTTCCCAAGGCCAAGCTAGTCGCCGCTTTAGCCGAGCATTTTCCTGCGCCGACAGCGGCGTCCGCCTCCGCCAGATCTATGGCACTGCCAATAATGGGACGTCGGTAGAAGGTCCGGCGCCCTACATCACGTATGCCAGGCGCGACCACCTCAAACGATGTCCGACCGCCTAATGAGGACACAGGTGATCGAAGTGTTGGCGTTGAAACCAACCCGCTGCTTAGAAGGAATCAGGTCGTTTCCGAGCCGCAATCAGGGCGATTCGTATCTGGTTGGCGACTGCTAACGAAAGCAGGCAGCTGCTCAGCATAGCCATAGGCTAGAGCAGCTGCCTAACAGCTGAAGGATCGCTGTCGGTCGGCGTCAGTATACAGCAGCCCGGTTGTCGCTTGGGCGAGTGGACCGCAGTCACAGAAAATGATCGGCCCGCGGCCGTCCGCTGGTGACTGTGCCTGGGCACTCAACTACCCAGCGGGCGTAATAACCGCCCGGCCGGGGATACTGCCTTCCTTCATAAGGCGGTACACATCGTTGATCTGCTCCAGCGGATAGTAGTCCAACTGCACCGGCGTGAGCCGGCCGGACTCGGCCAACGCGATGACCTCTCGCAGTTCGGTCAAGTTGCCCCAGAATGAGGCCTCGAACTGCACCTCGAACCGCGAATTCCGCATCACCTGCAAGCAGGCGGATCCGCCCGCCAGCCCTACCTGCACGACTTTTCCGCCTGTGGCAGCCATGCCCAGCGCCAGCGCCAGCGTCTGGTCGTTTCCGACGAAGTCCAGCGTTACCGTAACTCCGCCGCCGCTCAGTTCTAGAATCTTCGCGGCCACGTCCGGCGAGCGCCCGTCAAGCGCCTCGTCCGCGCCGCAGCTGCCTGCGGCCTTGAGCTTCGCATCATCGATCTCGACCGCAATGATGGGCGAGGCGCAGAGCAGTTTGAGCAGCTTTATTCCGAACTGCCCGACGCCGCCGGCGCCGATCACCAGCACATGCCGGTCCGGGCTGAGGAAGGGAAGGGCTTTCTTGATAGCCCGATAGGGCGTCACCGCCGCGTCTGTGAGGACCGCCGCCTCCCTGGTCGCCACCCGGTCCAGCTTCACCAGATAGCGCTCGTTCGGCACGAGGAGGTACTCCGCGTAGCCGCCGTCATAGCCGAGCATGCCGACCCATCTCGGCTGCACACAGAGATGCTCGTCCCCGGAGATGCACGCCTTGCAGTAGCCGCAGCCCCATCCGCCGTACACCGCGACGTTGTCGCCTTCCTTGACTTCCGTGACTCCGCGCCCCGCCTGGGCCACAACGCCAGCATTCTCATGGCCAAGGATTACCGGCATAGCCGGCAGCAGCTGCACCTCTCCGTCGATGATATGGAGGTCGCTATGGCAGAAACCCGCGCCCTCCACCTTCACTACTACCTGTCCTTCGCCGGGCTCTGGGGTGGGGACCTCCTCAATAACGAGCGGACCCCCGTAAGAGTGCAGCCTGGCAGCCTTCATTGATCGTTCCTCCCTTGATTCCGTGAACGTTGCAGGCGCGCGCACACAGCCCACGCGTGCCATTGAAGCACGCCGGGCCAAGAGAGCAAGCGCCCAGACGGCGGTCAATCGTGTGGGGTAAAGCCTGAGACCTCGCTCCCGACGTTTGTAGACCTTATTGAGGTCCGCGGTCGCGCGTAGCCCGTCCCGGCCGCCGGCTCAGTTAGCGCTGCGCCTCAAGTCCCCCGCGTAACGGCACAGCGCAACTCACCGTCCTACCCCAAGAAGACACATCAGTTAAGGGCGGACGTCGGCGGATCGTGCCGAGTTCGCCCGTTGCCAACATGTTTCACCTCGCGAACTACGAACCCAGCATTTTCGCCCTACCGTCTCTCCTGGTCGGGACGATCGTCGCCGCCCTTGGAATCGGCGTGCTCGTCCGTGAGCGGGGGTCCGGAGCAAGCCCCGCGTTTCTGCTGGTGACGGCCAGTGTCGCCATCTGGCAGCTCAGCTTCATCGCCATCTACTCCGCCACAAGAGAGGACGTAGCCGTCAGCTGGATGAGGGTGGAACATGTGGCGGTCAGCTTCATCTCGGTCGCCATCTTCCTCTTCACGCTTCAGATCACCAACCGCCTTCGCCGTTCGAGGGTCTTAGCCCTTGCCGCCCTGGCAGGCGCTGTGGCGTTCAGCCTCATGTTCACTCTGAGCGACTGGCTCCTGGCGGGCGCCTACCGCTACTTCTGGGGCTTCTATCCCAGAGCTGGCTGGCTATATCCGGTCTTCCTGGTCTTCTTTTTCACGGTGATGTGCCTCAGCTTCCGGACGTTTTTCGTCGCAGCACGAAGCAGCTCCTCTGAAAGGCAGCGCATTCGTGTCCGGGCAATGACCGTGGCGTTCGGCGTGGCGTATGTGGCGTCCCTCGACTACCTCGCCGGCTTCGGGGTTCCACTGTATCCCTTCGGCTACGTGTTCATCCTGGCGTTCGTGGTCATTGCAGCGCGCCTGGTCCGCCGCCACAGGCTAGTGGACATCACCCCCGCCTTTGCCGCAGCGCGAATCATGGAAACCATGACGGAGGGCGTGCTTGTGCTCGACGGCGAAGGAGTAATCCGTCTGGCCAATGGGGCGGCGACAGAGCTCCTAGGACGTCCCCGGACGGAGCTCGTGGGCCGATTTGCCTCCGAGGTGCTGGAGGATCCTGCCATCCAGGAAGCCGTGAAACACGCTACGGATGGACAGGAGGTCCCGGAACACCAGGTCCTCTTCGCCAGGGGCGGCGACATCCGGTCTCTGACTATCTCCACCTCAGTGATGCGGAATCGTCGGGAAGAGCTTATCGCCCTCGTCTGCGTGATTCGAGACGTTACCGAGCGCGAGCGAGCCGCCGCCGCATTGCGGGATAGCGAAGCACGATACCGGAACCTCGTCGAAGGAGCGCCGGACGTCATATTCAGCGTTTCCCTGGAGGACGGTACCCTGCTCTCCCTCAATCCCGCCTTTGAACGCATCACCGGCTGGTCGTGCGACGAGTGGGTGGGTAAGCAATTCCTCTCTCTCGTTCATCCGGACGACCGCGCCGCTGCGCTGGAAGCCGTCGACCGTGAGGCACGCGGCGAAACACCCGAACCTTACGAGCTGCGCATCTTGCACGAGTCCGGCGGCTGCCTGACGGGCGAGTTCACGAGTTTCCCGCAGCAGGCCGCTGAGAAGCGCGTCCTCTCGGGAGTGGCACGGGACGTGACTGAGCGTAAGAGGGCCCAGGCACTGCTCGCCGCCGAAAAGCGCGTACTGGAAGCGGTTGCGAGGGGTGCCACGCTCGAACACGTGTTGCAGATCCTGACTGAGACAATTCACGATCACGCTTCCGGCATGCCCTGCTCCGTGCTGCTGCTGGATGCCGACGGGGCGCACCTCCGGCGCGGGGCGGCATCCGGTCTCCCCGGCGAATACAACGCAGCCGTGGACGGCATCCTCATAGGTCCTTCCGCAGGCTCCTGCGGTACTGCCGCATATCGGCGTCAACCCGTAATAGTAACCGACATCGAGACCGACCCGCTCTGGGACGAGCCCCGGCCGCTTGCCCTCCGCCACGGCCTCAAAGCGTGCTGGTCCACGCCAATCCTGTCTTCGAAGGCTGAACTACTCGGCACGTTTGCCATGTACTACGGCGAGCCGCGAGCGCCGACCGAGCAGGAACTCGAACTTGTAGAGAGGGCAAGTCACATCGCTGGGATTGCCATCGAGCGAAGCCTGGCGGAGGAGACAATCCGCGAGCTGGCCTTCCAGGACCCGCTCACCGGTCTGCCTAACCGAAGGGTTTTCCGCGACCGGCTCACGATGGCTCTGGCACAGGCCAGGCGGAATAACGGCAGGCTGGCAGTGATGTTCCTTGACCTCGACCACTTCAAGGTGGTCAACGACGTCGCGGGTCACAGCGAGGGAGACCGGCTTCTGCAAGCCATATCGGGCCGGCTGTCCGAACTCGTTCGGGAAGGTGACACGGTCGCGCGCATGGGCGGAGACGAATTCACTCTGCTCCTTCCGGGCATAGGAGCTGAGGTTGATGCCGTGGATGCGGCAGAGAGAGTTCTGACGGGCCTGACTCAGTCGTGGAACGTCGGCGAGCAGGAGTTCTTTGTGACGGCGAGCCTCGGGATTGCCGTTTATCCGAATGACGGAGAGGACCCTGAAAGCCTGCTCAAGAGAGCAGACACGGCGATGTACCGGGCAAAGGAAATGGGAAGGAACCGCTGGCAACTCTATGCGCCCGGGATGACTCCCGGCATTAGCGTGCGTCTACGTCAGGAGGGTGATCTGCGGCGGGCGCTGGAGCGACAAGAGTTCCGCCTGCACTTCCAGCCACAGGTTGCCGTGGACAGTCTCGAAGTTGTGGGTGTCGAGGCCCTCCTGCGCTGGCAGCAGCCGGGGCACGGGTTGACCGCGCCTGGGGAGTTCATCGCGCTGGCAGAAGAGTCTGGCCTCATAGTGCCCCTTGGCGAATGGGTCCTTCGGACCGCCTGTGAGCAGGCAAAGGAATTGGTGACTGGGCGGCCAACGTTCACTATAGCTGTCAATCTATCGCCGATACAGGTTCGATGCCCGGACCTGTCCAAGATGGTGGCAAGCGTCCTGGATGAAGTGGGAATAGCCCCCCAGAATCTCCAGCTTGAGATCACCGAGAGCGCGGCGCTCGAGGCGAATGCCCTGGACGTCCTCACATCTCTCAAGAACTCGGGCGTCCGTATCGCGATCGACGACTTCGGCACGGGTTACTCCTCGCTGATTTACCTTGCGGATGGAAGAGCGCATGCCGTGAAGATCGACCGGTCCTTGATTCGTGGCTTGGACGCGGACCCGAATAGGGTGTCCATAGTCACGGGGATTGTGCGAATGGCCCACGAGTTGAACCTGACGGTAATCGCCGAAGGGGTCGAGACAGACGATGAACTCGGCGTTCTCCGGCGGATCGGCTGCGACTACTTCCAGGGCTTCCTCTTCTGCAGGCCGATCCCCCTCCGCGCCCTCAAGGAATTCCTGTCTTCCCCACGACGGCGCGTCCTTTCCGTGTAGGCCAGCCCTGGCGCCCATCGCAACCCGAAGCCATCTGTCGCCTTGCGAAAATTCCTCTCCTTTCATCAAAGCGGCGCAGATCGACGTGCGTTCGCGGTGCCTGTAAGCGCCACTCAGACGAGGATGCGCGTGAATGAACTCCGGAGAATATTCGATCGCCGGGGACCGTCCGAGGAGTGACGCCTGGCGCCGGGGGCTGAGCCAGCGCTACAAAAGGCCTTGCTTGGTAGCCATGAGCACCGCCTCCGCGCGGTTCCTGGCCCCAAGCTTTCCCAGGATATCACTGAGATAGTCCTTGACCGTGTGGTGGCTCAAAAAGAGCTGACTTGCGATCTCGCGGTTGGTCAGTCCCTGGGACACCAGCTGCAGAAGACGTACTTCTTGGCCCGAAAGGGGTGGCGCGTCCGACGAACCCTGGCGCTCCTCGCGGAACCGACCCACGACCGCTCCGAGAAGGGCCGAATCAAGCGTAGCTTCCCCGCGCGCGACCTTGCGAATGCTGTCCTGAAGGTCGAATCGCTCCGCATGCTTCAGAAGGTAGCCGTCGGCTACTTGCAGCGCTTCGCGAATCAGCGAGTCGTCCCAGAATGCGCTTAGCATGATGACGCCGGTGCCCGGGTAGGCGGCCTTGATCTTCCGGCAAACGTCGATGCCATCGTCGTCCTTTAGCCTGATGTCCAGCACCACGACATCCGGCGAAGTCTCACTGGCGCCCCGTAGCGCCTCGGCCGCTGAACCTGCTTCTCCAACGACGGTCATGTCATCCTCGGTGCTCAACAGCGACCGGAGTCCCTCTCTCACAACGGGATGGTCGTCCACTATGAATACGCGGATCGGAAGCACCGGTCAGCTCCAGGGTATCCGCACCAACACGGTAACGCCGCCGTCCGGGTTATCTGATATCTGCAGGCTGCCGCCCCTTGCGGCCACCCGCTGACGCAGCTGGCGTAGACCAAATCCCGGACCAAAGAAGCTCGCGCCTTCGATGTAAGACGCTGTCCCCCTCCCATCGTCTCTCACCGCGAGGGTCAACCTTCCGTCTTCGAAGCCGAGCGTCACGCTCAAGAACGTTGCCTCGGCGTGTTTGCGAGCGTTCTGAACGGCTTCCCGCGCGGCGACGTAGATGATCTCTTCAACCTCGGATGGCGTTTCCAGCAACGCATTCACAACGCACTCCGCCCGGTTACCCGTGGACGCCCGGTACTCCTGGAGCAGGTGCTCAAGCGAGGGGACCAACCCCGCAGGCTTTGGGAGGGACGACAGCGCGAAGATAGCGTTCCTGATCTCAGTCCCACCCAGGGCAGCCAGTTTCTGTATTCGCGCCACGCGGCGGCCGACCGCGGGCTGTGTGGCGGTACCGAGGAGGGCCTTGCCTTCCAGGCCGATGCTGAAGAAGATCTGCGCTACGTTATCGTGCAGCTCCTGGGCGATGCGCGCCCGGTCGCGCAGGACGGCTCCTTCCTCCGCCGCGGCGTGCAGCCGGGCGTTCTCCAGGGCGACGGCAGCGAGATTCCCGAAAGCCTGCAGGAGCCGGCGTTGCTGAGCGTTGAACCGGAAAGGCCGTCCTCCACGGTCGAGAAAGATGACGCCGACCACCCGATCCTTCGCGATCAGAGGAGCGCAGCCGAGCGCCTTCAGATGGAACAGGTCGGTGTAACGAGCGGGCACTGCCGGATCGGTGGAGGCGTTCGGGGAAAAGACCGGCGCCCGGGTCACGATCGCCCGCTTCGCCAACGGCGCGTTGTCGAGCCGCTCCCTGATCGCCAGGATCTCTCCCGCGTCCAGATCATGGGCGGCGATGCCGCGGATCGTATCCGTCGCCGCCTCGTAGATGAAAATGGCGGAGCGCTCGAGATCCACGAGCTGGCACACGCTGCTGGCGATGACGTGGAGGACGGCGCTAAGCTCTCTAGTCGAGAGCAGCGCCTCGCTGACATCAAGCAGAGCCGCTACCTGTTCGGCCGCGGAAAGGGACCTCGCGCTCATCTGCTCGGCTTCTGTACTAGCGTCGATAACTCATTCTATCGTAAGGGTGCGCGGAAGCATCGGCCGATGACATCTGCCCGTCTCCAGAGAAGAGTCTCGACCTTCACGCCTCACTCGGGGTGGCCGCGTATCCCTGGAGCGCCAAAGACCCCACCCAAATCATGCACTGCGCGGACATTCAGATGTACGACAGGAAAGCTCAGCGCAAAGGATCTCGGCAGGCCGCCTCCGTCACGAGCGCTCACGCATGAGCCGGGGCCGCTGCGGACCCCCGCTCACGACCTACTCGCATCACGCGCCGGGGAGAGATGGCGCGCGCCCCAACCTCACCTTAGGTGGGTAATCCCAGGCGCTCTGCCAGGGCCCTGATCTCGGCGATCCGCTCGGCGTTGTTCGGGCCGGCCGGCCGCTGGATCATCCCCGCTTGCTTCAGCTTCTCGACAACCGCCGGGTCGCGACGGAACGGCTTGCCATACTCGGCGTCGTGGTATAGTTCCTCGAAATCCGGGCGAGGCCGCTGACCACCTGCTTCCCATGACTCCGCCGGGTAGCCGACGAGCATGACGTACAACGGAATCCAGTCGTCGGGCGGGTTGAACAGTTCCTTGGCGATGGCGGGGTTGAAGGCGCTCATGCAGGCGCCGAGACCCTCGTCGAAGCACGTGAGCAGCGCCTGGCAGATTGCTACCCCGCAGTCCATGGCAGCGGCAACGGGGTAAGTTGGGGTGTCGGTCATCGGCTTGAGGACCTGTGGGTACACGAACTCGTCCACGAACTTCCGCGACCAGCCGTGGGTAGGCGCCAGGGCGCCCACTTCGACCAGTTCCCTCAGGCGCGCCCCCTGCATCCGGTTGACTGTGCCCAGGTCACAATAGAAGTAGATGTGGACCGGGGCGAGCTCAATGATGAGGGCGGAAACTGGCGTCTTCATGGCCTCCAGTTTCTCCGGCGGCAGCTTGTCGCGCTCGACGACGATGGCGCGCAGCCAGTGGGCGTTCACTGCGCAGGAGGCGAGACGCGCCGCCTCCAGCACGGTCTGTATCTTCTCGCGCTCTACGGGCTTTTCCGGCTCGAAGAAACGGATGGAGCGCCTGCGGCCGATGACCTGTTTGAAGTCCATGGTGCCTCCCGGTTCTTTCTCTGAGAATTACGCGGAGTAAGAATCGATGATCTGACGGGCGCCGGCCAGGGCCAGCACTTCGTTACAGCCGTCCTCGATAAGGGAAGCCCGCGCGTCCCGGAACAGCTTCTCCACCAGGAGCTCCTTGCAGAGCCCGAGCCCCCCGAATAGCTGAACCGCGTCATTGGCCACATCCAGAGCCGCCTGGGTGCAGGTGATCTTCGCGGCTATCGAGTAGGCGGTAGCTGGCGGCTCCGTCGTCATGTTGTAGATGATGGCGGCCCGGGAGAGGGCACGGGACTGCTCCACGCGCGTGAACATATCAAAGAGTCTGGCCTGCACCAACTGGTGCTCGCAGATGGGCTTTCCCCCCTGTACGCGCACTTTGCTGTAGGCAAGCGCTTCCTCAAAGGCTGCGCGTGCGACTCCCGTGAAGATAGCGCCCATGAACGCGTTGGCCATGGCGAGCGTGGCGTCGAGTACTGACGCGTAGCCTTCCGATTCGACCAGCATGTAGTGACGAGGGATACGCACGTTATCGAAGAAGATCTCTCCCTGGTTCAGGGCGCGCTGGCCGAGCTTGTCCAGAGGCTTCCCCCTGGTAACGCCGGGCCGGTCCAGCGGCACGACGGCCACGCCTCCGCCTGCCATGCCCATCTCCGGCTTCAACGTCAGGAAGAGAAGGGCGTGCGTGGCGATCGTTCCGTTGGAGACCCATGCCGATTTCTGGCCGGTGATCACCCATTCGTCGCCGTCAAGCCGGGCCCGGCATTGCCCAGCCGTCTCCGGCTTGCCGAAGGCCTCCGTGTCCACCATAAGCTGGTCGGAACCGTGTTCCGGCTCGGTAATGGCCCAGCAACCGATGTGCTTCGCTTCGCGGTCTTGCAGGAAGGGCACGACGATTTCATCCATTAGGGCCTGATTGCCGGTCAAGGCGGCAAAACGGGCGGCGTAGAGGAAAGGGAAGGACGCCACACCAAGGCCTATGGCGAAGTCGGCGCTACCCCAGGCCACCTCTTCGAAGGCGATTTGAATCTCCAGGGGCCCCAGGTTGGCGCCACCGAGCTCGCTGGGGAACTGCAGCAGGTGCATCTCCTGCTGATACGCCATCTTGAACACGTCCCACAGCGCCGAGCCGGGGGCGATGACCTCCTCCGGGTCCATCTTGTCCAGCTGGACGCTGGCCGGGCGCAGGACGTCCGCCGCAAAACGATGAGACTGCCCCTTGAGAGCCACCTGCTCCGGGGTCAGCTCCTTATTCAGGTCCAGGTACATGATGCCCTCCGTTACATCCAGACGATCTCCGCCGGGTCCCTGGTAAACGGCCCGAGAGCGTCCTTCCACTCGTAGATGATCAGCGTGTCCAGCACGTCGGAGCCCTGGCCGTTGCGCTTCTTCGCCATCTCCGCCTTGAGCGCGCTCAGGGCGCCGTGAACGGCCTTCCCGAAGAGCGACTCCAGGTATTCGGGTGGGATGCGGTCCTTGCTCTCGTTGGCGCTGCCGTCGGCGTTCAACGGCGCCGGCGCCAATGGCGGTACGTAGTAGACGTTGGGCTTCGTGTTGTACTCCGAGTGCAGCGGCACGGCCACCTTCCACTCGTTGACCAGGCGCGCCACGGAGCTCTTCGGGTCGTCCAGGAAGCCGACGTGGACCGCGCGGCCGGGGCACTGGCGCACACAGGCCGGAGCGACATTCTGCTCGAGCCGTGGGAAGCAACCGATGCAGTGCTGGCTGACACCGCGGACCTCGTTGAAGTAGATCTTCTTGTAGGGGCAGGCGGCGGCGCACTGCTTGGTGCCCTGACAGAGATCTTCGTTGCGCAGGACCAGGCCGTCCTCCTCGCGCTTGAACATGGCGTTACTGGGGCAGGCCTCGACACAGGGCGCGTCCGTACAGTGGTTGCACATGCGGGGCAAGTAGAAGTAGTAAGCATTGGGCCACTCGCCGCCGCCCTCGTCCTCGTCCCAGTTGGGGCCCCAGGTCTTGCTGCCGGCGATCTTCTCCAGGTGGACGCTCCGGCCCTTGCCGCCGCGGAGGACCTCGTCGTAGTTGTAGTCCCAGCCACCGCCGAACTCCTCGTCCGTGGGGATCTTGCCGATCACGACCTTGCCGTCCGCATCGCGGCCGCCGCCCATGGACTCCCAATCGATGGGTGTTCCGCGTCCGGGCTGAGTGTTGACGGTCATCCACCACATGTGGTCGGTGCCTTCTTCGCCCTCGGGCCACAGGACCTTGCAGGCGACCGAGCAGGTCTGGCAGCCGATGCACTTATTCAGGTCGAAGACCCAGGCCAGCTGGTGCTTGCCGTTTGTCGTCATTTTCGTTCCTCCTCTAACGGGCCTTCTCGATGTCGACGGCCACCGCGCGGTCTACGGGGATCGGCTGCCAATGAAGCGGCCTGTATTTGAGGTGCCCGTAGCCGCCGGCCAAGTGGAGCCACTTGACCATGCCGGGCTCGATGTCTCCCTGGGCGTACCACCCTTTGTGCATGTACGGCTCGAAGCCGTTGTAGATGATGACCTGGTTTGGGCGGACGGAGGGAGACAGCTTTGCAGATATGAGCGTTGCTCCGGCATCGTTGAAGACGCGGACCAGATCGCCGTTCTTGATGCCCTTTTTCTCCGCCTCGGCGTCGTTAATGAACACGAACGGCTCGCCGCGGTGGGTGTTCTGGATGATGTTATTGGTCAGGTTCATGGAGTGGATGCTCCAGCGGTTGTGGCCGCTGGTCATGCGGAACGGATAGCTGCCACCGTGGTTGGGGTTCTCCTTGTGAGTCGGCAGCGCCTCGTCTCCCTCTATGAACCAGTCGTGGTCGATGTAGAACTGGGCGCGGCGGGTGAGGGTGGCGTACGGCACCTTCTCCTCGGTGTGCCAGCGGAAGGGGTTGTGGGTCTGATCGGGCTTGATGGCTGACCCCTGCGCCAGGCCGTGGCCTGCCATGCCCCAGCTCTGCCAGCGCACCGTGCCCTTCTCCCGCAGGGTCTCCAGAGTGGTGCCCTCCGGCAAGACGCCATATGCGGCGTCGTCGGCGATGATCTCCCTCATCCGGTCCTCTTCGTCCTTGATGTGACCGCCCAGAGTCATGCGATCCACCATGCCCTCGAGGCTAACCACAACTCCCTCACGGGTGGTCAGCTGAGTGATACCGCGGGCCTTTGCACGCTCCTCCAGCTTCTCGACCAGCATCACGCCGATGTCCCAGTCGGCCTTGGCCTCGCCCGGCGGGTCGACGGCCTTGTCGATCAGGACGGTGTTCAGGTGATGAATCGACGGCATGCCGACGCCCATCTTCTCGTAGTGCTGGGCTGCGGGAAGGATGTAGTCCGAGTATAGACCGGTGGTGTTGATGCGGAAGTCGATGGAGACGATGCACTTGAGCTTGGGCCAGAGGTGCTCCAGCAGCATCACCTGGCCACCCCGATGGCGCCGGAGCATGTTGCCGCCGGCCTCGATGAGGACGCGTGGCTCCACCTCCTGCCATGCTTTCGCCAGCACGCTGTCCCACCAGCCCTTATCCATGGCCTCCTGGTAGTACTCATCGAAGGTCCGCTTCATGCTGGGGTCGGACCATTCCTTCTTGTTCCAGCGCTCCTTGTAGCCGAACTGGTGGTACCAGAGGAAGGCGGGCGGAACCATGCGTCCCATGCCGGCGAAGCGTGAGGACCCCATCTCAGCCCCCCGGTTCATGATCATCTCGGGGGTCATGGTGGGGTCGTCACCCGAGAGCAGGCGGCGCATGGCCAGCAGTTGCTGCTGTAGCTGGCGCGCGGCCTCCTGTCCCGGCCGTCCCTTGGCCTGGAGCAAGCTCCAGCCGTCAACGCCGGCGATGGCCCAGGAGCGAGTGCCGGTGCCCTGCTTGCCCCAGTTGCCGGTGAGGGCCAGGAGGAGGGCCATGGACCGCTCCATCAGATCGCCGTGGTAGTACTTGCCGGAGTTCCAGCCGCTGAAGATCTTGGTCTTCTTGACGGCGGCCTTGCGGGCCACCATGCGGATCAGGTCCGGGTGCACCTCGGTGATCTTGCTGACGGTGTCGACATCGTAGTCCTTGAGGCGCCTCTTCAGCCGTTCGAAGACGGGTTCGACCTCGACATCGGTGCCGTCCAGCAGGCGCACCCTGGCGGTACCCTCCAGAGCCGGGTCGACGTCGCCGAGAGTCAAGGTGCCGCGCGGCGCCGGGACCACATGCTTGGACTTGGTGTCCAGCCAGAAGAACTGGTCCTCGCGGTCCCCCGCGTTGACCTCGTTGCCGCGGAGGAAGCGGTCATTGTCCTTGCGCACGAGCAGGGGCAGGTCGGTCTGCTCCTGGATGAAGCGCTTGTTGTACAGGCCCTCCTCCACGATCACCCTGCACATGGCCAGGGCCAGGGCCGCGTCGGTGCCCATGCGCACCGGCAGATGGTAGTCGGAGTGGACCGTGGAGGGGCTGTAGTCCGGGGCGATGGTTATGACCTCGCCACCGTTGTACCGGGACTCAGTGGTGTAGTGGAGCCATGTAATGTTTGTGTAGACGGGGTTGCAGTGCCAGATGAGGGTGAGGTCGGCCAGGAACCAGTCGTCTGAGGACGAGACAGGGTTGAACACACCCCACGTCATGTAGTAGCCGGGGCTAAAGTCCTGGAACTCCGCGTTCCCGTCAGTCATCGGCGTTCCGAGGGCCGAGAGATAGAGCCTTCCCGGACCTGCGCCGGGCTCCGGCGTCATGAGGGTTATGATTGACTCGGGGCCCTGATCCTCGATGGCGTCGAGCATTGCGTCGGCGATATCGGTCAGCGCCTCGTCCCAGGAGACGGGCTCGAACTTGCCTTCCCCGCGCTCGCCTACGCGCTTCAGCGGCTGCGTTACGCGGTCCGGACCGTAGTGGGTGTAGCCCCAGCATGCCCCCTTCTGGCAGCCCATAGGGTTCATGTCGGGGACGCCCTCTTGGATTACCTGCAGAGAGCCGGATTGCTCCTCACGCATGATCTTGCCGTCGCGGACGTAAACACGGAAGGGGCAGCCGCCGGGGTAGCAGTCCACCGCGTGGCTTCCCCAGGTGACCTTGTCCCATTTCCACCTGTCCCGGTAATTCTCCCCCCAGGAGCCGTTCTTCTTCGTTTGCTTTGCTTCAGGCATTCAGCACCTCCAGCTCTGCGTGCGCCATGGGGGCCCGTCCGGCCGCGCCGTCCGGGCAGGCGACGGTATCATGCGCCGATCAGTGGGAATAGTCTGTCGGGTAAAGCCCGCAAGCTTGACGGACAATCGGGGGGTTGCGGCGGCGGCGCTGCTGCACTTATACCGGCTGCATAGAAGGCGGCGACCGCTCGAACACCTCGGGCAGTTTAAGGAGTCAGAAGGAAAGGGGTTCAACAGTGGACTGGCGAGAGCGTTACGCGAGCAAGATACGGAGCGCGGAGGAAGCAGCCGCGACGGTCCAATCCGGTGAAAGGATCCACTTCGGCCTGTTCCAGAGCACGCCTCCCTCCCTGGCGAAATCCCTGTTCGCCAGAAGGGACGAGCTGGAAGGTGTCCGCATCCATCACTCGGTGAGCCCCTTCCCCTGGGTCCAATCGGGCAGCGAGGAGGCTTTCCACCTGCTGTCGGCTTTCGTGACGGCAGCCGACCGCGACGCTGTGGCCGCCGGCCTCGCCGACTACCTGCCCGTCGGCTATTTCAACAGCGGCATGCTCCCGCCGGGCCTTGAAGGTTTCGATACCTTCATGGTGCGCATGTCGCCGCCGGATGCACATGGTTACTGCAGCTTCGGGGGTGCCCTCTGGTTCGGGCGCTCCATGGCGGCCCACTCCCGTCGGATTATCGCGGAGGTCGACGAGGCAGCCATAAGGACGGGCGGCGACAACTTCCTTCACGTAGATGAGATCGAGTTCCTGGTCGAAAAGAGCACAGAGGACCTGCCCGTCCCCGTTCCCCCTCGGACAGAAGAGGACGTCGCGGTGACGGAAGTCATCGGCACGCTCGTGGCGAGCGAACTAGTGCATGACGGTGACACGCTCCAGATCGGGTTCGGGACGGTGTCCGGGGCCGTCGCGGCCTATCTTGGCGACAAGCATGACCTTGGCATTCAGACAGAGCTCATCCCCGGCGGCGTGCCGGCCCTCGTCGAGGCAGGCGTTGTCAACGGGAAGCAAAAGACCGTCCACCCGGAGAAAGTCGTTGGGACGGCCTTTGCCATCCTTACCCCTGAGGAGCTTCCTCTCGTCGACGGCAATCCTGCCTACGAGCTGTACGATTTCTCGCACACCGACGACCTGGGGATACTTGTTCGGGAGCCGCGCTTTACGGCCATTAACAACGCTCTGCTCGTCGATGTCACTGGCAACGTCTGCGCCGAGTCCATTGGGCCGAGGATGTGGAGCGGCGCCGGCGGCCAGACCCTCTTCTGCTTCGCGGCCTCGTACGCCCCCCTCGGGCGCTCGATCGTCGTTCTGCCGTCGTCCTCCCTGGTCAAGGGCGAACGCAAATCGCGGATCGTGCCGATGCTTCCGGAGGGAAGCCAGATCACAACCCCGCGGGCCTTCGTGGACTACATAGTCACCGAACATGGGATCGCCACGGTGCGGGGGAAGACGTTGAAGGAGCGCGCAGGCGAGCTGATTGCCGTCGCCCATCCCGATTTCCGCCCGGAGCTTCGAAAGGCAGCGAAGCAGTTGAACCTGGGTTAGAAAGCGCGGCGTCCGCGAAACCGGTTTGCCTGGGGGCGGGCACCTACCGGAAGGCGGACACGCCGATCCGCGCTCGGCCGATGACCAGCTTCTGCATCTCCGTTGTCCCATCCGGGATCGTCATGGCCCGGGCGTCCCGGAAATAGCGTTCCAGCGGGAGGTCTTCGCTCAGGCCCACGGCACCGTGCACTTCAATAGCCTTGGACGTCACGCGGATCGCCATCTCTGTGGCGTAGGCCTTGGCGGCGGCGGCCTGCCAGGTGCAGTCCTCGTCGCGGTCTAGCAGGTCCATCGCCTGGTAGGTGAGGAGACGCGCCGCTTCCGTCTCCAGGATCATGTCCACGATCATCTCCTGCACCAGCTGGAAAGAGGCTATGGGGCGCCCGAACTGCTGCCTTTCGCGGGCGTAGCTGATGGAGGCATCAATGGCCGCCTGGGCGATGCCGACGGAGGTGATGGCAAGGACCGTGCGAGGAACCTCGAACGTCCAGACCTTTCTCCCGTCGCCCGCCGGCGCTCCGGCGCGCTCTCTCAGGTTCTGCCTGGGCACGCGGCAGTCCTGGAACGTCAGCTGTCCGTTGGGCCAGGCGCGCAGCCCGAAGAGCCGGCTCTCGCCCGTGACTTCGTAGGGTGAGACGTCCTTCTCTAACAGTATCCAGCGGACACCGGCGCGGCCGGCTGACTTATCCGTCTGTACGGCCACCAAGACGTGATCGCAGATGGGTCCGTTGGAGATCCACTGCTTGGTCCCGTTGATCACCCACTCGTCGCCGTCCAGCACGGCGGTCGTTTGTATGCTTGAGGCGTCGGATCCCACGTTGGGCTCGCTGATGGCGCCGGCGCCGATGGCCTCGCCGGCGCGCACCTTCTCCATCATCTCTGCCCGCCTGGACTCCGCGGCGCCCAGGATGCCGCCGCTTCCACCGGCCATCCAGACGGTCCCCGCCAGGCCGGCCCAACCGCGTGCCAGCTCCTCGCCCAGGATCCCCATGCTCTTGTAGTCGAGACCCGCGCCGCCGTACTCGGGCGGAAGCCACCCGTTGTAGTAGCCGAAAGGCATCAGCGCCTTGATGTGCCCGATGGTCTCCTCCCGGCTGAGCGGCCCCCGATGGTCGCGATCCTGGGCAGCAGGGACGATCTCTTTCTCGATGTAAGAGCGGACATTAGCCCGCAGCAGTTTCTGCTCTTCGGTTAGCTGGAAGTCCACGGCTTGTCTCCCTTCCCACGGTGCTTTTCAGCCTCGAACTGACGCTCGGTGATCGCCTGCTCCTCCATTCGCAGCCCGGTGGCCAGCTCCGCCCGCGCACCCTGATTGATCAGGTACTTCGCGGTGCGGAGCACCCAGGGGTCCTTGGCCGCCAGAGACTCCGCCAGTTCCATCACGGCCTGATCCAGCTTCCCAACCTGCGCCACGCGGTCTACAAGGCCTATCGCTTCCGCCTCTGCGGCGGTCAAACGCCTGCCAGTGAAGATGAGGTCTTTTGCCCTGGAGACACCGATTCGGCGGGGAAGCCTCTGAGTGCTGCCGCCACCCGGGATGGTGCCGATATTGGCGTGATGATCGCCCAGTTCGGCATCTCCCGCCGCGACGATCAGGTCGCAAGCCAGCGCCAGCTCTAGTCCTCCCGCTATCGCCACGCCGTTGACGGCGGCGACGACAGGCTTGGTCAGGCGCTCGAGCTGATCGCAGGCTGCGTGGAATAGGCGGATCACAGTGGCGAAGCCGTGGGCGTCTTGCGAGCCAAGGTACTTCAGATCGGCGCCGGAGCAAAAGGCGCCGCCGGCGCCGGTGAGCACGACCACGCGCACCGAAGGGTCGGCTTCGCAGATGTCAAGGACCGACATGAGCTCTTCGAGAGCCTGCCTGTCCAAGCAGTTGCGCACCTCAGGACGGCTGAGGGTGATGACGGCCGTCTGGCCGCCGCGCTTCAGGGTTAGCCGTTCGAATTTCGTGTTCATGCTCACGTCCTTGCCCGGTAGGAACTGCGCGGTCGAAGGTGAAATCCCAGGGCCATCTTGCCTGTCGCGCAGGACCGGCGGTCCCTACAGTTTAAGAGATCGGGGCACGGCTTGCTCCACCACGCCTCGCGCACTTTCGCTGGCCGGCCAGCCGGCGCGGCCGGCATCCGAAGCAAGCCACGGCTTGTCCGGGAAAATGCGCGCGTATTGCTCCTCGCTGGGAAAGACCCACAGAGAAGCCAGCCAAAAGAGCCGATGCAGTGTCTCCCGCTGAGCGCCGTCGATCTCCCGCCGCTCGTCCCCTGCCTCGGGCGAGGAGGAAGCCGTCCGGGTGTTGTCCATCACGCTGCGGGCTCCGCAGCGCTTGTCCGGCAGGCACGCAGAAACAGTTCGGTAATGGATTCCGCCGCCAGGCGAAAGGAGCGCTTACGCGCAAGCCGGAGAAACGGTCCGGACATAAGGGTTCCCTCGAGCATGGAAACGGCCGCAGGGACGTCAATGTCCGCGCGAAAGACACCTTCATCTGTGCCGCGCTTCAGGATCGCCGCGAGTATCTGGGTGAATTCAGCCCGGCCGCCGAATAGATGCTCGAGGCGGCCAGCTATAAGCGCCTCGGTCAGCGAGCCGAACCTCTCGCACACCTGCGCGAAGCTCCGAATGCCGGCACGCAGCGCGGTCTCGGGCTGCTCATTCCGGGCTGCGCCGGCAAGACGGTCCAGTAGATCCCTCTTCGTTTCCAGGAGGAGGGCCGCGAGAAGGGCCTCCCGGTTTTCAAAGTGACGATAGATTGTGCCGACTGCTACACCGGCCCGTGCGGCGACTTCCCGAATCTCTCCGTCGAGGCCCTGCTCGGCGAACACTTCGCAGGCGGCGGCCAGGATCCGCTCGCGGTTTAGTCGCGCGTCAGAGCGTTCAGCCTTGGCTTGACCGCTGCTGGTAACCATTACTCTTGACCACTGAGGGACCGGGGATTAACATGAACCTGAACTCAGGTTCATAATCCCATACGTCGTGAGAAAAGACAAGTCCAACAACAACGGCCGCCCACTCCCTTACCGCCGGCGGCAAGGAAAGGCGGACGCAGCCGTGTTCGGCGCGTTTGTCGCCCTTGCCGCCGGCGGGGCTCTCTACCTGCTGGTGCGCGACTGGCCTCAGCTACGTCAGCACCGTCCCCGCGCAGAACCGCGTCCGTCCAGCTTGCCGGTGGGGAAACCTCAGCGAAGAGCATCGATCGTTTTTGACCTGTGGCCGCGAGTTGCCACGCGTTGGCCACTGGCCGTACTTGCCCTGGAGCGTTCCTG
>Ga0209751_10002462_pt1 | contig 18417 bp, 19 predicted proteins | sample RifCSP13_1_FD_184019 | JGI IMG/M metagenome (GOLD analysis project Ga0209751, IMG submission 184019) | Soil microbial communities from Rifle, Colorado - Rifle CSP2_sed 13_1 (SPAdes) (version 2) | ecosystem: Environmental > Terrestrial > Deep subsurface > Rock core/Sediment | place: Rifle... | reverse complement strand
TTCTCCGGTTTGTGAGCCCGCAGACGTCCGGGCCACCGCGAACCTCGCCGGGCTCGGTCTCCGGCACCGGGCTCCGGAATACCGACGAGCGGGAATCCGGGGACGGATAAGTGGAAAGCCCACTCCCCGATACCGGGAGCGTCTCCGATGCAACGGGTCCTCGTCCTCGGCGGAGGCTTCGCCGGCCTCACGATCGTCAACGAGCTCGATTCCCTGGCCGCGGCCCAAAAGGCCGAGGTGACCCTCGTCGACCGCCACGATCGGTACCTGATGGGCCTGGCCCTGGAAGGTATCCTGGCCGGAACGCGGAAACCCTCGGACGGGGAGAGATCCTACGCGGCCCTCCGGCCGCGACACGTGCGCTTTGTCCACGACGAGGTCGTCTCCGTCGACACGAGGGAGAAGGCCGTTCACACGCGCTCCCACACCCTGCCCTACGACCACCTCGTCCTCGCGATGGGCGCGGAATACGAGCCCGAGCGAATCCCCGGGCTCGCGGAGGCCTCCTACCATCTGTGCGACCGCGCGGCGGTCCTGCAGCTCAAGGCCGCCGTCGAGCGCCTGGACAAGGGCGCGGTCGTGGTCCTCGTCTCCAGCGTACCGTTCAAGTGCCCGCCCGCGCCGTACGAGTATGCGTTCCTCATCGACTCGATCCTCCGCCGGCGCGCCGTGCGAGAGAAGGTCCGGGTGATGCTCACCACGCCGGAGCCGCAGCCCGTGCCCGCGGCCGGCAAGGCGGTGGGCGACGCGATCACGGCGATGCTCCGCGAGAGGTGGATCGACTACGGTCCGGGCCGCAGGCCCAAGGCGATCGACCCTCGCACGCGCACGATCACCTACGAGGACGGGACCACGGAGACCTATGACGTCCTGGCGGCGATGTGGCCCCACCGCGCACCCCAGCTCCTCCGGGAGGCGGGTCTTGCGGACGCGTCCGGCTTCGTCCCCGCGAACCTGGGCACGTTCGAGACCGCCGTGCCGAACGTCTACGCGGTCGGTGATGCCGCTGCGCTCCAGCTCCCGAGCGGCACCCCCCACCCCAAGGCCGGAGTCCTGGCGGAAGCCCAGGGCTTCGCCGTCGCCCAGGTGATCGCCTCCCGCCTCCATGTGGGCCCGGCCGTGGAGTACCGCGGGCAGGGGATCTGCTTCATCGACGACGGGCAGGGGCGGGCGGCGGCGATGGAGATCGAGCTTATGGCCCCGGGCGGGCCGAGGGCGTCGATCAAGCCTCCGACGAAGGCGGACCTCGATGCGAAGGCGACGTTCGAGCGCGAGCGGCTCGAGAAGTGGTTCCGGGATTGAGTACGGGCGGAGACATACGGCCGGTCGCATTTACATATATCGCTGGGAATCGGCGGTTTTCGACGCCTAGGCGCCTCCCTATGTGCGCACATTCCCGCTCCGTATATATTCCCAGGCACTGTATATCAGCACCTGATTAGAACCGCCTCGCAACTTGCCCTTCCGAGGTGAAGCCGATGGGGGCGAACCCAAAGGATGCTGCGCACAAGCGCTGGATTGATTACGTGTTCGGAACGGAGCTCAGATCGGGCAAAGCCTGGTCCATTTTCTTTGGCCGGCTGGCCCTGGGGTTCCTGTTCCTGTGGAGTGCCTACGGGAAGATACAGACGGAGATGAGCGGGAGGCTCGCGACCGAGGGCTTCCTCGCGAAGTCCGTGAGCGGGCCCCTGGCCGGGTTCTTCAACGCCATGTCCGGGAACCTCGCCGTCGAATATCTCCTGGTCTACGGAGAGTTCCTTATTGGCTTTGCCCTGGTCCTCGGGATCTTCACCCGGGTCGCGTCCGTGAGCGGGATGCTCCTGATGCTCCTGATGACGCTTGCCCTGTGGCCGATCGCGGACACGGCGGGAGCGAACCCTCTCGTGGACTACCGCGTGATCTACGCCGTGATGTTCCTGGGCTTCTTCTTCCTGCGCCCCGGCCGGTTCCTCGGCGGCGATGGAATCGTGCAGAAGTTGGCGTTCGTCAACCGGCGGCCGACCCTGAAGACGCTCGTGGCCAAGCTCGGGTAGACGACCTGAAAGGGGCCTCCCACCGGCCCCTCCCTTCCCCTTTTCATTTCCCCTTCTGATCAGGCCATCGACTCGGGCATCGTCTTTACGTCGCGCACCGGGGAGAAGAGCACCCACAGGAACGCGAAAGCCCCGCCCGCGAGCGCGACGAGGATCGCGTTCCGCAGGCCCAGCACCTCCCCGAGCACCCCGCCCGTGAGGGCCCCGAGGGGCAACGTGCCCCACACGATCGTCCGCATCGTTGCGTTGAGCCGGCCCTGGAGGCGGGCCGGCACGATCGCCTGCCGGAAGCTGACTTGGTTGATGTTGTAGATCAGGTTGCCGAGGAAGGCGATGAGGAGCATTGACGCGATCGCGGGGAAGACGAGGGGCCCAGACACGAAGGGCAGCGGGAGCAGGGGGAACCCGAAGAGCACCGCGCCCAGGATGATCGCGGGCCCGACCCCGATCCGCCCGGCGACGGAACTCGCGACGAAGGCCCCAACAACCCCCCCGATGGAACTGATCCCGAAGAGGAGGCCCAGGGCAAGCGGGTCGAAGCCCAGGCCGTCCTTCAGGTAGAGGATGAGGAGCGCGGCGAACACCGCGCTGGAGAAGAAGTTGGACCATGCGGTGCACGCGGCGATATGACGGAGCCGCCGGTCCCCGAACACGACCGCGAGGCCCTCGCGCACGTCGGCGAGGACGGAGCGGGATTGGGTGAGGTCCCCCTTCGGCTCGCGGGCCCGGATCGCGAAAAGGGTCGCCGCGGAGAAGAAGAACGAGGCCGCGTCGAAGACCATCGCCACGGGGGCCTTGAATACCTGGATCACCGCGCCCGCGACCGCAGGTCCGCCCGTTGCCGCCAAGGAGTTGCTCGTCTCGAGCCTGCTGTTCGCGTCCACGAGCTGCTTCCGGTCCACGAGGGACGGCAGGTATGCCTGGTAGGCGACGTCGAAGAACACGGTCAGGATGCCGATGAGGAACGCGAAGAGGTACAGGTAGGCGAGCTTCAGGAGAGCGGCGAGCCCGAGGATTGCGATCGTGGCGATGATCGCCCCGCGACCCAGGTCCGACAGGACAAGCACGGACCGTCGGCTCCTTCGGTCCACCCACACGCCGACAAGGAGTCCGAAGAGGGGGAAGGGGAACGTGCCCGCGGCCCCGAGGAATCCCATCTCTGTCGGGCCCGCGCCGAGCATGAACGCGGCGATCACGGGGATGGCGAGGCCGGTGAACTGGTCCCCGATTCGCGACACGGACTGGCCGAGCCACAGCAGGAGGAAGTCCCGGTGGCGCCACAGGCTCCCGGTGTTCTCCACGGTGCCGACCCGGAACCGACCACGGCGTATGTAGCTTTGCTCTGGACGGTCCCTTGCTCTTCGGTCGTTTCGCGCACCTCGGCGGAAGCCTGAAATAAGAGATGTGTCTACATAGAGTAGACACAATGATTGCCAAGGTTCGACGATGGGGAAACGGCCTCGCCCTTCGCGTGCGCAAGCGGGACCTCGAGAGAGCCGGGGTGTCCGAAGGCGATGTCGTCCAAGTGGACGTCAAGCCGGTCCCGAAAGGCGGCACCCTGGACTTGGACCGGCTCCCCACGTTCGAAGACGCCGACCCGCGGGCGAGCGTCCGCCACGATCGCTACCTATACGGGTGAGGCCGTGCCCGTCGCCGACACGAGCTTCCTTTACGCCCTGTTCTCCTCGACCGACCACTTTCACGCGCGGGCTCGGGAGGCGGCAGAGGCCGCGGAATCCTTCCTGATCCCAAGCGAGATCTATTCGGAGACGGTGTCCCTCATCCTGAACCGTCAAGGGTTCGCTGCCGCCCGCGCCGCAGGCGAATGGATCCGGTCCGAAGAGCGGATCCAACTTGCCACGGCGTCCCGTGCGCTCCTCGATCGTGCGTGGGCGATGTTCCTGCAAGCGCGCGGCCGGCTGAGCTACCCCGATGCGATCGTGCTCGCCTGGTGCTACGAGCGGCGCGCTGACCCGCTCGCTTTTGACAACGCGATCCTACGCCAGGCGAAGAAGGGACTCGGGTCTCGGGACCGTCAACGTTCTTAACCCACCCCGCCTTTCGTCCTCGCGGCGGAAGGCCATGGTCAAGATCTTCCTCGACACCGCGAACATCGACGAGATCCGGGAGGCCGCATCCTGGGGCGTCCTCGATGGCGTCACGACGAACCCGACGCTCGTCGCGAAGACGGGTCGGAAGTGGTCCGAGGTCATCCAGGACATTCTCGCCCTCGTAGACGGACCGATCAGCCTCGAGGTCACGTCGACCCAGGCGGACGAGATGATCAAGCAGGGCCGCCAGCTCGCGAAGCTCCACAAGAACGTTGTCGTCAAGGTGCAGATGACCACGGAGGGCCTGAAGGCGATCAAGGCCCTGTCCGCGGAGGGCGTCCGGATCAACACGACGCTCGTGTTTAGCGCAAACCAAGCGATCCTTGCCGCGAAGGCGGGCGCGAAGTACGTGAGCCCGTTCATCGGCCGACTGGACGACCAGGGCCAGGAGGGCATGCAGGTCATCCGCGAGATCGTGCAGATCTTCGGCAACTACGACTGGGACTGCGAGGTCCTCGTCGCATCCATCCGCCATCCGCTCCACGTCATCGAGGCCGCGAAGCTGGGCGCGGACATCGTTACGATGCCCTTCGACGTGCTGAAGAAGATGACCCAGCACAACCTGACCGATGTCGGCCTGAAGCGGTTCCTGGACGATTGGCAGAAGGTGCCGAAGTAGCCGTACGGGCCTTTGGCCCGGCCCATGGCTTCGTTAGGCTCCCGCCGAATCGTAGGGATGCCTTCAAGAGGCCTCAGGAACATCCTCGCCCGCGATGATGCCCAGCCCGACGAAGATCACCCTCGACCAGGAGAGCTTCAAGGCCCTGGCCTCCGAGGTACGGGTGGACATCCTGAAAAGGCTCGACGAGCGCCGGCAGACGGTCACGGATCTGAGCAACCTGCTGGGCCTGAGCAAGCCCACCCTGCTCGAGCACCTCGAGAAGCTCCAGGCCGCGGGCCTCGTGAAGCGGGTGGACGAGGGCCGCAAGTGGATCTACTACGAGCTCAGCGACAAGGGCCGCAAGGTGCTCCATCCCGAGCGCGTGTCCATCGTCCTCGCCCTCTCGAGCGTCGCCGGGCTCGCGGCGATCGGCGTGTTCTTCCTGCTGTCCGTCGGCCTCGCCCCTGCGGCGGGCGTCCCGAACCTGAACGGAGGGAACGTGACCGCCCCCACGTTCGAGCGGGGGCTCATGTCCACCGTCGAAGGGTTCCCGGTCGTGAGCCTCGTCGCGTTCGTCCTCGCCGCCGCGGCCGCGTTCGTCGCCGTCCTCCTCGTGTACCGCGGGCGTCGCCGCCGTGAACGGTTCTTCTCCGAGCTGACGCAGGCCTAGGTCCGCGACGCTTCCCGGGAAATCGTTATAGTCCCCAGCGCCTTTGGCAGAGTCCGTGTCGACGGTCCCGCGAGGGAGGTCGAACTGGGCCGCGCCCTTGCTCTTGCTCGCCGCGGTCCTCCTCGCCGCGGGCTTGGCCTTCAACCTCGCGAACCTCGATACAGGCGGGGAGGCCGTGCCCGCGGTGCCGAACGCGGGCGGCACGGACCCGACGAACACGGGGCTCCTCGATCCGGAGACCTTCCAAACGGCCTTCGTGGCCGTGCTCGTGATCCTGGGCGTCGCGGGCGTGATCCTGCTCCGCCGTCGGCGCCGCGTGAGGATGGTCGGGCCGCACAAGCCCTTGTCCTACTGGGACCTCCTGGGCTCCATGATCGGCGCGGCCCTGTTCTTCGGATTGCTCCTCCTCTGGCCCCAGATCGTCCGGTCGTTTCGGCAGGAGTCGCCGGGTCCGGACCAGACGGCGAACGGGACGGAGGCGATGACCGCCCTCCCGACCGTCTCGGGCCTGCCGGCGGGCCTGTTCCTCGCAGCCGCCCTCGCGGTGGCCCTCGTGATTCTCGTGTGGTTCCTGCAGCTGGGGAAGTTCCTCCGGCCGCACGCCGACGTGGTGTCGTCCCAATCGCCGCGGCAGGCCGCCGTGGATGCGGTCGCGGCCACGATCCAGGAGCTCGAGCTCGGCGGCGACGTACGCACGGCGATCCTCGCGTGCTTCGACCGCTTCTGCCGCCTCCTCGGAGAGCGCGGCTTCCGGGACCAGGCACCCCTCACCTCGCGTGAGCTGGAGTCCCTCGCCGTCCGCGGCCTGCGCGTCCCCGAGGAATCCGCCGAGGCGCTCACGTCCCTCTTCGAGGAGGCCCGCTACAGCGAGCATCCCCTCGGCCCGGCGGACAGGGAGCGGGCCGTCGAGAGCCTCCGGCGGATACGGTCGAGCCTGGAGGCATGACGTGGGCCTCACGGACGCCCTGGAGGCGCAGGCCCGCGGCGAGGTCCGGCGTTCGGGCCGGCTCGCGTTGCGGTTCGTCGAGTCCGCGCTCATCGTGGCCTCCTGCCTGCTCCTGGGCATCCTTCTCTACCAGGCCCAATTCAGCGGCACGGTGCGCTGGCTCCTCGGCTTCGCCCTCGTCGCAGCCCTGACGGTCATCGCCTGGATGCGCGTCTCCTCCGGGACGCAGGAGCCCGCACCCCTGGCGTCCCCCCCGGCCCGGGCCGACCTCCGGACGGGGGAGCTGACGTCCTTCACGGCGGTCGTGGAGCGCGCGGAGCGCGGCCTGGCGTACAGCCAGCTCGTCGTCTCCTCGCGGGTCCGGGACGCCTTTGCGGAGCGCGCCCGTCTCGCCCTCGGCCTGCCGCCGGACGCCATCCGAGCGATCTCCGCGGATGCCGCCGCCCTCCGCTCCCGGATCCACGACCGGACCCTCGAGGACCTGATGCTCCTGGAGACCACGGACAAGGATGAGCGGTACCGGTGGGTGTCGGAGGCCCGCGAGCGCGGCTTCCTCGCGTCGATCGAGCGAGTCCTGGACCGAATGGAGGCGTGGCGGTGAACGTCGCGAGCGTGGCCGAGCGCGGCCGGGCCTTGCTGGACGCGATCGAGACCGTCATCGTGGGGAAGCGGGCCGTGCTCGAGCGCGTCCTGTGGAGCGTCCTCGCGGACGGCCACGTGCTCATCGAGGACGTGCCCGGCCTGGCGAAGACCCTGATCGCGAAGTCCTTCGCCTCGGGGCTGGGCCTCTCCTACCGCCGCGTGCAATTCACCCCGGACCTGTTGCCCGCGGACATCACGGGCTCGTACATCTTCGACCGCAAGACGGGCGAGTTCGTCCTGCGGAAGGGGCCCGTCTTCACGAACGTCCTCCTCGCGGACGAGATCAACCGCGCGCCGCCGAAGACGCAGTCCGCGCTCCTCGAGGCGATGCAGGAGCGGCAGGCGACCCTGGAGGGCGACACCCTCCGGATTGAGCCGCCCTTCTTCGTCCTCGCGACCCAGAACCCGATCGAGCACGAGGGCACGTACCCGTTGCCCGAGGCGCAGGTGGACCGCTTCCTCCTGCGGATCGACGTCGGCTACCCGACGAAGGAGCAGGAGGTCGAGATCCTCCGCCGGCGGCAGGAGCGCCGCACCGACGAGGCGCGGATCGAGGCCGTCACCACGCCCGCGGAGGTGCGGGGACTCCAGGAGGCCGTCGAATCCGTCCACGTGGACCCGGCCGTCGAGGCGTACATCGTCGACATCGTCGCGGGCACGCGGGCCCACAGCCAGGTCGAGATCGGCGCGAGCCCGCGAGGCTCCCTCGCCCTCCTCAAGCTCACCCGGGCGCGTGCCGCCATCGCGGGGCGGGACTTCGTCACGCCGGACGATGTGAAGGCCGTGGCCCCGTACGCCCTCGCCCACCGGATCGTGCTCAAGCCGGACCCATGGATCCGCGGCGTGCGCACGACCTCGGTCCTCGCGGATGTCCTCGCCCAGGTGCGCGTGCCCAAGGTGCCGTGACATGCGCACGCCCCTCTCGAGCGGGCTCAGCGCGGCCGCTCTGCTGTTCCTCCTCGCGGCCCTCGCGACTCGCCGCTGGGAGTTCATCCTCCTCGCCCTAGCGCCCCTCGCGTTCCTCGCCTTCGGCTCGCTCTTGCCGCCGGAGCGCCCGCTTGTCGCGGGCGTGCGCGCCCTCTCCCGGGACCGCCTCCAGGTCGGCTCCGACGTCGACGTCACCCTGACCCTGAAGAACGAGGGGCCGCCGATCGACCTGCTCGAGATCCTCGACGCGCTCCCGCCCGAGCTTGCGCTCGTCCAGGGGACGAACCATGCGGTCGTCTGCCTGCCGTCGGGGGAGAGCCTCTCGCTGACGTACACCCTTCGCCCATCCCTGAAGGGCGAGTACCGGATCGGGCCGACCCGGCTTCGGGCCCTCGACCCCCTCGCCCTCGGCGTCGAGGACGGCGTCGCCGCGGAGCCCTCTCCCTTGGTCGTCGCCCCGGTGATGGAAGACCTCCGGCGCGCGGCGCTCGGGCCCCGGCGGACGCGTCCGTGGTTCGGGCACGTGACCTCGCGGCAGCTCGGGCCGGGCCTCGAGTTCTGGGGGATCCGGGAGTATGTGGCGGGGGACGAGGTCCGCCGGATCAACTGGAAGGCCTCCGCGCGGCTGGACCGGATCTTCTCGAACGTGTACGAGGGCGAGCGGTCCGGGGACGTCGTCATCCTCCTGGACGCCCGGCGGGAAAGCGCCGTGGGCAGCGCCACGGCGAACGCCGTCGAATACGGCGTGCGGGCGGCCTTGGGCGTCGCCGAGCACGTCCTTGCCTCGAAGAACCGCGTGGGCTTGATCGTGCAGCGGGACGTGCTCGACTGGGTGCCGCCCGCGTTCGGGCGCAAGCAGCTCTACCGGATCCTGGACCACCTCGTCCACGTACGCGCGGGAGGGGAGTGGCCGTACAGCTTCGTGTCCTGGATCCTCTCCCGGTACTTCCCTCGGGACGCCCTCGTCGTGCTCATCTCCCCGCTGACGGACCGCACGGCTCCCGACGCGATCGCGAACCTCGTCGCCCTGGGCTATGATGTCGCGGTGATCTCGCCCTCGCCCCTGGGGATCGAGCGGCGGTTCGTACCGCCCGGATCGGCCACGGACGTGGCCTACCGCATCCTCGCCCTCGAACGGGAGAACCTGCTGTCCCAGCTGCGTCGGGTCGCGCAGGTCGTGGACTGGGATCCCTCGACCCCGCTCGCGCTGCCGCTGAGGAGGATGAAGGCGTGGCCGCGTCCCGCGTGACGCCCGCGGCACTGTCCGCCCTCCCGGTGGCCGCCCTGGCGGTCCTCGCGGCGTGGGTCCTCTGGGAGGTGATCCATCTCGACAGCGGGCGCGCCCTCCAGGCGGGTGTCGTCCTCTGGGGCTTCGCGAACGTCTGCCTGGCCTTCGGCCTGCGATACCGCTCGCCGTCGATGCGCCGCGCCGGCCTCGTCCTCCTGGGGTTCCTGTACTTCGGGCTCCACGTGCTCTTCCTGCCCCTGGACCTGATCCCCGCCCTGGCGTTCCTCACGCTCTTCCTCGTGCACATCGAGTTGCGGGTGCTCGCGGATCGGTTCGTGCCGATCTACCGGCGGGACCTCTCCACCGAGGCCCGTGTGCGGATTCGTGGCGGCCTCGTCCGCGGCGCGGCCCGACTCACTCTGGCGGGGGCAATGGCCTTTCTCCTCCCGGTCTTCGCAGAGGACCTCGCCGTCGCGGGGACGCTCCCGGTTACGACGATTCCCACGGCGCTGATCCTCGCGGGTGGGCTCGTTGCGGTGATCGTGTTGCTCGCGCTGATGCCCGTTTGGCAGCGACGCCGCGAGCGCGCGTATCCATCGTGGAACGAGGATCCGCGAGGCAAACTCTAATTAGCCCCCCAGATTTGCCTGCGGTCACTGCCCCGGTGGTCTAGCGGTCTATGATCCCGGCCTGTCGAGCCGGGTGCTCGGGTTCGAATCCCGACCGGGGCGTTTTACCCATGCGGGATGGTCGGCCTGACCCCCAACCGCTCGCGAGGACCAACCTCTAGTACCAGCCCGGACATCCGATCCCAACGGGAGGGTCGTCGTGCCGAAGCGGGAACCTTTCAGCCCGACCGAACGTCGGATCTTGGATGCGAAAGCGAACATGAGTCGCATCTCGAAGGAACGGCTCTTGGCCTATCGTGAAGGGCGCACGGAAGAAGCGGCCTCGCAGCAGTTTCGCCTCCTCGAGGCAGAGCTGCGCAATGTCGAGGTCCTCTCGGAGTATGTTAGGGCGGTGAGCCCTTCCGCAGCCCGGGAGCTGACGGGACACGTCTCAGTCGTGGCGTCACGTTTTGCGCAAGTCAGGGCCGCGGGCGACGCCTCCACCTTACAGGACTGGTTGAAGAAGGAACTCGTGCCCCTGGTCAACAAGTGTGAGCAGGCTGCCCTTCTTGTCGCGGTGGCTTCCCGCCAAGTGAAGGGGGAGAAGCCGATACCATTCGCATGGAGGCTGAGGCCCGAGGAATAGAATGGTTCGAGGCTCCTGGGCACGAATCCCGACCGGGGCGTTTTACCAGGTGAAAAGGCAATGCGCGCCACCTTTCCTCCGCGGTCGTGCCTTCGTTCAAGAGGTGTCGGTATGGGTCAGGACGCTCAGGGCCTCTACGGTCGCCCACCGGCTCGGCTCGTGCAACGGTTCGAGAAGCATCGGAAACACGAGGTCCCGGAACACGTACCCACCGTGTGCCGCGTCGAGGTCCGGGTGTGCCGCGTCGAGCGCCCAGGTCCCATCGCCGCCGCGCTTGCTGCGTAGCCAGCGGAGCGCTGGGGCGAGCCGACGGTCAGCGCGATAACCCAGCCGGGTTAGGACTCGGAGGCCCACGAGTAGGTCGTAATAGTAATGGTTCGGGTAGTGAATCCGGAACCAGGGTGGGTACCGAACTCGACCTTCCTCCATGAGATGATGGCGGAGGTAGAACTCTGCTCCTCGCTCGATGGACCGGCGCACGGACTCGCCTCGAGCCTCCTCGGGTATCTCCGCAAGCGCGGCGAGCCCTTCCCAGCCGTCGAGCGTGCCGGTTCGCGAGGGAAAGCAGTGCCAACCGCCATCGGCCTTCTGAGTTCGCACAATCCACCCGATCGCGCCCTGAACGACCGGGTCGTCGAGGTAGCCGAAGCGGATCAGGGTCCGGACGGCGTTTCCTGTGACGCAGATCTCCCCACTTCGACCCGAGAGGTCCCCTCCCCGCTTGCTCCATCGGTCCCGGATCATCTCGGCGGTCCGTCGGATTCGAGGATCGGCCCGGGTCATGCCAAGATCGGCCAGAGTTATCGCGAGCCAGTTGGTCGCGATGTACTTCGGGCGGTAGAGCTGCTCGCCCGACGTGCCTGGCGTGACCCAATGTCCGTCGGGCCACTGGTGATCCAGGAGCGATGCCGCCCAGCCCACCCGGCCGATCGCCTTGGCAGCCGCGCGCACTCGGCTATCCTCTGCCGATCGTCCCTCCACTTCGATCCAGAATCGTGCGCGGACGCTCGGGTCGGATTTCGGCCCCGTGAGCCACCTTCGTATCCGAGGGGAGACTCGCATCGGCGCGGCGAAGACCTGTTCGGTCTTATAGCTATTCATGATTCCCGAATGGCCTCGAAGCGAAGAGGTGTGGAGACGCCGCCCTCGCCGGACGCGCGGCCATGCGCGGCGGGCAGGGGGCGGATGTCGGGGAACGAGGGATGAGTGCGGACGAGGAATCCAGCCGAGACCTCTGACGGCGACCGCGGATGGACGACTCACCGAGGTTTCTTCTTTGGCGGGGCAGGAAAGGGCCGGGGCACCGAGGCCCGGGAACGAGGTCAACCGGGGCTGAAGCCCCTGCCGCGAAACCCGCTTGGGGTCAAGGGGAACCTTCCGCCCGAGCAAAGCGCCGTCGTCCGGATTCGCCCCCTGAGGGAGGGACTCAGACCAACAAGCGCTGGCTTGTCCCTTGAATCGCCTCCCACATTTCCCGAGGTGTGAGAGTTGGAAGGCTACGTCACGGAGCCGCCGGTCAAAGAGAGCATGTCTTCGACGAGCTCGTCTGGCTTCGTTATCATCGGCCAGTGACCCGATTCGATGACTCTAACGGGACCATCTAGATTCTCTTTCAGGATTTCCTCGACGTCGTCGCCCCCTCCGGTGCAAAGAATGTAGGCACTCTTCAACGAATCGAAGTTCTCGGAGAGCGTCACCGAGTCGGTGACGTGCTTCATGGGCCAAGGCGTGGCCTTCGAACGCATCCACTCGCGGTCCGCGCCTTGAACATCTTTTCCAATGCTGTCAAGGATATCCTCAGTAAGAGGGATCGTCCAACCGTCACTTGGGAACTCGGACGGATCGAAGCTCCCCTGCGGCGTTCTAACCTTCTGGGGCCGGAACGCGTCCAAGTAAAGAACCATCCTCACCTTCTCGGGTGCACGGTCCGCTACCGCAGCAGCGACCTTTCCGGCGAAGCTGTGTCCTACTAGCACAAAACCGTCGAGGTCGTTGTACTTGATTACGTTCTGAACGTCTTGAACCGCGGTTTCTATGCCCACATCCTTGGAAGCTAGGTGGACTCTTTCTCCCATCCCGGTCAGAGTCACGGTCTGGGCTTCGTGTCCCCTTTCCTCGAGCAGGGGAACGACCTTCTTCCAGGCCCACCCTCCTAACCAGGCTCCAGGCACGAGCACAAATGCTGTCATCTCGACTTCACCGAGACCGATTATGGGCAGACGGTAGTCTTATGTTTGCCTATTTCCGAATGGCATGCAGTTCGGAAGAGATGGGAAAGGGCCGGGGCCGGACTGGCCCCGGTATGAGGGGAACGCGACCGAAGCCAGGGACCTGCCTGGCGGTCAATCCGACCAACGCGACAGGGTGAAGCGCCTCCCGACCCGGCTATGTCGATGGAACGAGCCCATCCACTCGTCCCCGCGGTTCGGTCCCTTGCATGGACTCGGGCTGCGGGTCTTCCGGGATTGATGGGACGAGCCACCGGCCGGACGAGCCGATCGGCGAAGCAGAGGCGCTGGTATGTGCGGGGCCGAGGCCCGCAGGCAGGAGGACGGCGTCCTCGGGGTCTGCATCAGTCGTCCTCAGCCCATACCGGTCCTTACAATGCATACGGCACCGACATTAGGCTGCAAGCCATCGCACATTTCGGTCCGCCGAAAGGGGCTCGCAGGGAAGCGTGAGAACGGGGCGGGGCCGGAAGGAGGGCGAGTCGTGACGGAGTCGAGGAGGTTCGACCGCAGGGCGTTTCTCAAGGCGTTTGCATTGGGATCCGGCGCGCTGGCCGTCTCGGCCTCCGGGCTGCTCACGCTCGCCTCGCTCACGACCGAGGCGGGCCGCCGCGAAGGCGGTGGGCCGCCTCCCCGGAACTTCTCCCTCCGAGCGAGGGAGGGTGTCATCTCCACGGTGGACGGCACGTCCCTCTATGCGCGAGGCTTCTCCGATGCGACCGGCGCGATGCGCGTCCCCGGACCCGCCCTGTGGGCACGAGAGGGGGAATGGGTGACGATGACTCTCCTCAACGACGCGTCCCAGGAGCACGGCCTCGTGATCGACGGCGTGGCCGCCGCCCTGCCGGCTCCTCCCGGCGGCGCGACGTCCGTGGCGTTCTCGGCCCCCCATGCGGGAACCTACATCTACTACGATCCTGCGGAGAGTCCCCTGGACCGTGCGCTGGGGATGTACGGCGCGCTCATCATCACGCCCTCGGCGGCGCCGGATCGCGTGTGGACCGAAGGGCCCTCGTTCGCCCGGCAGCACCTCCAGGTGCTGAGCGAGCTCGACGAGGGATGGAACACCGCGTCGGGACTCGGGGCGCCGGTCGACACGGGCGCGTACCGGCCGAATTACTTCTTCCTCAACGGCCGTGGCTTTCCCGACAGCGATGTGGACCCGGACGCCCACATCCGCGGCTCCGTCGGCGAGACGATCCTCATCCGCTGGGCGAACGCGGGCCTCGTGCCGCACTCCCTGCACACCCACGGCTACCACTTCCGGATCGCCCAGCAGGACGGCAGACCGGAGCCCGCGTTCCGCGAGAAGGACAATGTACCTATCTACCCGGGCCGGACGATGGACGTGCTCGTGACGTTCGACCAGCCAGGCCTCTTCCCGATCCACGACCACATCCTCATGGCGAACACCGGCAACGGGGTCTATCCGAGGGGAATCATGGGCATGTTCGAGGTCGTGTAGCGGGTGGGTGGAGATGGCCGATCGAACGTACGTCCTGTGGCTCCGGAAGAACGGGTCCGTCCGGATGCATGACGGCGTCGACATCGGGGTGTGGCCCTTCACCGACTCCAAGGGCCAGGCGAGCCTGTTTCCGGGCCCGCTCCTCGTGTCCAACGAGGGCCAGACCGTCGAAGTCACGTTCAAGAACAACATGAACGAGCACACCTTCCACTTCCATGGGATCGACGCGGACACCCCGAACGACGGGGTCCCGGAGACCTACCCGGTCGTCGACACGTACACGTTCCTGACCGACCACGCCGGGACGTACTGGTACCACTGCCACGCGAACACGGTCCTCCACCAGCAGATGGGGATGTACGGCCCGTTCGTCGTGCTGCCCGCGGACGGATCCAACCGTGCGTGGACCGGCGGTCCGGCCTTCGCGAAGCAATACGTGTGGATGCTCAGCGAGTTCGACAGCGCCTGGCGCCTCAACAATCCGAAGCCCAACTTCGCGTACTTCAACCCGGACTACTTCCTGATCAACGGGAAGGACGGGTTCGATCCCATCTCGGCAGAGGACACCGCGATTGCCTGCAACGCAGGCGACACGGTCCTGCTCCGGCTGATCCATGCGGGCTACCTCGTGGCCCGCATATCCTTGGGCGGCCTGCCCTTCTCCGTCGTCGCATCGGACGGTCGGCCCTTCCCGCTGCAAGAGACGCCCCAAGTCTTGGAGATGGCCTCGGGCGAGCGATACGATCTCCTCGTGACTCCGGCGGTCCCCGGAACATACCCGGTGCGCGTCGACTACCTCGACTGGTACACACGGGCCATCCGAGGGAGTGCCCGTACCACGGTCTCGGTCCTCTGATCCCCACGCTTGACGCACGCAGGCAGGTGGACGGCCCGGTCAATCGTCTGCCGGACGTTCGAGGCTCCCGAGGAAGGCGGTTGCACGGCCATGCTGCGGCGAGATTCTTCCGTCCGCTCACGCGCGCCGGCGCACGGACTCCGACCGGGGCACGTTCAGCGCGCCGGTCTCCCCGCCCCATGTCGGCTGTTTCGACCGCTCGATGACCGCTTCGAGCCGCCGCTCGAGGTCGTCCGGGAGTGGCGGAACGTTGTGGTTCCCGAGGATCCACTTCGTCTTCTCCCGAGCCTTCGCGACGAGGGTCTTCGATCCGTCCGCCGTCCAGGCGTCGAAGGCGCGGCGGTCGATCAGGTTCGGCATGAAGTGCTCCGACCTGAGGTGGTCCATCGTGTGCCGCTGAGCGAGGAAGTTCCTCCCGGGGCCGACCCTCTCGATTACGTCCAAGGCCATCGTGTCCTCGTCCGCCCACTCGCCCCGGATCATCCGCGCAATCGCCCCGACGATCTCATCGTCGATCACGATCTGTTCGTAGAAGAGGGACGTGGAATCCTCGAGGAGGCCGATGCCGCACATCAGGTCCGCCCCCGCCATGAGCGGTCCAACGCAGCCCGTGTAGTACTCCAGGACGGCCTGGTCCCCGGGCTCTTTGGCGGTTGCCGAGACGCCGACGCAGGAGGCCATCCCGTAGTGGTGGGCCAGCTCCGTGGCCATCGCGGACGACAGCGCGTGCTCCGGGCTCCCTCCCGCCCGCACGGTCGTCCGCATGTCCAGGGGCGCGTTCCCCATGCCGTAGATCACGGCCGCGCCGGGCGCGTGCAACTGCACCATCGTCAAGGCGCTGAGGACTTCCGCGTTCCCAACGATGAGCGATCCGACGAGGGTCGCGGGGCCCGTGGCCCCGGGCTGCGGCATGCCGAAGAACACGAGCGGGACGCCGGCCTCGGCGAAGAACAGGCTCGCCTCCATCACGCCCGCGTCGTGCTGGAGCGGCGCGAACGTGCACTGGAGGCACGAGGTGGTCGGCCTGCGACGGTACTCCTTCTCCCCGCCTGCGGCAAGGTAGCCCATCTCCGTGAGCGCCTTCGCGTCCGCAAGCGTCACCCCGGTCTCGTACATCACGTGCTTCTCCGTGTGGTTGAGGGAGGCGTCCAGGTCGTGCAGGTGCACGACGGACGGATGCTGGTCCACGGAGCTCACCATGGGCCAGTGGATGTGCACGTTCGGCAGGTAGTCGATGATCCGCGAGGTGTTCGCCACATCCTGCTTCGTGGACGGGCGGCGCACGCCGGTCTCGAAGTCCGTCGTGACGAAGCCGTTCCCGTTCGCGGTCATGTAGCTGTGGTGATGGTCGAGCTGCGCGTCGTACTTCGGGTTCCGGGCGGCCAGGGTGATCGCGGGCTTCTTCTTCGCGAGGGCCTCCTCGACCAAGTGAGGCGGGATCTTCACAATCCTCGTCCTCTCATCCACGTCCGCGCCGTTCTCCTGGAGCAGCTTGCGGCACGAGACGCTGTCCACCTGCACGCCCACCTTCTCGAGCACGTGCAGAGTGCCCCAGTGGATCTTCTCCAGGTCGTCCTCGGTCAGGATGCTGAACCGGATGCCCCGCGGGATTCCATACGTCATGTGTGACCACCTCTCCCTTCGCTCGCTTCTTCCTGTTCCGACGTCTCCTCAGGCGGCCGCCACGGGCATCGCGCCCTTGATGATCGCGTCCAGCTCCTTGACGACCATCGGGTCGAGGGGATGGGCGAGCGGCCTCGCGAGGGCCTCCCGGACCTTCTCCCGTGCGCGATCCTCGACGGACTTCCGGCCGTCGCGGGCCCACAGGTCGAAGGACCGCCGGTCGATGAGCTTCGGGATGAAGTGCTCGGACCGGAGATGGTCCATGGTGTGCCGCTGTCCGAGGAAGGTCTTGCCGATCCCGACCTTCTCGATCACGTCGAGGGCGATCGTCTCCTCGTTCACGACGATGCCGTCCGCGAGGCGGCGGATCATGTTCACCATCTCGTCGTGGATGAAGAGCTGCTCCAGGGCGAGGGTCTTCGCGTCCTCGAGCAGGCCCAGGCCGACGATCAGGTCCGCGCCGCCGAGCACCACGGACATCCCCTGGGGGAACGCCTCCATCACCGCCTGGGTCCCGGGAACGGAGGCGGTCGTGTCGAAGCCGCCGACGAGGCTCGGCACGCCGAAGGAGTGGGCCATCTGCGTGATTGCGACGCCCGTGAGGCCATGCTCGGGCGAGCCGCCCGCGCGCGTCGTCGTGCGCATGTCGAGGGGGGTGACCCCGCATCCCCAGATCACCGGGCACCCGGGGTTCGCGAGGCGCGCGACCGTGAGCCCGGCGAGGAACTCCATCGTAGCCACGGTGACGCTCCCGGCCAGGGTGACGGGGCCCGTGGCCCCCGGCGTGGGCATCGTGAAGATCGCAATCGGGATGCCCGCCTCCCCGAAGACGAACGCCGCGTCCATCATCCCGCCGTCGAGCTGGAGGGGAGCGATCGTCGTCTGCACGGAGGACATGATCGGGCGCTTCCGGAGTTCCTTCTCTCCGCCCGCAATGACGGCGCCCATCGCCTTGAGGCGCCGAGCCTCGTCCCCGCTCGCGCCGCTCGCGTAGAGGATGTGCTTCGGCGTGTTCATGAGGGAGACCTTCAGGTCCACGTAGATGCGGCTCTCCGGCGGAACGTCCATCGCCGTGACCATGGGCCAGAACACGTGGAGGTTGTCGAGGACGTTGGACACGCGCGCGCTGTTCGCGAGGTCCACGCTCGTGGACGGCCGGCGCTCGCCCGTCTCGAAGTCTAGGGTCAGCGGGCCCGTGCCGTCGTTGCACAGGTGGACGTGGTGCAGGTCCAGGTCCGCGTCCTGGGCGGGGTCTCTCCCGTACAGGATGACGTGGGCCCGGGGCTTCCGGAGGATCTCCGCCACGAGGGCCGAGGGGAACTTTACGACCTGCGTGGGCTCGTCGACGTCGGCCCCGGCTCGTCGCAGGATCTTGCGTCCTTGGGCGGTGCCGATCTTCACGCCGATGCGCTCGAGTCCGCGGACCGCGGCGCTGTGGATTTCGTCGATGTCCGCCTTCGTCAGGACAGGGTACGGGCGGCGGATCGCGATTCCGCTCATGCCTTCGCCCCCACGAGGCGGCGGGCCAGCCGGACCGCGCCAGAGGCGTCCCCCGCCGTCCCGTCGGAGCCGATCTCCTTCGCGTACTGCTCCGTGACCGGGGCGCCTCCGACGATGAACTTCTCCTCGGACCGCAGCCCCTGCGCCTGGGCCGCAGCGATGACTTCTTTCATCCGCGGCATCGATGTCGTCATGAGGGCCGAGACGCCGACGAGTTCCGCGTGGACCTCCTGGGCCTTCTTCAGGATCACGTCGGAGGGCTGGTTCACCCCGAGGTCCACGACGTCGAAGCCGTTCGCCGTGAGCATCGTGGCGACGAGGTTCTTCCCGATC
>Ga0209751_10002461_pt1 | contig 18418 bp, 14 predicted proteins | sample RifCSP13_1_FD_184019 | JGI IMG/M metagenome (GOLD analysis project Ga0209751, IMG submission 184019) | Soil microbial communities from Rifle, Colorado - Rifle CSP2_sed 13_1 (SPAdes) (version 2) | ecosystem: Environmental > Terrestrial > Deep subsurface > Rock core/Sediment | place: Rifle... | reverse complement strand
AAATCGGGAGCGTAGTGCTCGCTCACCAGCGCCGCGGCCTCCGCCATGCCGGCCGGGTCAGATCCGAACAGTTGAATCCCGATCGGCCGCTCCGGCTCGGTGAAATACGCTCCGTCATGCACGCTCTGGGCGCCGCGCCGGAGCCCCTCGCAGGAGAGAAACTCGGACACGACCACGTCCGCCCCGAACGCCCGGCACAGCCGCCGGAAGGGGGGCTCGGACACGCCCGCCATGGGCGCGAGAAACAACGGCACACGGTGTGCCACCGCATACGGGAACTGCATGGGCGGCAAGTTAATGCGCCGAGCGGAAGCCGGGCAACCGCGCCGTTTGACACCACGGCGCGCTCTTCATACGTTACGCGCCGCCCCAAGGGTGTTTACCTCAATGCGACTGACCGAGTTCTTCTCCCCCGACGCCATCGAGCTCAACCTCACGAGCACGACCAAGGACGACGTGCTCAAGGAGCTCACCGCGCTCCTCAAGCTCGACGCCAAGGCGGACGGCATGTTGTTCAAGATGCTGAAGCGCCGTGAGAACCTCGGCTCGACCGGCATCGGGCGCGGCATCGCGATTCCCCATTGCCGCTCCCTGGTGGTGGCGAAGCTGCGGGTGGCGTTCGGTCGCAAGCCGGCGGGCATCGACTTCCGCGCCATCGACGACCAGCCCGTGTACTACTTCTTCCTGATCGTGGCCCCCCCGCTGGAAGTGTCCAATCAGTACCTGCCGGTGCTCGGGAAGATCGCGCAGTTCGCCAAGGAGCCGGATGTGCCGGGACGACTAGAGGGGCTTCAAGAACCGGGAGCGTTCATCAGGCTGCTGGAAGAAAAGAACCTCTGAGGCATAGTAACGGCACTGCGGAAGGGATGAGAGGTAAGGGGGCCACCCATCACCCCTCACTCCGTACGCCGTCGCATCCCGCCGTTCACTCCCACTCGATCGTCGCCGGCGGCTTGGAACTGACGTCGTAGACCACCCGGTTCACGCCCCGCACCTCGTTGATAATGCGCCCCGAGATCCGGCCAAGGACGTCCGGCGGGAACGGGAACCAATCCGCGGTCATGCCGTCGCGACTGGTCACGGCACGAAGCGCCACCACGTTCTCATACGTTCGGGCGTCACCCATGACGCCCACCGAGCGCACGGGGAGCAGCACGGCGAAGGCCTGCCAGATGTCGTCGTATAGCCCGGCGGCCCGGATCTCCTCGAGGTAGATGGCGTCGGCCTGTCGCAGCACTCCGAGTCGCTCAGGCGTCAGCGCGCTCAACACGCGAATGGCCAGCCCGGGCCCCGGGAACGGATGCCGGCCGACGAGATCTTCCGGCAAGCCCAGCTCGCGACCCACCTGGCGTACTTCATCCTTAAAGAGCTCACGCAGGGGCTCGATCAGCTTGAACGGCAGGTTGGGCCGCAAGCCGCCGACGTTATGGTGCGTCTTGATGGTGACCGAGGGCCCCCCTCGCGGGGACGACGACTCGATGACGTCCGGGTAGAGCGTGCCCTGGACCAGGAATCCCACGTCCCCGGCCACCCCCCGCGCAGCATCCTCGAAGACGTCGATGAACGTGTGGCCGATCCGCCGCCGCTTCTCTTCCGGGTCGTCCACGTTCGCGAGCTGCTCCAGAAACCGGTCTGCCGCATCCACCACCAGCAGATCCATCCCCAAGTGCGCCCGGAACGTGCGCTCCACTTGTTCCCGCTCGTGGAGCCGCAGCAAACCATGGTCAACCAATATGCAGGTGAGGCGATCTCCCAGGGCCCGGTGGACCAGCACCGCGGCCACGGCGGAATCCACCCCCCCCGACAGGCCGCAGATGGCCCGCGACGTGGGGCCCACGACTTCCCGAATCGCCCCGATTTGATCGCTGATGAACTGGCCGGCCGTCCAATCCGGCGTGCATCCGCAGATGGAAAACAGGAAATTCCCCAGGATCTCCCCGCCTCGCGGCGTGTGAGCAACCTCCGGATGGAACAACACGCCATGGATGGGCCGGGATTGGTGCCGCATCGCCGCCACCGGGGCGTTCTCGGTCGCGGCGACGGTCTCGAACCCGGGCGGTGGCTGCTCGATCCGGTCGCCGTGACTGGCCCACACGGTCACCGCTTCCCCCGGTTCAAAGCCGGCGAACAGACCCGCACCGTGCCGCACCGTGATCTCGGCCCGGCCGTACTCCCGCTCGGGCGAGGGCTGGACCTTGCCCCCGGAGAGATGCGCCACCAATTGCATCCCGTAACAGATGCCCAGCACCGGGATGCCCAAGTCGAACAGGGCGGGATCGGCGCTGGGCGCCCCCGCGTCGAACACCGAGTTGGGGCCGCCCGACAGGATGATGCCTTTAGGCGCCGCGGACCGGACGAAGGCCAGATCGCAGCCGCGCGCCGCCGGGTGAATCTCGCTGTACACATGCGCCTCGCGCACCCGGCGCGCGATCAACTGGGTGAACTGCGAGCCGTAATCCAGAATCAGGATGCCGCGATGGAGACTGGTCATGCCTCACGCCACGAGGGTGTCGCCGTCTCGCCCCGCATCAGGTCGTCGGTGCCTTCGCGCTCGCGAACCACCGCATAGCGTCCACCGTCCACCAGCACCTCGGCGGCGCGCGGCCGTGAGTTGTACTGGAAGCTCATGCCGAAACCGTACGCTCCGGCGCCCAGGACCGCGAGGAGCGCGCCGGGGCCGGCCCCGTCCAGCCGGCGATCCAACGCCAGGAAATCCCCGCTCTCGCAATTCGGGCCCACAACGTCCACCAGCCGGCCCTCTGCGGCCCCTGCGGGATCTCCGGCCCCTCCGGCCCCGTCCAGTACCACGACGTCGTGGTATGCGTTGTACAAGCTGGGCCGCAGCAGATCGTTCATGCCCGCGTCCGTGATGACGAACTCACGCCCGCCGGACCGCTTGTGGTAGAGCACTCGGGTCAACAGATATCCGGCGTTCCCCACCAGGAACCGTCCCGGTTCAATCAACAATGGGAGTCCCGTAACGCGCGCCAGCGGTGCGACCGCCATCGCGAACTCGGCCGGGTCCATGCCCATCCCGCGGCCGTAGGAGATCCCCAGCCCGCCCCCCACATCCACCGAGGTCAGGGTAGTGATACCCGCCGCGCGGAGGTCCGCCACCACCCCCGCCAACCGTTCCGCGCCCGCCCGGTACGGTGCGCCATCGGCGATCTGGGAGCCGATATGCATCCCCACCGACGTAAGCGCCAGCGCCGGCTCATCGGCCACGCACCGGGCGAGCGCCACCACCTGATCCAGCGGCACGCCGAACTTCATCCCCGCCTGCCCCGTCTGGGTGTAGGGATGCGTCTCCGTGGTCACGTCCGGATTGATCCGCAGCCCCACCGCCACCGGCGCCGCGCGACCCCGCGCCAACCTCCGCACCACGTCGAACTCACCGTGAGACTCGAGATTGATGAGTCCCACCTCCGCGTTGAGCGCCACCTCCAGTTCCCGCTCCGTCTTCCCGACGCCGCTGAAGACCAGGTCCCGGCCCTCAAAACCCGCCCGCAGGGCCCGCGCCAGCTCTCCACCGGACACGATGTCCGCACCGCCCCCCAATCCCCGAATGAGCCTCAGCACGGCCAGGTTGGCGTTGGCCTTCACCGAGTAATGCAGCCGGTGCGGGATGCCGGCCAGCGCCGTGCGCAACGCGGTATACTGGCTTCGGATCGTCCCGGCGTCGTAGACGTACACCGGCGTGCCCACCTCAGTGGCGACGCGTCTCAGTACGCCTTCGCCCACACCGCCTCGGTCACCGCCGGACCCCCGCACCACACGCAAGTCGCGGGAGCGGGCGACGAACGGAATTCACCATCTGGGAGCACCCGGATCGTCGCCTTGGTCGCTTCCTTGACGGCGGTCTCGCATGCCGCCTCGCCGCAGTACCCCGCGTAGGCGAATCCGCCGGCCCCGTTCATGAGGTCCTTCAGCGCTTCCCGGTCCTTCACGTTGCGGACCGAGTTGGCTTCCCGCCGCTGGCGCGCCGCCTCCAACAACCCGGCCTGGATCTCGTCCATCGCCCGCCGGACGGCGTCCGCCAGCCCGGCGAGCGGGACCGACGCCTTGCCGCCGGTTCGGCGCGCCAGCACCGCCTGTCCTTGCGCCACGTCCCGCGGGCCGATCTCCAGCCGCACCGGGACGCCCCGCGCCTCCCAGTGGTAGTACTTGGCCCCGGGCTTCACCGCATCGCGGTCATCCACCTGCGCGCTCACGCCGGCGGCCACCAGCGACTGGCGGGCCTGCTGAGCCGCCTCCAGCACCCCCTGCTGATCGCTATCGCTCTTCCAGATGGGGACCACGATCACCTGGAGCGGCGCCAGGCGCGGCGGGCAGATCAGGCCCCTGTCATCCGAGTGCGTCATCACCAGCCCGCCGATCAGTCGCGTGGACACGCCCCACGACGTGCTCCACACGTACTCCCAATCGCCCGTGGTGGTCTGGTACCGCACCTCGAACGCCTTCGCGAAGTTCTGTCCCAGGTTGTGCGACGTACCGGCCTGGAGCGCCCGGTTGTCCTGCATCAGGGCTTCGATGGCGTACGTGCGCACCGCGCCCGCGAACTTCTCGGCATCGGTCTTGGCGCCGGTGATCACCGGCATCGCCATCCATTCCTCGGCAAACCGCCGGTAGATCCCCAGAATCAGTCGCGCCTCTGCCTCCGCCTCGTCGGCGGTGGCGTGCGCGGTATGCCCTTCTTGCCACAGGAACTCGGTCGTCCGCAGAAACAGCCTGGTCCGCAACTCCCAACGGACGATGTTGGCCCACTGGTTCAAGAGGACCGGCAAATCGCGGTAGCTCTGGACCCACTTGGCGAGCATCGCGTAGATGATGGTCTCCGACGTCGGCCGGATGACCAGCGGCTCTTCCAGCTCCTTCCCGCCCCCGCGGGTCACGACCGCCGTCTGGGGCGCGAAACCCTCAACGTGCTCCGCTTCCTTGGCGAGGAAACTCTGGGGAATCAGCAGGGGGAAGTAGGCGTTCTCGTGTCCTGTGGCCCTGAACATCTCGTCCAAGGCGCGCTGCATCAGCTCCCAGATGCGGTATCCGCGGGGCCGGATCACCATGCAACCCCGCACCGGCGAATAGTCCGCCAGCTCGGCGCGCATGACCACGTCGTTGTACCAGGCGCTGAAATCGGCCGCGCGTCGTCAGGGCCTGTTCGGTGCTCACCGTGCCCCCAAGATCGCGTCGCCCGCCAGCTCCACCGCACTGACCATGCGCTCCTCGCCCCGCATGAGATCTCGCACCACCGCTCCGCCCCGCTTTCGCTCCTCAGGCCCAATGATGACGGCGAGCCGCGCCCCTCGCGCGCTCGCCAGCTTCAGCTGCTTGGCGATGGTCTGTTCCTTGAGCGAGAACTCCACCCGTCCTCCGCGATCCCGCAGCGCGTGCGCCAGCTGCAATATGGCCGCCCTGTCCTCCGCGGTGACCGCGACCAGAAACGCGTCCAGCCCCCCCGCCCCCGAGGGCGCCAGGGCCCGGGCCTTGATCAACTCGCCCAACACCACATCTCCCATGCCGAATCCTACGGCCGGCAGGTCCGCGCCCCCCAGGGAGGCCAGCAACCCATCGTAGCGCCCGCCGCCGCAGATGGCGCGTAAGTTCCGTTGCGCGTCGAATAGCTCGAACACGATCCCGCTGTAATACGCGAGCCCCCGAACGATGCAAAGGTCCACGTCCACGAACCCACCCAGTCCCATGGCCTCCAGCGCCGCGACGCACTCCGTCAGCGGCTCCACCGCCTCGGCGCCTCCCGGAGCCTTCCGGACCGCCTGCTGCACCTCGCCCAGGCCTTTCAGCTCACCCACCTCGAGCACCCGCTGGGCTACCGCTTTGGGAAACCTGCCGTCCTCGGTCAGCCAGGTCAGCAGCCGGTCGCGCGCCTCGCGCTCGATCTTGTCGATGGCGGCGTACGCGGCCCCCAGCGACGCCTCGGGAACCCCGGCTGCCAGCACCAGGGCCCTGGTGACTCGTCGGTCTGACAGCCGCGCACGCAGGTCCGCGGGCCCGAGCCCCAGCAGGCGGGCCACGTCGATGGCCGCCGCAATCACCTCCGCGTCCGCCAGCGGGCCCGGCTCGCCGATCACGTCCAGGTTCAGCTGGAAATGCTCCCGCAGGCGCCCGCGCTGCTGCCGCTCGTAGCGGAACAGCTGCGGGATGGAGAACCAGCGGATCGGTTTTTTCAGGGCGCTGGCCCGCGCCGCCACCATGCGCGCCAGCGTCGGCGTCATTTCGGGTCGCAGCGCGACCTCCCGATCACCGCGGTCCCGAAAGTGATACAGCTGGCCCACGATCTCCGAGCCACTCTTCTGGGTGTACAGCTCCAGCGGCTCCAGCGGCGGCCCGTCGTACTCCTCGCACCCGTAGCGGGTCGCGACGGTACGCCAAACGGCAAAGATGTGGTTACGGAGCGCGGTGTCGTCGGGGTAGAAGTCGCGGAACCCCGGCAACGCTCTGGCTGGCATGCACCAAATTAGCCGAGCGGCGGGAAGCCCGGCAAGCGGGCGAGCGCATCGCCCACGGTGTGGAACGAGCCCGTGACCAGCACCGTGCCGGCGCCCTCCTGTACCTCCCGAAGCGCCCGGTCGAAGTCGGGCTCGATGATGGGCGGATGGCCGTGCAGGCGGCCAGGCGGCCGGAGGTGTCCGGGTCCGCCCGACCGCCTGACCTCCTGTCCGACGTCTTCCAGATCCCATCTCCGGTCCGGTGGGGCCGTGGGCGGAGTCGTGAGCCAGATCCCGTCCACCACGTCCCCCAACCCGGCCAGCATCTCCCGCCACGCCTTGTCCGCGAGAATGCCAACCAGGGCGTGCACCGGCCGCGCCAGGTCGACCGCCCGGAGCGCCCGGACCAACACCGCTATTCCCGCCGGGTTGTGCGCCACGTCGAAGATCCACCGACCCCGCCGGTCAAACCGCCCGGCCAGCCTCGCCCGTGAAAACCCGGCCGTCACCGCGGCCGACCCCGGTCGCCAGCCATGGGGAAGCACATCCAACAGGGCCACGGCCACCGCGGCGTTTCGCCCCTGGTGCGGCCCCTGGAGCCCCAGCACGCCAGCATACTCCGCGCCCGGCGGAACCCTCACGATGGGCGCCGCCCCCCGGCCAGCGGATTCCTGCGCCAGCAGCGCCGCGAGCTCCCGGTCCGCCTCTCCGATCACGAACGGCACTCCGGGTTTGGCGATACCCGCCTTTTCCCGGGCAATGGCGGGAAGCGTAGCCCCCAGATACTCGGTATGCTCCAGCGCGATGTTGGTGACCGCGCTAGCCAGGGGCTGAACCACGTTGGTGCTATCCAGCCTGCCCCCCAGACCAACCTCCACCACCGCGAGGTCCACGCCCCGGGCGGCGAAGTCAGCCAGGGCGATCGCCGTGAGCGCCTCGAAGAAGCTGGCCCCGGTCCGCTCGATCGCCGGGCGAAGCCGCTCGGTCCAGCGGGCGAACGCCTCCGGCGTCATGGGCCGTTCGTCCACCACGATCCGTTCACGAACGTCCACCAGGTGCGGCGACGTGTAGAGGCCCACCGACCTCCCCGCCTCACGGAGGGCGGCGCAGGCCAGCACCGACACCGAGCCTTTGCCGTTGGTACCGCCGATATGGACGACCGGGTATTGGTGCTCGGGATGCCCCAGCTCGGCCAGCAGGGCCCGCGTGGGTTCCAGCGACCACGGCCTGCCTGCGAAGGTTCGTGGGAAGAGGAAGCGGCAGGCTTCCTCGAAGCCGCGCGTCAGTCCGCGACCTCCGCCGCCGGCAGGCGCAGCATCATCCGCAGCAGCGACGCGGTGGTGTCCGCCAGGCTTGCCCGCGGCACGACGGCATCCACCATGCCATGCTCCAGCAGGAACTCCGCCGTCTGAAACCCCTCCGGCAGGTCCTGTCCGATGGTCTGCTTGATCACGCGTGGGCCCGCAAACCCCACCACGGCGCCGGGCTCGGCCAGGATCACGTCTCCCTGGAGCGCGTAGGACGCGGACACCCCGCCCGTGGTCGGGTTGGTGACGATCGAGATATACGGGAGGCCGGCCTCGCTCAACGCCGCCAGGACGACGGACGTCTTGGCCATTTGCATGAGGCTCAAGACGCCTTCCTGCATACGGGCGCCTCCGGACGCGGACACGATCACCAGAGGCGCCTTGTGCTCGAGCGCCCGCTCCCCGAGACGCGCGATCTTTTCTCCAACCACCGACGCCATGGACCCGCCCATGAACGCGAATTCCATGGCGGCCACATTGAGCGGCAGGCCCGTCAACGTCCCGTGTCCCGTGAGCACGGCCTCCTGCGGCCCCACTTCCCGGTACGCCCGCGTCACCCGCGCCGCGTACCCCTCGAAGCCCAACGGGTCCACCGTGCGCAGGTTGGCGAACAGTTCTACGAAGCTTCCCGGATCGGTGAGGATCTCCACGTAGCGGCGCGCCGAGATCCGCCGGTGGAACCCGCACTGGGGGCAGACTTGCAGGGCGCGCTCGAACTTCTCACGCAGGTCCACGTGGCCGCACTCCTCGCACTTGTCCCACGCGTCCGGAGGGATCTCCAGGCGCTCGCGCGAAGACGTTCGCGGTTTGCGCTCTTTACGGAACCAGGCCATGGAAGGTTGTCGGAATCTCGCGCTCCCCGGGGAACGGCGCCAGTGGCGCCGGCTCAGGTCCTCGTGTACGAGGAGCGCGATTCCCGCGCGACGCGCAAGCACATGGCTACGGCCACGAAGGAGATCAGGAGGAAGGAGCCGCCGTAGGAGAAAAAGGGGAGCGGGATGCCGGTGATTGGCATCAGCCCGACGCTCATCCCCACATTCTCCACCACGTGTGTGAACAGGAGACCGCAGATCCCGAAAACCAGCACCGAGGAGAACGGATCGGTCGCCGAGCGCGCGATCTGCATCAGCTGCATCAGGAGCGCCGCGAACAGCCCCAGCGTGACCATCACCCCCAGGAACCCCAGCTCCTCGGCGAGGACGGAGAAGATGAAGTCCGTGTGTTGGGCCGGCAGGAACGCGAGCGCCTTCTGGGTGCCCTCCAGGAAGCCCTTCCCCAGCAGCCCACCCGATCCAATGGCCACTTTGGACTGGATGATGTTCCACCCGGTGGCACGGGGGTCAATCTCGGGATTGAGGAACGAGAGCAGCCGGTTCTGCTGGTACGGCGCCAGGCCGCGCCACAACTGCAGGGCAATCGTCCCCATGAGGACGTTGCCCAGCCAGACGACCAGGCCCTCGATCACGTAGGGGCGGGCCCACAACAGCACCAGCGTGATCGCCACGATCCAGAGACCCCATGACCAGGTCGAGAACGCGAGCATCAGGCTGATGAGCGGCGACGCCAACAGCACCAGGAGCCGAATCGGCACGCCCACCCAGAAAAGCACCACGAAGAGGATCGCGAGAAACACGATCGCACTCCCCAGGTCCGGCTGGAGCCCCACCAGGAGGAACGGCAACCCCACGATCATGCCGGCCGGCAGCAGCTCGACCAGCGTCTGGGGCGCCCGCCTCCGCCCGCCCAGGTGGCGGGCAAGCATCATGATCGTCGCCAGCTTCGCCAGCTCCGCCGGCTGACCGACGCGGGTTCCGCCAATGGCCAGCCAGGACTTGGTGCCCGCCGCCGTGCCCGCCCCGGTGCCCACCACCAGGGTCAGGATCAGCAGTACCACCGCCAGTCCGTACACGAACGGCGTGGCCCATTCGAGCAGGCGGGGCGACACCCGGTACACTGCGGCACCGATCGCGGTGGCCAGCACGATCCATCCCAGCTGCTTCTGCCAGATATCGGCGATGTCCGTGGGGACGTCGGTCTGGCCCGCGGAGTACAGCGTGGCCAGGCCCAGGGCGACCAGGGCGCCGACCGTGAGGAGGGTCCGGCTATCGAGGCCGCGGGAAGCCATCGCGCGCGACCGTGTCCGGCAGGATCGGCACCGGCTCCGGCGCCGAGTCGTCCGGCAGCACCAGCCGGTAGTCTGCCGCCGTGAGCAACGGGGCCATGGGCCCCAGCAGGCGCCGCGCGATGATGCGATTTACCATGGGCGCGATCGCCGAGCCGTGCTCGGCAAACTCCACCACGGCACCCACCACGACCCGAGGACCGTCCACCGGAGCGAACCCGATGTACCACGCGTGGTCCGGGTTGGGGGCGTTCTGCGCCGTCCCGGTCTTGCCCGCGATGCGCAGTTCGGCCACCCGCGCGCCGGCGGCCGTGCCCGCTTCCACCACCTCCAACAGCGCCTGGCGCAGGCCCACCAACTGCGTGTCCGAGAGTCCGAGCGAACGGGTCGGCGTGGGACCGGGCATGACCAGATGGGGCTCCGGCGCCCGGCCGTCCGGGTTGGCCAGCATCGCGTAGAACATCACCATATTCGACAGGGTCTGCGCGTTCTCGCCCTGCCCGATGGCCAGGTTCAGCGTGACCGCGTTGGTCCAGCCCCGAGGCCCGTAGTGCTGGTTGTAGTACTCCGTGGACGCCGGAAACAGCGGACGGATTTCATTGGGGAGGTCGATGCCCGAGCGGTCGCGAAAGCCGAAGCGCCCCGCATCGCTCAACAGGTTGGTCAGCTGGAGCTTCAACCCGAGCTGGTAGAAATACACATCGCACGAGTATTGGATGGCCTCGGCCAGGGTGAGGTCCCCATGGCCCCCGAGCTTCCAGCAGCGGAAGTAGCGGTTGTAGTACTGCAACCCGCCGCGGCAGAGAATGGGCATCCGCGATCGCAGGTCCACCAGGCCGCGGTTCATCGCCATCGCGGCCAGCACCAGTTTCCACGGCGACGCGGGCGGATAGCGGGCCTGGATGGCGCGATTCACCAAGGGGAAATCCGGCGCCTGCGAAAGCCGCCCCCACACTTCCGGATCCACCCCGCCGATAAACGCGTTGGGGTCATAGCCAGGGGACGAGTACAGCGCCAGCACCGCTCCGGTGGCCGGGTCCATCACCATCACGGCGCCGCGCATCCCCTCCGGGAAACTCTCGGCGACGTAACGCTGCAGCTCGATGTCGAGGGTGGTGCGGATGGATTCCCCCTGCTCCGGCGACATGCGCTGCCCCACCTCGGCTTCCCGCACGCTCCGGCCCAGCGCATCCACCTCGACGAACCGCTCGCCGTCCTTGCCGCGGAGCCGGTCGTCGTACTCCCGCTCCAGGCCGTCGCGCCACACCAGCAGGCCTGGCCGGGCCCCGCTGATGGTGCCCGCGCCCATCTCCTGCTCCGTGATCTCCGCCACATAGCCCACCACGTGCGCGGCAACGCTCCCGAACGGATAGCGCCGCCTGGGCTCCGCCTGGATCACGAGACCCGGAATGGTGACGCGCCGCTCTTCCAGCGCCGACACCAGGTCGAACGACGCGTCCCGCCGGAGCATGGCCGGGCGATACGGGGTCTTGCGAAAGGCGCGCTCGGCATCGTCCGCGTCCCGCTGGGAAAGCCGCATCAGCGGCGCGATCCGCCGGATGGTGGCGCGGAGCGAATCCGCGGACGGTGCCAGCAGGCCGATCGAGTACCCGGGCTCGTTCTCCGCCAACACCACGCCGTTGCGGTCGGTGATCAGTCCCCGTGGAGCCGGCACCGGGACCGACCGCATGCGGTTCAGCTCCGACCGCACGCGGTACCGGCTGGACGAGAGGACCTGCACCCGGAAGAACGCGACCAGAAGAACGCCGCCCACCATCCAGAGCAGCCATTGAGCCAAACGCGCCCGCCGAGCCAGCTCGTGAGCGTGAAACCAGTTCATTCAGCGATCCGGATGGCCAGCCAGCGACGAAAGATGACCAGCACGATCACGCCGACGAGCGCCGTGCTGGCGGCCTTGAGGGGCGACCAGAGAAGAAGCTGCCAGACCAGGCCCATGCCCTCCACGTGACCGCCGCCGACCAGCACCAGCAGGTCGCGCACCCAGGTCCCGGCGAAGAAGAATCCGGCGTTGACCGCGAGATTCTCCGCGAAAAAGATGGCCTTCCCCCATGCTGCCAGGTAACCTACCACGGTATGCGCGAGGGCGCCCGCGCCGAACGCGACCGGCGTCAGCGCGTCACTCAGGAGGCCCACGATAAACCCGGCGATCGCCGCCGCCCCGGGTCGCGCCCGAATGGCGTACACCAGCAGCGCGAGCAGCAGAAAGTCGGGCGCCGGGCGCGGCTCCCCCAGCCACGGGCGCAGCGTGAAATGCAGCACCACCAGCAACAGCAAGACGGTGGGCAGCCGGTAGACGCCGTTCCGCCCGTTCATGGCTCGGGTGGGACGAACGACTCGGTGAGGTCGGCCCGCGTGTCCAGCAGCACCATTACGTGGGAGATGGAGGCGGGATGCACCGCGGGAAGCACCAGGTAGGTGCGGGCCCAGCCGGCCAGCTCCTCGCGGACCGAGAGGATGGTGCCGATGGGAATCCCGCGGGGATAGATGCCGCCTTCTCCGGTCGCCAACCCGGAGGTGTACACTCGCGTTCCCGGTATCAACTCTTCGCGGTAGGGCACGCCCTGGAGCTCCAGCAGGGGGCCACCCGGATCACCGCCGCCAAACGGCGCCGCGATGCCAAACACGGCCCCGTCCGCCGTCATGGCGCTGGCGCGGAAATCCGGGTGCGCCCAGGCGACCACCACCGAGGTATTCCCCCCCACGCTTCGGACCACCCCCACCAGTCCGCCGGAGGCGACCACCGGCGAGAGCACCCGCACGCCTTGCCGGCGGCCCGCCGAAATCAGCAGCGTGAAACCGTCGGTGGGCAACGACTGATGCAGCACCTCAGCCGGCACGTGCCTCACCGGCAGGCGCTGGCGCAATCCCAGCATCGCCCGCAGCTGCGCGTTCTCCTCCCGCAACGCGTCCGCCAGCGTCGCGACCACCGCCGCCGAGTCGCGCTCCGCCACCACCCGCGCGAACCGTTCCCGAGTGGTCCGCACCGACTCGGCCCAGCCCTGGAGCGCGAGCAAGGGCCGCAGCAGGGTGTTCTGCAGCTGCGCCGAGACGCGGTCATGCCACGCGGCCGGCGTCATGCGAATCGTTATGGACAACAGGAGGCAGACGATGAAGGCCAGCGTGTCGCGCCGCGACGCGTACCGTTCGGACGCGAAGGTCACGATGGGATCGCTAGGTCGTCAGGACCGACCGGTATTTCTCCGAGTCGTCCAGGATGCGCCCAACACCCCGGACGACACAGGTGAGCGGGTCTTCGTCCACCCGAATCGGCAGCGAGGTCTCCTGGGACAGCAGCACATCCAGACCCCGGATCAGCGCGCCCCCGCCGGCCATGACGATCCCCCGGTCCACGATGTCACTGGCCAGTTCGGGCGGCGTGATCTCGAGCGCGCGCCGGACGGCATCAACGATCTGCTGGATGGGTTCCTGGACCGCCTCGCGGATCTCGCTGGAATGCACCCGCACCACCTTGGGAATGCCGGAGACCAGGTCGCGACCCTTGGCCTCCATTTCCTTCTCCTCGCCGACCGGCGCGGCCGACCCGATGGCGATCTTGATCGCCTCCGCCGTGGGCTCCCCGATCAGGAGGTTGTAGTTCTTCCGCATGAACTGGACGATGGCCTGATCCAGCTCGTCGCCGCCGGTGCGGATGGACGTGTCGCTCACGATCCCGGACAGGGCGATCACCGCGATCTCGGTCGTGCCGCCACCGATATCGATGACCATGTTGCCCGTGGGGGTCTCCACCGGCAGGCCCACACCGATGGCCGCCGCCATCGGCTCGGCGACCATGTACACCTCCTTGGCGCCGGCCGAGTGCGCGCTGTCCCGCACGGCACGCTTTTCCACCTCGGTGATCCCGCTGGGCACGCAGACGATCACCTTGGGCTTCACGCGGAACACGTGTTTCTGGATGATGGACGAGAGGAAGTACCGCAGCATCTTCTCGGTCACATCGAAGTCCGCGATCACGCCGTCCTTGAGCGGGCGCACCGCCAAGATCCCGTCCGGCGTGCGGCCCAGCATCCGCTTGGCCTCGAGCCCGATCCCCTTCACCACCCCGGAGGCCTTCTCGATGGCGACGACGGAGGGCTCGTTGAGCACGATCCCCTCGCCCTTCACGTAGATGAGCGTGTTGGAGGTCCCGAGATCGACCGCGATCTCGTTGGCCGGTAGCCAGCTATCGATGCTCAGGGGCCAACGCATGAGCGCCTAACTTAACTGTATGGCTAAGTTGCCTCAAGCGCTGGACTTAAGTCACATCACCCGGGCGACGTCCACCAGCTCCATCCCGAACGCCTCCGCCACGCCTGGATATACCACTTTCCCGTCCACCACGTTGAGCCCCAGCCGCAACCCGCCGTCCTCCCGGCAGGCCCTTTGCCACCCATCCCGCGCCAGCCGGCGAGTGTACGGGAACGTCGCATTGGTCAGGGCGAGCGTGGAGGTGCGCGGCACGGCCCCCGGCATGTTGCTCACGCCGTAGTGAATGACACCTTCCACGACATACGTCGGGTTCTCGTGGGTCGTGGGCTTGATGGTCTCGATGCACCCGCCCTGGTCCACCGACACGTCCACCACCACCGAGCCCGGTTTCATCAGTCTGAGATCCTCGCGCCGGACCAGCTTGGGCGCCTTGGCCCCGGGCAGCAGCACCGCCCCTACCACCAGGTCCGCCCGCGCCAACAGCTGCAGCAGGTTGTGTCGGTTAGAATACAGCAGGCGCACGTTCGCGGGCATGACGTCGGCCAGGTAACGGAGCCGCTCCAACGAGACGTCCAGCAGCGTCACGTCCGCGCCCAACCCCGCGGCCATGCGGGCCGCGTTGGCGCCGACCACCCCGCCGCCGATGACCAGCACCTCGGCCGGCAGAACGCCGGGCACGCCGCCCAAGAGGATGCCGCTCCCGCCGTGCGTCCGCTCCAGGTACTTCGCCCCTTCCTGTACCGCCATGCGCCCGGCCACCTCGCTCATCGGCGTGAGCAGCGGTAGCTCGCCCGAGGGCAGCTGCACCGTTTCGTAGGCGATCGCCACACACTTGGAGTCCACGACGGCGCGCGTGAGCTCTTCGCTGGCCGCGAAATGGAAGTAGGTGAAAAGCACCTGGCCGGACCGGATGCGCGGGTACTCCGGTGCGATGGGCTCCTTGACCTTGAGGATGAGCCCCGCCTCCGCCCAGACGTCACCCGCCTTGGCGACCATCCTGGCTCCCACGTCGCCATAGGCGGCGTCCGGGAAGCCGCTTCCCAGTCCCGCCCCCTGCTCCACCAGTACGGTGTGGCCGCTCGCGACCAGGGCTTCGGCCCCGGCCGGCACCAGCGCCACGCGGCTCTCGTTGGCTTTGATTTCCTTGGGGACGCCGATGATCATGGACGACTCGTCAGATGAGAGCGTGAGGAGGGCCGGTTGAACAATGGAGAGCGGCGAACAAGGAACGCTGAAGTTCGTATGGCGGATTCTCTACACATTGGGACCCAGCCACACCGCCGTCTGGCGGTCGGGTGCAAGATACTCCGCGGCCACGGCCTGTACCTCCTCGGTCCGCACCTGGTCGATCTCGGCCAGCACTTGGTCGAGGGTGCGGAAGGGCTCCTGGTGCAGCGCCAGCGTGGCCAGCCGGTGCATCCTCGCCGCCGGACTTTCGAGCGACAGCGTCACTTGGCCCTTGAGCTGCTGCGCCGCCTCCGCCAGTTGCGGCGGGCTGAGCCCCTCAGTGGCCACTCGGACCAGCTCTGTCCGGATCGCATCCACCGCCTGCTCCGCGGTGCTGGGATGGGTACCGACGTACACGCCCGTCACCCCGGCGTGCTGGTAGAACGACTGGTAGGTGTACACGGCGTACGCCAGGCCCAGCTCCTCCCGCACCCGCTGAAACAGACGACTCGACATCCCTCCGCCCAGCACGGTATTGACCAGCATCAGGGCGTAGCGGCGGCGGTCGCGATACGGGAAGGTGTCCGTTCCCATCACCAGGTGAACCTGGTGGGACTCGCGCTGGACGCGACGGTCGGTCCGGGCCCCCTGCGGCACCGGGCTCACGGGGACCGGTTCCGGCCCGCCGTCGAACGTGAACCAGCCACAGCGGGCCAGCAGTTTCAGCAGGACCTCATGGTTCAGGCTGCCAGCCGCCGCGATCACCACGTGCCGCGGGTGGTACGCCCGCCGGTGGAGCTGGCGCAGGTCATCCGCCGCCAGCTGCCCCACGGTCTCCCGGGTCCCCAGGATCGAGTATCCATAGGGGTGGTCCGGCCACAGGGTGTGCGCGTGCAGCTCGAACACCAGGTCATCCGGGGTGTCTTCGACGGTGCTGATTTCCTCCAGCACCACCTTTCGCTCGAGCGTGAGATCGGTCTCGCGCAGCACCGGATGGCGCACCAGGTCGGTCAGCACGTCGAGGGCGCGGGGAAGGTCTTCGTCCAGCACCCGCGCCTGGTAGGACGTGTGGTCGCGGGACGTGAAGGCGTCGAGCGCGCCCCCGCGGACTTCCAGCTCCAACGCGATCTCGCGGGCGGTGCGGCGCTCGGTCCCCTTGAACACCATGTGCTCGAGCAGGTGGGACACGCCCATCTTGGCGGGTGGTTCGTGCGCGGAGGCGGTGCGGACCCATACGCCGACGGCTACCGAGCGCACGCCCGGGAGCACCTCGGACAGGACGGTCACCCCGTTCTCGGCGGTGGTCCGGTAGAGACCCTCGTCGAGCTTGACGGTCTGCATCCCGCCGGTCAGGACTTGTCCAGAACCGCTTTGCGCGAGAGCCGCATCTTGCCCCGGCCGTCCACCTCCAGCAGCTTGACCTTCACGCGGTCACCCTTCTTGACCACGTCCTCGGTCCGCTCGGTGCGGCCGTGCTGAAGCTCGGAAATGTGCAGCAGGCCCTCCACACCGGGCAGGATCTCGACGAAGGCGCCGAAGGCGGTGGTGCTCTTGACCGTGCCTTCGTAGATGGTACCCACCTCCGGCTCCTGGACGATGGCCGCGATCATGTCGCGCGCCCGCTCCCCGGCCTCTCCCCCGGTACTGGAGATGGTGACCAGGCCGCTGTCGTCCACATTGATCTCGGCCCCGGTCTGGTCCTGGATGCCACGGATGGTCTTCCCCTTGGGGCCGATGATATCCCCGATGCGGTCCGGCTTGATCTGGATGGTGATGATGCGGGGCGCGTACTTGGACAGGCTGGTGCGCGGCTGCGCCAGGGTCTGGCCCATCACGTCCAGGATATGCAACCGCGCGGTACGCGCCTGGTGCAGCGCATCGCGCACGGTCGCCAGATCCAAGCCCTGAACCTTGATGTCCATCTGCACCGCGGTGACGCCGTCCCGTGTGCCCGCCACCTTGAAGTCCATGTCTCCCAGGTGGTCTTCCGCACCCAGGATGTCGGTCAGCACGGCGACCCGATCCCCCTCCTTGATGAGCCCCATGGCGACGCCGGCACAGGGAGCCTTCATCGGCACGCCGGCATCCATGAGCGCCAGCGAGCCGCCGCACACCGTCGCCATGGACGAGGACCCGTTGGACTCGAGGATGTCCGAGACCACGCGGATGGTGTAGGGGAATTGGTCGTAGGGCGGAAGCAGCGCCTGGAGCGCCCGCTCCGCCAACGCGCCGTGACCGATTTCCCGCCGCGAGACGCCCCGGATCATCTTCACCTCGCCGGTGGAGAACGGGGGGAAGTTGTAGTGCAGCATGAAGCTCTTGGTGGTTTCCTGCGCCACGTCCACCGTGTCGATGCGCTGCTCATCCGACACCGTACCCAGCGTGGTGCTCACCAGCGCCTGGGTCTGGCCCCGCGTGAACAAGGCCGACCCGTGGGCCCGCGGCAGGATGCCCACGTCGCAGGTGATGGGCCGCACCGTCACCAGGTCGCGGCCGTCCAAGCGCTCTCCATGGTCGAGCACCTGCCGCCGCATGGTCTCGTATTCGATTTCCTCCAGCACGCCGCCCACGGCTTTGGCGTTGTCGGGGAACTCGGCGGCCAGCTGCTCGGTGACGGTCGCCCGCAAGGCCGCCAGGGCCTGCGCGCGCTCCGACTTCTCCGGCAGGTTGAGCGCCTCACGGACCCGGACACCAGCCAGGTCGCGGACCCGCGCCACCAATTCGGCCGGGGGCTCGGCCTTGGTCCAGGTCATCTTGGACACGCCCACCGCCTGAATGATCTCTTCCTGCCACGCGACGATGTCCGAGATCCCCTTCTGGGCAAACGACAGGGCTTCCGCGATCTGGTCTTCCGGCAGCTCCAAGGCGCTCCCCTCGACCATCATGATGGAGTCCCGGGTGCCGGCCACCACGATATCCGCGTCGCTGAACTCCAGCTGCTGGAACGTGGGGTTGAGCACCCACTGCCCCTCCACCCGGCCCACGCGCACACCGGCGATCGGCCCGTTCCATGGCACGCGCGACAACCCCAAGGCCAGCGAGGCCCCGGTGATGCCGAGCACGTCGGCGTCGTTCTCCTGGTCCGCGGAGAGGACGTAGACGAAGACCTGCACTTCGTTCTTGAATCCTTCCGGGAACAGGGGTCGGACGGA
>Ga0209751_10002460_pt1 | contig 18424 bp, 22 predicted proteins | sample RifCSP13_1_FD_184019 | JGI IMG/M metagenome (GOLD analysis project Ga0209751, IMG submission 184019) | Soil microbial communities from Rifle, Colorado - Rifle CSP2_sed 13_1 (SPAdes) (version 2) | ecosystem: Environmental > Terrestrial > Deep subsurface > Rock core/Sediment | place: Rifle... | reverse complement strand
GAGGATCGACCTCTTGAAAATTATTTCTCACCCGGTGAGGATCAGGATACTTGAAGACCTCACGCACGGAGTAAAATGTGTGAGCGACTTCGAGGAATCGCTCGATATCAGCCAGCCGAACGTGTCGCAGCACCTTACCCTTCTGAGAACACACGGAGTCGTCGACTATTTCATCGATGGCAGGCTCAAGTGCTATTTTCTCAAAGAACCGTTCATTCCGGACCTGCTCGAACTGCTGAAAAAACACTATGGCGAGGATATCCCCGCACCGGCGTGCTGTCCTGTAACCAAAAAGGGGACCTATCCCGGCGAAAGGAGACGCTGATGAAAATAGGGATCATTGTCTATTCGAACGACCCCGAGACGGTCTGGAACGCATTCCGGTACGGCAATTTCGCCCTGAAAGCGGGTGACGAAATAAAGGTCTTTCTGACCGGCAAGGGCGTTGAGGCCGAATCACTGGATACGGAAAAGTTTGCGGTCACACAGCAGATGAAAGATTTCCTCAATGCAGGCGGCGGTATATTCGCCTGCGGGACATGTCTCAAACTTCGCAATGCCGGCCCGACGGACATTTGCCCTATCGGCGGATTAAAGGACATGCACGCGATGGTAAAAGAATGCGACAGAGTCCTCACATTTTAATGGAGAGATCATCATGCCGAAGACCATAACGTTGTATCTGTCCACGTCTCCGTATTCCTATGAGAACACTTTAACGAGTGTCCGCATCGCCGAATCAGCCCTGAACAAAGGCCATATTGTCAACCTTATCGCATCAGCGGACGGCGTTTACTGCTTCTTAACGAAGCAGAAGGCGAAGGGCATCCTGAATGCCGAGGAGGAGTTTTCACGGCTCATCCAGAAGGGGCTGAAGGTGTATCTCTGAGGCGGTTGTCTGAACTTTCGCCGTGCGGCGAAAGATGATTACCTTGAAGGTGCGGAAGTCGGTTCTCTTAAGGGTCTTTTTAAGACGATGGGTGAATCGGATGTCTGGCTCAATCTCGGGGCATGAACGAAAATGCGGAGTGTGGATTGCGGAATGCGGAAGAAATGCACGGGAGGGAAACATGGCTAATGTAGCGATGATCCTGAAACGGTCGCCCTACGGCGACATCAACGCGGCTGAAGCCGTGCGCCACGCTCTCGGCGCAGTGTCATTCGATATGAGTGTTGACCTGATCCTGGTGGACGGAGGAGTGCTCCTCGCTAAAAAAGGCCAGGATGATTCAGGGACAGGATTTACCAATCTCGAAGCAACGCTCAAGGACTGCCTGGATATGGGGGTGGCGGTCTATGCCGACGTTGCTTCACTCAAAGCGCAGCGCGTCGCATCGAATGACCTTGTTGAAAACGTAAAGTTAGTCGGCAGCAAAGAGATCGCCGGCCTGTTGAAAGAAGCAAAAGCAACAATGATATTCTAAAGAGGAGGCTGCTATGCTTGTGATGATAAAGAGCGCACCGGACACGACCGATGGATCTATCGGCTTGACCCTGGCGAGGGAAGGCGGGGCTGATCTTGTCCTGCTCCAGAACGGCGTGTATTTCGCGCAGAAAGAAAGACTCGGCGCCTTTCCCGGCACGGTTTACGCGCTTGACGACGACAAGAGGCTGCGGGGGCTGAAAGACAGCGAGATGGACCAAGCGGTCAAGTCCATCAGCTACGATGCGCTTGTCGATTTGATGGCCGAGGATAACAAGGTGGTGGGGATGTTCTGAAAACAGGTTAAGGTTAAGATCAAGGTTAGGTAAAAAAACTCAACCTCAGCCTCGACCTTATACTGATCCAAAAAGGGAGGACGCCATGGCAAGAATCGTCGTGCTCGGGGGATCGTTCGGGGGATTGACTGCCGCATTCGAACTCAGGCGTCTGCTCGGGAAAAAGGCCGACATAACCGTCGTGAGTGAAGATGATCGCTTTGTGTTTCTGCCGTCCCTGCCGTGGCTCATCATGGGCTGGAGAAAACCAGAGGACATCACACTCAAGGTCAGCGACATCCTGAAACCGAAAAATATCGATTTCATCCACGAACCCGCCAAGCAGATCGATCCAGACGCATCGAAAGTAACAACAAGCTCAAAACAGCTTGCCTATGATTATCTCGTAATATCAACCGGCCCGCATCTTGCCTTTGACGAAATCCCCGGCCTCGGACCGGACAAAGGATATACAGCCTGCACCTTCACCCTCGACCATGCGGTGAAGACCGGAGCGACGTGGAGGAGCGTTCTCGAAAATCCCGGTCCTATAGTCCTCGGCTCATCGCAGATGGTGAGCTGCTTCGGTCCCTCCTATGAGCTTGCATTCGAGATGGACGCCGAGCTTCGCCGCCGCAAAATGCGCCACAAAGTGCCCATTCTCTATCTCACTTCCGAACCGTATCTCGGTCACATGGGCGTCGGCGGTCTCGGCAACTCGAAGACCTTCATGGAGCACGAGTTCGCTGATCGGGATATCAAGCCGCTTGTGAGCCAGGCAATTCAGGAAGTAACCCCCGGAGAGATCAGGCTCAAGGACGGGAATAAAATTCCGTTCAAGCTCGCCATGATCGCCCCACCGTTCAAGGGTGTGCCCGCCGTCATGCCGCTGGGCAATCCGAGAGGGTTTATTCCCGTGGACAAAAACTACCGCCACACAAAACACAAGAACATATTCGTTATCGGCGTCGCTATTGCGATCGCGCCGCCGGAGGCAACGCCGGTGCCGACGGGTGTTCCGAAAACCGGGTACATGACGGTCAAGATGGCGAAGACGGCCGCGGCGACCATTGCGTCAGACGTTGCCGGGAAGACCCCGCCCGTCGCTGATGAGCTTGGCGTGGTCTGTCTCATGGATATGGGTAATACGGCCGCACTGATGAAGGCGTATCCGGTGCTGCCGCCGAGGCAGAGTTCCTACATGAAGAAAGCAATTTGGGCAAAATGGATGAAGCTTGGATTTGAAAAGTATTTCTTGTGGAAGATGAAAAGGGGGATGAGTCAACTGCCATAAAAGGAGGAAGTTTCCATGACAAAGATAGTGAAAAACGTTTCCGTCATGTGCTTTCACGACGAACTGTGTCAGGTCTACAACGCTCTCATGACGGCGCTGAGCCTGCTGCGGGAAGGCTCAAAGGTCACCATGTTCTTCGGCTCCCGGGGTATCAATGCGGTGCACAAGGAAAAGGTGAAGGACCTCAAATGCCTGCCCGACCAGCCGAAGGAAGAGGGTGAGGCCGTGATGAAGAAGATGGATGAAATGAACCTTCCGAGCGTTGAAGACCTCTTCTTCATGTTGATCGCCGAGGGCGCCACGGTCCTTGCCTGTCCACTGAATGTCTCGCTGTTCAATATTTCCCCCAAACAATTGATCGACGGCGTCAAGGTCGCTGATCCGGCGAAGTATTACAAGGAAACCGTGATCCCGGCGGACATGAACCTGACTTTTTAGCAACCCGAAACATGCAAACATTATGATATTTCCATATAGCAGAGGAGGTGTGCATGCGTAAATTTTCCCTGGTTGAGTTCTCGGTTGACCACCCCAAGCTCATCGTTGCTCTATCTATTATCCTCACGCTCCTTTTCCTGACCCAGTTCCCGAAAGTGAAGACGGACACAAACCCCAAGAACATGCTCCCGCCCACGTCGGACGTGCGGGTCTGGAACGATGAAGTAGAAAAGACCTTCGGCCTGTATGAGGACATGATCGTCCTCGGCATCCAGAACGAGAAGGGCATCCTGAATTCCGATACGCTCGGCAAGATACAGAGGATCACCGACGAGATCCTGAAGATCAAAGGTGTCGCCGCGCGGGATGTGTCGAGCTTCACGACCATCGACAACGTTACGGTCGATGCCGAGACATTGAAGGTCAGTCCGCTCATGACCGCGGTGCCGAAGACGGACAAAGAGATGGCCGTCATGCGTAAGGCGCTCTTCGAAAACCCGCTGTTCATAGGCCGAATCATCTCAAAGGACGGCAAGACCACGGCGATCTATGTTCCGCTCGAAAAAGGCGGGAATGGAAAAGACATCGCGGACAAGATCAGGGAGATCGTCAAGAAAGAGAAGGGCGACGAGAAATATTACGTTGCAGGCGACCCCGTGGCGCGTGACACCTTCGGCGCGGACATGTTCAAGCTCATGGCCGTGTTCGCGCCCATAGCCGGAATGGTCATGCTGCTGGTCCGGTTTCTCATGTTCAAGGACCTTTTCCTCTCTATCACGCTCATGATGGACGCCATGATCAGCATTGTCTGGAGCATGGGACTGCTGATCGGCCTCGGCTTTCCTATCCACATCATGAGCTCCATGGCACCCGTGTTCATGATGGCCATCGCAACTGACAGCATGCACATCTTCAACGAATTCTATTTCCGCTTTCGCGAGAAGAAGGACAAGCGGGCCGCGATCATCGCGACCATGAACGCGGTGAGCAGGCCCGTGCGGAACACCGCGCTGGCGACGGCAGCGGGCTTCGGAGTCCTGCTGTTCATGAACATCATCCCCGTTAAGGTCTTCGGCGGGCTCGTGGCGTTCGGGACGATAGCCCTGCGGGTTCTGAGCTTCAGCTTCATCCCGGCCATGTTCACCTTTGTGAAGGACGAAAAGATCGAAAAGATATCCCGCTCCGAGGATGTCGAAGCAGGCGGAATGTCATCGTTCCTCAAAAAACTCGCCGGACTCGGCATCCGGAAGCCCGTAACGACCGTTCTCGTCGGCGTTGTGCTCTTTATCGCGGCAGTCATCGGCATATCCAAAACCGTCGTGAACAATAATCTCGTGGAGTGGTTCAAGAAAGGCAGCGATGTGCGTGTCGCCGATACGGTCATGAACAACGCTCTTGGCGGAACGTCGCTCGGCTATATCGTGGCGCTCTCCGATAAGGACGATTACATAAAAACGCCGGAGGCCATGCGCTATATTGAAGGGCTTCAGCGACGCCTGGAAAAGCTCCCGGTCGTGGGCAAGACGACCTCTGTCGTGGATTACGTGAAGAGGATCAACCGCGTCCTTCATAACGACAATCCGAAGTACGACGCGGTCCCCGAGAACAAAGAGATGATCGGACAGTACCTGTTCCTCTTCGCAATGTCGGCAAAGCCTTCCGACCTCGACAACGTCGTAGACTATCCTTTCCGCAAAGCCAATATCTGGGTGCAGCTCAAGACGTGGGACGCAAAGGCGATGCAATCAGTCATCGCGGCGGTCAATAAATACCGGAAGGACAACCCAACGCCTATGGAGTTCAAACCGGCCGGAATCGCGTACTTTAACCTGGTCTGGAACCACGAGGTCCTCTGGGACATGGTAAAAGGCCTGATCCTGGCCCTTATCGCCGTGTTCGCGATCCTCGCGTACGACTTCCGCTCCATCAAATGGGCGTTGGTCGGCTATATCCCGCTCCTGTTCACGATCCTCCTCATTTACGGGGTCGTCGGCTTCGTCGGGAAAGATTTTGACATGCCGATCTCGGTCATGAGCTGCCTCTCACTCGGTATGGCCGTTGACTTCGCCATCCATTTTGTCAGCAGGCTGCGGCAGCGAATGAAAGAGACGCCAGGCGAATCATTAACCGACGCCCTTCTCTGGACCGCTGCACGGCCAGGCAAGGGCATCATGCGGAACGCGATCCTGTTTGCCGCAGCCTTCGCGGTCATGCTCTTCGCACCGCTCACACCCTACATTACGGTGGGCGCTTTCATCGTGAGCATGATGCTGCTGAGCGCATTAATGACAATACTCTATCTGCCCGCCCTCATCACGTTGACGCAGGGCTGGCTATTCAAAGGAGGGGTGCGATGAAGAAGGTCTCAGCATTTTCGGCAATGATAGTGATGTTCTCGGTGTTTTCATCCGGGGCCTTTGCGCTTACGGCGGACGAGATCATGAAGAAGTCCCAGGCGGCTTTTCTCTATCCCGGCAGCGACTTCAAGGCAAGGATCCTGATGAAGCTTATCAGCAAAGGCGGCCAGGAGCGCGTAAGGGAAATGATAATGCTCAGGAAGAATTACGGCGAAACCGGCGGCGGACAGAAATACTTCATGTATTTTTTCCAACCCGCCGACGTGCGGAATATGACGTTCATGGTCTATAAGTATCCGGGCAAGGACGCCGACCGGTGGCTCTTCGTGCCTGCCATTAATATGGTCAGGAGGATCGCGGCGCAGGACAAGCGGTCGAGCTTTGTGGGCTCCGACTTCACCTACGAAGATATTTCCGGAAGGAACCTGGAAGACGATACCCATAGCATCGTGAAAGAGGAAAAGATCGGAACGCGTGACTGCACTGTTATTAAGAGCACTCCCAAAGCCGCGGAGATGGAATACAGCTACAAGCTCTCGTGGATCGACACGACCACTTTTTTGCCGATCAAAGAAGAGTACTACGACAAGAATGGGGAATTGTACAGGGTCTTCAGCGCCGATGAGATCAAGGGCGTAAAAGGACATCCCACGATCATGAAGAGATCGATGAAAAATATTTTGAGCGGACATATGACAGAGGTCTCGTTCCTGAAGGCGGATTACAACATCGGCATCGAAGACAGCCTATTTTCAGAGCGCTATCTCAAGCAGCCGCCGAAGAGGTGGATTGAGTGAAGGGAAGACAGAGGGCAGAAGTCAGAAGGCAGAAGTCAGACATTCAAGGCCAGAAGACGGAACTATTCCGATTGCCTGTCTTCTGTCTGTCCTCTGTGCTCTATCTTCTGTTTTCTTCCGCTGTCTTTGCAGCGGATTTCTCCCTCCACGGTTTCGTCCAGGGGAACTATTCGAGAAATGCCGAGACCGATAACCCCGACAGTCGCGATTACAAACTGTCTGAGGAGCGGGCACAGGTGAAGCTTGAAGCCACCGCTGATCCGTTCCGCCTGTTCATCAAAGGCGACGCCTTTCACGATAATATCGACAAACACTCCATCCTTGAATTGCGGGAGGGCTATGCCGACTACAGCTCGGAGAAATGGGATGCGCGCGTCGGCAGGCAGGTCATTACGTGGGGTGTAGGCGACCTGCTGTTCATCAACGATGTGTTTCCGAAGGACTACGCAGCCTTTTTTTCGGGCAGACCTTTGGAATATCTGAAGAAGGGTGTTGACGGCGCAAAGATCGGCATGTACCCGGGATTTGCGTCAATCGAACTTATCGCCATCCCGTATTTCGAACCGAATAATTACCCTGACCCGAAAAGGTTCTGGATGTTCGATCCTCTTGTTGGCGTCACGAACAGGGAAACACAAGATCCGTACAGAGACTTCCACGAGGCGGAGACGGCTTTGCGCATATACTGCGACGTGGCCGGATTCGATACCTCGCTTTATTACTATCGTGGGTTCTCACGACAACCATCGATGATGCCGGACAGCCCCGTGGCACCGACCAAGCTCACGTTGTTCTACCCGGAGCTTTTAGTATATGGCGCGAGCGTTCAGGGCAGGGCATTGGACGGCGTCCTGAGTTTTGAAACAGGCTACTACGCTTCGCGTCAGGACCGGCAAGGCACGGACCCGCTGATACCCAACACACAAATGCGGTATTTGATCGGTTATCAAAGACAGTTCTGGGAGGATTTTACCGTCGGGCTTCAGTATTACGGTGAATACATGCAGGATTATTCAGCCTACGCTCAATACCTGCCCACCGGTTTCCCGCAGGAGAAACGGCTTCACCATCTGGCCACGGTCCGGCTTACGCAGTTTTTGATGCATCAAACGATGAGACTTTCTTTCTTTGCATTTTACGGATTGTCAGATGGTGATTACATGCTTAACCCGGAAGCGAAATACAACCTTACGGACTCCATCTGGATTGCAGTGGGAGGAAATGTTTTCGGCGGCGGTAAGCCGTGGAGCCAGTTCGGACAATTCGCAAAGGATGACAACGTCTATTGTCAAATAAGATATGAATTCTAAGACGGCCTCTAAAAGCTAAAAGAGAAGGAGGCATGGAATTATCTTTACGCATCGTACTCGTCTCACGACAGCCTGCTTCTCGTTCTCAAAAACCTCGAAAAACAGAAATAGCCCCGCTTAGCAGCAACACCGATAAGCCTAATGCAAAATTCACCTTAACCAGGTTAATGGATAATTCTTGCAGCGCTGTCTTTTCAGTCTGGGTTGCTGTTCGCATAATCTTGGGAGCTAAGACCAGGCCCCTGTAGAAATGAATCGCGGTCATGCTGAAAAACAAAACCAACTTCAGGATTAACACCATGGTCCAATTGCTTTCAAGGACCCTAACCCCCGAAAACTGTTTGTTTAGCCCTGCCAACACAATTCCAGAGACGAAAAGCAGTATTATGCTGTAGTTTGCCAATGGAGTGAATCGTTTTGAAATTTCTCCCATGAGCTTACCCGACTCTGCCCCCAAAACTTGCTTGGATGACGGTATTGCTATAAAAATAATGAAGGTAATCCCTCCGATCCAAATTACTGTTGCAACAAGATGTATCCAGTAACATGCTATTATCAGCTCTTTCATCAGACCTCCTTATAATTTACGTTGAGATGAGGTGGCGGATCGTGGTTATACAATCCGCCACCTTGATTTTGCCTATTTTGTCTCAATAGGCGGGACGCATCCACAACCGCAGCCACAGGAACTCTTTGTCAGTGTCTTGACATCAGGCTTCATTTCTTGAGGCTCTTTCTTTTGTTCCTTCGTGTCTTTTACCATTGTTATCACCTCCTATCTGATTAAGATTATGCGTATTAACTTAAATGCTTAAGCAAAAAAAATTAACCCTTCTTTGCCCTTAAATTTTTCACCGTGATTGTCTGTTGGCCCAAACAACCGCAGGTGCAGATTCGGTTAAGTCTTTGACGACATTTCTCAAGGGTATCCCGGTTTAAAGAATAAAATATCCAGTATCCGCGCCTTTCGTCTATGACAAGACCCGCACTCTTGAGCACGCGCAAATGCTGGGATACAGCAGACTGGGTTATCTTCAATGCTTCAGCCAAGGCATTAACACTCAGGGGCTCATTTTTCAAGAGTTCAACAATCTCTATCCTTTTATCGACAGAGAGTAATTTGAATAGTTCCGCTGCTTCCTTCATAATTTTCCTGCATTGATATATAAGTAAATACTAATGTCCTAATATACTTAATGGACTTTAGGTTGTCAAGCATTATAATGCTAAATTTTCAGGTAAAGACTTATATATCTGGCAGCGAAATAATGCAAAGAATAATCGCACTTCCCCGCCATCGCGAGGAATTTTTTGTTAGTTCGGCAGTTGAAAGCCCTTCCTCGCCTCGGGATGCCGTATCTGCCCGCCGAGGTTTGCCGTGTAACCTATCAGGCTGTTCACTGCGATGGCGAGTATCAGGGTCAGTACCATGAACCAGCGCGGCATGGTTGCGGCGCGGCGAAAGAAAAAGAGCCCGCCTGCGGCTATGAGACCCAGTATCAGAACTCCCATCAGCGAAACTGATGCCGCCTCTTCGTGCTGTTCCACCAATGACCTTGAAACATCCGGTAGCCGCTCCATGATATCCCCGGCTTGATCACCGGTGAAATAGACCGGCACGGTAATGACCGCGACGAGGACAAGAAACCCGAGACTTGTTTTCTGAAGTTCTTCACTTTTCCGTATCATCGCATACAGGACAAATAAAAGACCGAACAGGAAGCCGACTACCGGGAAGTGGTTGATGATGAGATGCATGTGCGGCCAGTTCATGGTCTTGCCCTCCCTTAAATTTACTTACTCCGCTTCTTCCAGGTTCCCCAGTGTTGTTACGATAACTTCGGACAGGGCCGGGTGGATGTGCATGGCCCGCGCGATGGACCACATGTCGCCGTTGTTCGCCATGACGTTGACGACCTCCTGGATGAGCAGGGAGGCATGAGGGCCGATGATGTGGAAGCCGAGTATCGTCCCCTCCTTTTTTTTCACGATTGCCTTGGCAAAGGCCTCCTCTTCCATCATGGCCTCCCCGCGCGCCGTTTTTGAATATCTTCCCGTTCCCACGAGGAGCTCGTTGACAGGGTACGCCTTTCTCGCTTCCTCTTCCGTAAACCCGACCGAGGCGATCTCGGGATACGTGAACACCGCATGCGGCGCCGCGAGATAATCCATCTTCGCTTTTTCCTGGTGAGCGGCATTGTGCCACGCGAGGCCCGCCTCCCTGTTCGCGACGTGCTTGAACATCTTTTTGCCGATGGCATCGCCAAAGGCCCAGATGTTCTTTTTGGTCGTTTCAAAGTAGTCGTTCACCACGATGTAACCCCTCTTGTCCGTCTTAACACCCGTGTTTTCGACCTTCAACAGATCGGCATTTGACTGCCTTCCGGCTGCCATCATGATTTTCTGTGATGTAAATTCCCTTTCCAAGCCGCTCTCCCGGTCCTTTGCGACGACAGTGTACCCCGAGCCGGTTTTCCTTACTTCCACTGCCTCGGTGTTCGTATGGATCTCCATGCGTTTTGAGAGCTCCTTCCTGAGGAGCGCGGAGATCTCTGGCTCCTCGTCAGGGACCAATCTCCTGTTCCTCTGGACAAGAGTGACCCTTGTGCCCATGGCTGAGAAAAAGTGCGCGAATTCGGCGGCAATATATCCGCCTCCGATGATGATAAGACTTTCCGGTCTGTCCTGAAGGGCGAGGGCCGTTTCGTTCGTCAGGTACTCGGCCGTATCGATGCCCTTGAGCAACGGGACGAGGGGCCGCGCGCCGGAAACAATGAAGATCTTTTTTCCCTTAAGCTGCTTTCCCCTGACATCGAGGGTATAGTCGCCGATAAAGTGCGCTTCACCCTCAAAGAAGTCCATGTCCTTTGCCCGGGCGATACCCTCCCGCACATGGTCATGGCCTGTCTTTACGATCTTTCTCATCCGGTCCATGAGGATGCGGAAATCGATGTTCCTGACCTCGGCCGCTATGCCGAATTTTTTTGCTTCTGTTATATCAACGATTCTATCCCCCGGATAGATGAGAATCTTCGTCGGAATTCAACCGACGTTCAGGCATGTTCCGCCGGCGGGGCCTTTGTCCACCAGGGCAGTGCTGAGTCCGTGTTCCATGGCGTTCTCGATAATGAGCGCGCCGCTTCCCGAACCGATCACGATCACATCGTATTCTTTCATGACGTCGATACACTCCTCTCCTGTTGTTCTTTCTTTTAAAGATAGTATACATGAAATAAAAAAGCAAGGCCGGATGCCGGCGTATGTCAACCCTCAGGCAGAAACGTCCTCTTCTCATCGAAATGTAGAAGATGCGCCGGCGGGTCGTTTAAAAAAACCAAATTTTATTGACAACTTTTTGGTTGTGTGCTATCCTGACAACCGACTCCGAAACGTTTTTACCCCTTTAGAGATCGCGTCAAGTGAAACATCTCTAACGGGGTTTACTTCGGGGTCAGATGCTTATCTTGCCTGAAGGTTTCCGGGACCACTATTAAAGGACAAAGAGGAGGACCAGAATGAAGAACAGAAGAGAATTGTATTTTGCGGTTATCCTGATGATCGGCGTGCTCGCCCTCTGGGGTTGTCCCAAAAAAGCGGACATGAGCGCCGTGCCTGAGGAGGAGAATGCGCCGGCCCAGGTCGAGCAGAAGGCCCCGGAGGAAGAAGAGGCAAAGGAACGCTCAGCCGCCGCAGGGGAAGGGCTTCAGCCTATTTACTTTGATTTTGACAAATCGTTTGTCCGCGATGACGCCAGGTCGGTCATGAAGGCCAATGCCGACTGGCTCAAGGCGAATCCCAAGGTAAAGGTCAAGATCGAAGGGAATTGCGACGAGCGGGGGACCATAGAATACAACCAGGCCCTCGGACAGCGGCGCGCCGCGAGCGCCAAGAAATATCTCACTGATATGGGGATCTCGGCCAATCGCATCTCTCTCATAAGCTACGGCAAGGAGAAACCTGTTTGCAAGCAGAGCAACGAAGACTGCTGGCAGAAGAACAGGCGGGGCGATCTTGTGGCCGACTAAAAATGCATGACGGGCGGCGCTGAGGTTGGAACGGTTTCACGCCTTTCCAGCTTCGCGCCGCGCCGGTACGGTCATGACATCCGCGGGCGCGACAAGCGCAGCGGAGGATCTCTTGCAGGGTAATCATAAAAAACGATGATGATAAAAACATTTTATTCAATCACCATGCTCTTCCTGCTCTCGGCCTGTGCCACGCAGGCCGGATTGGTGAAGACCGAGTCCGATATCTCCACGCTGCGCGCGGATATCAAGGCGGCAAAGGCGGGCGTGCAGGAGATGCAGAAGCGTGTCGACATGCTCGATGCGAACATACAAGGGACGGTCGATCTTCAGAAGGTCCTGGCCGACACCGGTGCGAGGATGGATCAGCTCACGACGGACCTCCAGATACTTCAAGGGAAGGTCGAGGAAAACAATTATCGTCTCTCCGAGTTCGCGCAGAAGTTTGACGACAAGATCTTTAAGATCGGCGAGATGAACGCGCGGATCGAGGAGCTTGAGGCAAAGGTAAAGGCGCTTACGGAGAAGTCGGCGAACGGTACTGTCCCTGCCCAGTCCGACAAAGACAAGAAGCCGGAGGCAAAGGCGCTTGAGCCGTCCGAGGCGTACCGAGCGGCGAAGGACGACTACGATAAGGGAAACTTCGACCTCGCCATTGCAGGGTTCCAGAACTACATCAAGCAGTTTCCCGACACAAGCCAGGCGGACAAGGCCCAGTACTGGGTCGGAGAATGTTACTACGCGAAGAAGGAATTCGGAAAGGCCGTTGAAGCCTTTTCCCGGGTCATCAAAAACCACCCCAAGAGCGATAAAGCGCCGGGAGCCAAGCTCAAGACCGGCCTCTCCTATCTGAATGAGAAAAACACGGCCAAGGCCAGGGAATATTTCAATAAGGTCATCAAGGAACATCCCCGGTCTAAAGAAGCCACCCTTGCGAAAGAGAAGCTGCGAAAGATGGGGAAGTAGCAATCCCCGGATTTCTGATGCTGAAACCCATCAGGTCGACATACTTTTCATTAAACTTTCCTGCTATCATCATAAAGTCGCAGCACTCTGAATCGCATCTCTTTTCTACCCCAATATTTGCGCTAACCTAATACTATACGCAGGAATTGCTACAATCCTATGAGCAGGCGCTTCAATCCGAAGCGCCGGCACCGACGTGGCCATGGAGAGTGCCGGCGTGACATTGGTGAAAGGAGACCTCCGGGGCATCCTCCGGGCAAGGCGCTTGAGCAGGGCGACGATGAGGAACATTAAGCAGAACCTCTTCTTCGCGCCCGTGTACAACGCCCTCGGCGTACCCGTTGCGGCAGGCGTGCTCTATCCGTTCCTCGGCATTTTGCTCAGCCCCATCTTTGCGGCAGCGGCGATGAGCTTCAGCTCGGTGTCCGTGGTGGGCAATGCCCTGAGGCTTCGGAGGGCGAGGCTGTGAAGAGAACCTGAGAGGTGATACCGTGAAGATCATTTTAGCAGTGATAATCTCGGCAACGCTTTTCTCTCTTCACTCCTGTAAAAGAGAAGAAATTCCGCTCCCGGTGACGGGGAACAAGGCCCCATCTTTTACCTTGAAGGATATACACGGGAAACAGGTGCGGCTGTCGGATTTTTCGGGCAGGGTCGTAGTCATAGATTTCTGGGCCACGTGGTGCGGGCCCTGCAAGGAGTCCACCGCGGAACTGGAGAAGCTGCATCGGAGATACCAGGACAGGGGCGTCGTGATTCTGGGCATCAGCATGGATTCCGGCGGCGGCGCAATGCAGCAGGTAAAGGGTTTCGCAGAAAAAAATAATCTTGCATATCCGATGCTGATGGACAATGGAAAAGCAAGCACGTCTTATGCCGTCTATAACATTCCGGTCACGTACGTCCTGGACAAAAATCACGTCATCGTAAAGACGTACAAAGGGTACATGCCGGGACTCGGCGACAGGATCACCGAACAGATAGAGAAACTTCTTTAAGAACCTGCTGAAAAACTAATTTACGCAGACTAATGGCCAAAGGCCACGCCGAGCCTGCGGCTGCTCATCGTATTAATTTTTCCGAGATGTAGCCGCACCTTTACACCGTGCCGGGGTCTGGTCCTTGACATTCACTGTCAACGAGCTACGATTATTAAAAAAGCACAAATATAGACATCAAGCGACTTTAGTATTATTCGAAGTGAATCTAAACGCAAAAAGGAGGAAGGAATCATGAAGAAGATATTGACGGCAGCAGTGGTGGTTATCGGTCTCATGGCGGCGACGGCCCTGGCTCAGATGACGCCCGGCGGCGGGACGCAGCAGCATCCCGGGGGCGGGATGATGGGCGCCCAGCAGTCCTCCCAGATGATGAGCGGGCAGATGATGAGCCAGGAGATGATGCGCGACATGTCCGGAATGATGAACCAGATGAATGAAATGATGAAGAAGATGTCCGATATGATGGAAAAGCACCAAGCGAACATGGATAAAACAAAGATGCAGAGCATGTCGAAGACGATGAACGAAATGTCCATGAACATGCGTGAGATGTCTCAGCAGATGGCCAAGAGCAAGACGGATCCGGCGATGATGAAAAAGATGCAGGAACGGATGAAGACCATGAATCAGACGATGGAAAAAATGGAGAAGGAGGGAAAATAAAATGAAACGGGGCGTGAACGGCGGAACAACTCTTTGTCAATTCAGCACGAGCGTTCAAATGAAATTTCTTCCTTCCTCTTTTTCCCAAAAAGGGGCCGGGGGGATTGCGACATGCCATGCCGTTCACGCCTTGCTCATTCTTTTTTTTATCCTTCTGCCGTCCGGTGTGATAGCGCAGGAAGGCCGCGGCTATATAGACATCACCGGCGGCTACAAGACCGGCGACTTCGGCACGCCGACGAGATCCAACCTGTATTATCTTGCCCCTACGCTCGGTTACGTTGCGCAGCGATATGATGCGAGCGTCACGGTTCCCTATCTTTCCCTGACGAACGAGACCGGCAGTGTAAGCACAACAGAGAGCGGCATCGGCGACATCATCCTGCGCGGCGGCAGGGTGCTCGTGCCCGAGGGTGAGAGCGGACTTTCGCTCTACGGTTCGCTGGCTGTGAAACTGCCCACCGCCGACGAAGACAAGGGGCTGGGCACCGGCGAGACAGACTATGGAGCTTTTCTCAGTCTCTACAAGCGTATCGAGAGCATCAAGCTTGCCTTCATGGGAGGCTACATCATTACCGGCGATCCCTCTTCATTCAACTATAACGACATCTATCTCTACGGCGTCGGGGTATCGAAGGTATTCGACAGGTCCGACCTCTTCGCATCACTGGAAGGAAGGCGCTCCGCCGTTCCCGGCGCGGACAACCCTCTGGAACTGAATTTCGGGTTTTTTCACCTGCTCAGTAAGGATTATTCCCTCAAAGGAAGCACGTTTTTCGGCCTGAACGACGGCGGTCCGGACTTCGGCCTCGGTCTCGGCATCGTACGGTGGTTTTAAGTCCAGGAAAGTTCCCTCTATTTTCCCTCTTTGTGCTATTATTGTAGTAAATACTACACCACATGAAGCAGACGCTTCGGTCAGCCGCTCCATGCCTTGCTTCTGCCTGCTTAAAATCCTGATTTTCCGGTAGAATTTTTCCTTGCAGTCTTTGGCTCATGCATTGCATTACTATTCTGTCAAGAGGATGCTCATGCGGATAAATGTAATCGTCTCTCTGATACTGTTTATGATCATCATCCCGGCTGTTTTCCGGGGCGATGATGCCGTGGTCACGCTCAAGGACCTGGAGCAGGAAGCCCTCAGGAACAATCCTGAGATACACATGACGGAGAAGAGGGTTGAGTCGGCGGTGAAGAAAAGATCTCTTGCCGCCGCCATGCCGGACCCCATGATCGGCTACGAGGTGCAGAACGTGGGAAGGCTGAGCGACTCCACGGTGGGACAAGAAGAGATGAGCATGCGGGGTGTGGTGGTCTCGCAGGAAATACCCTTTCCCGGCAAGCTTACGACCATGGGAAGGGCGGCCGGCAAAGTGGCCGAGCGCGAGCAGGAAGATTATCGCGAAACGAAGCTCAGGGTCTTGAACAGCATCCGCACCGCCTACTACGATTACTATCTCGCGTACAAGTCCTCCTCTATTCTGGAGCGGAGCAAAGAGATCATGAAAAACTTTCAGCGCATCGCCGAGACGCGGTACGCGACAGGACAGGGGATCCAGCAGGACGTGATCCGGGCGCAGATCGAGGTGTCCATGCTCCTGGAAAAGATCGTTCTCCAGGAGCAGAAGAAAGAGGCACAGGCCGCCATGATCAACAGCATCCTCGGACGGGACCCGCGATCGCCGCTTGGCAGGCCCGGCGACGTCCTCCCGACCTCCCCGGACAAGACGCTCGATGAACTCTCGGCAATGGCGCTGGCCAGGTCCCCCGCTCTGCTGGCGAAACAGCGTATGGTGGAACAGAGCGAGTACGAGCTGTCGTCCAGCAAACAGGGGTTCCTGCCGGACATGGTCGTCTCCGCCGGATGGTTCGAACGCGGGGACTTCAAGGACGTGTGGACGGCGAGCGTGATGTTCAAGGTCCCGCTCTACTTCTGGAACAAATCAGCCGGCGTGAAGGCGGCGTCGGCGGAGCTCGGCTCGGCGCGGTACGATTATGAATCGCAGAAGCTCATGGTCCTCTCAAAGGTCAAGGACCTTTACACCATGGCAAAGACGTCCGAGCGGCTTCTCGGCCTCTACGAGACGGGCATCATCCCCCAGGCGCGGATGGCGCTCCAGTCGGCCACGTCGAATTACCAGGTGGGGAAGATCGATTTCCTGATGCTCCTCGACAGCCAGACACTCCTGTTCAAGTATCAATTGGCCTACGAGCAGGAGCTGGTGAACCTGAACAAGACGACCTCGCAGATCAACGAGGCGGCGGGGATGGAGGAAGAATATGAAAAAGCAAAATGAAGAATGCAAAATGCAAAATGAAAAAGTAAGATCAACCGCAAATTTGCATTTTGCATTTTGCACGTTGCATTTTGCATTCGCTGTTTTGCTGCTCTCGATGCTTTGGGAAGGGGCTGCAGCAGCTCAGGAACACGCGGGACACGGCCCGGACAAGAAAACCCCTTCAGCCGCAAAGCAGCAGCAGGAGCCGATGCCGACGGTCACCCTCTCTCCGGACAAGATCCAGCTCATCGGCGTTCGCACGGCAGCGGCTGGGTACCAGGTCGTTGACCGGCGGATCCGCACCGTGGGCAGGGTGGAAGTCAATGAGACGAAGCTCGCATTCGTGAACACCAAGATCTCCGGATGGGTGAAGAAACTCTACATCGATTACACGGGACAGCACGTGAAGAAGGGGCAGCCGCTCTTATCGCTGTACAGCCCCGACCTGGTCTCCGCCCAGGAAGAATACCTGTTTGCGTTCAAGGCGGGCAAGTCCGCATCAGCGCCGGGCGGATTCAAGGAGGTCGATGCATCGCGTCAATCGCTCCTCGAATCAGCAAAGCGGAGGCTCCAGCTTTGGGACATCACCGACGCGCAGATCGAAGAGCTGGAGAAGACCGGCAAGCCCGGGACCGACATGACCGTTTTCGCGCCGCTCGCCGGGATCGTGCTCGAGAAAATGGTGCTCGACGGTGCATACATTACGCCGGGCATGAACCTGTACAAGATCGCCGATCTGTCCACCATATGGGTCATTGCGGATGTTTACGAATACGAAGTGCCGCTCGTGAAGGTCGGCCAGAAGGCGCGCGTGAGCCTGTCGTACGAATCCGGCACAGCGTACAGCGCGATCGTGAATTATATTTATCCGACCCTCGATCCAACGACCAGAACCGTGAAGGTAAGGCTGACCATGGAAAATCCGGGCCTCATGCTCAAGCCGGAGATGTACGCGAACGTTGAGATATCCGCTTCTTCCGGTTCGAGGCTTACTGTCCCCGCAGAGGCGGTGCTTGACACGGGGGTGCGCCAGATCGTGTACGTTGAGAAAAAAGAGGGAGTGTACGAAATGCGCGAGGTGAAGCTCGGCGCCCGCGGCGAGAAATACGTTGAAGTGCTCTCCGGGATAAAAAAAGGGGAACGTGTGGTGACCTCAGGCAATTTCCTGATCGATTCCGAGAGCCAGCTCCGCGCAGGGCCGGGCGGCGGGGGGCATCAACATTGATACAAAGAAGACAGAAGCCAGAAGTCAGAATACAGAAAAAATGCGAAGAACAACTTCTTTTCTTCTGGCTCCTGACTTCTGCCTCCTGAATTCTGAAGGGTATAACTATGCTTGCCAAAATAATCGAACTTTCAGCGCGGAACAAATTTCTTGTCTTCCTCGCCGTGACCTTCCTGGTCGTGTGGGGCGTCTGGGCCGTGTACAATACGCCGCTGGACGCCATCCCCGACCTCTCGGATGTGCAGGTGATCGTCTATACCGAGTGGACAGGCAGGAGCCCCGACCTCGTAGAGGACCAGATCACCTATCCTATCGTATCCACCATGCTCGCCGCGCCCAAGGTGCGCGTCGTTCGCGGCAAGTCGTTCCTC
>Ga0209751_10002456_pt1 | contig 18441 bp, 36 predicted proteins | sample RifCSP13_1_FD_184019 | JGI IMG/M metagenome (GOLD analysis project Ga0209751, IMG submission 184019) | Soil microbial communities from Rifle, Colorado - Rifle CSP2_sed 13_1 (SPAdes) (version 2) | ecosystem: Environmental > Terrestrial > Deep subsurface > Rock core/Sediment | place: Rifle... | reverse complement strand
TGCCAAGGCGTATCTCGAAATCAGGAAAGACAAGTCCGAAACGCTAAAACGAGGAGACAGCTCCCCGATAGTTCAAAATGAACTATCGGGAGAATCCCTAGAAAAAGTGGCAGAACAATTTGGGACGTCAACGTCCTCTGTCAAGCGTGCTGTGGACCGTACATCCCTCCGGGACGGCCTCGCGGAAGAACTGAAACGGACGCTCACCGGGTGCCAGAAGAAGGTCACCGACGACCAGCTCAAGGCCCTGGCCAACCTGCCTGAGGCGCAGCAGATCGAAGCCGCCTGGCACATTCGGAAATTCAGCCGGACGATCGACGAAGCTGTCAAACTGGCCAGCGGAAAGTCTGTCAAGACTTTGGCCGGCAGCAGCCCCAAGAAGCCCCGGGCCAGCAAGGACTCAGAACCGGCCGCACCCAAGCCACGGGACGACGCCAAGTTTTTGCTCAAGCAGTGGGGCGGCATGGTCAAGACGATCGATAGTTTGGTAAAGCGATGCGATGAACTCGTCAACGACAAGCTCATTACCCGGGCGGCAGCCAAACAGATCATTGACGAACTGAAGAAACCCCGCGCGCTACTCTGGAATTTACAACACCCTAAAAAGAAAGATTAGCATATGGCCGAAACTAAAATGGAGATAGTGCCAGGAGAACATGAAGCATATCTCGGTGATGGCGTCAACGCTGACTTCGACGGCTTCCATATCATTTTGACAACGGATGATGGTGTCGAGGTATTGAATACGATCTTTCTCGATCCGTGCGTTTTCCGTTCATTGATGGAATTCGGCCAAGAAAAGTATGCAAAATTGAGCGCACATAACAGTATGAAGAGGCAACGTGGCACAGATGCCGCATATCGTGAGAACAGACGCCAAATAGCCGAGTGCATGGGAATCTCTTCCGACGATCTAGCAAACAACAGGCCTAAACGAAGTAGGAAGCATACCGCATGACAACACCCACCACTCCACCGCTGGAGCCGCAGCAGTTAAAACACTACGTCGAAGCAGCACCGGCATCAATTGGCTATCGTGGCAGAGTTTACAAATACGATGCTACCGGGAACCTGGAAACAACCGTTTTCCTCTCGCCGAAAACAAGAGACTCCAAAGAGTCAGCCATAGACGATGCCACTGATTGGTGCGATGGCAAAGGCCTGGAATATGAGATCATGTTTTAGGGGACGCAGGCCATGACAATACCCAACATTCCATCGCGCCAATGGATCCGAAGACTTAGTATCGCATCTTCGATGATCTACAGTGTCTCCTGTTTCGTACGTCTAATCGAGTCGCAGACGATACTCGAGCAACGCATAGCAACCATTGCCTGTATTCTCTGCTCGTGGTGGTTCTGCTCGTCCCTAGCCATGAAGGTGGATTGACATGTTCGGACACAATAAGAAACCGGCAGCCAAGACGGAAACAATTCGCGTCAAGTTCGTGGGAGGCCCAGCAGACGGTGCCGAGCTTACAATAGAAATGTGGAAAACTCCTACGCCATCAATACTAGGACTCGATGCGAATCGGCCTGGCAATTGGGTGCACGGATACGAAGTGGAATGCTGGCCAGACTGCTGGATGGCCCGCTACCTGGGACTGCTAGAGGAAGTACAAGCAACTGACGGAGACAAGAAGTGAAATCATACGGGGATTGTCCCAACTGTCTCTATCAGTGCTGGCAGGATTGCAGAGATGAGCCTAATCTCGTGGTTACCAAAGAGCACAGGCGCACGTCAACCGATTATGGACCGGGTGAAGACTGGATTGAAACTTGGAGATGTCCAAAGTGCGGAACGGAATTTCATGAGCAAAACGGTTATCCGTGAGGACGAAATGGACGACGAATTCAAATCATTCATCGCGTTGGTGCGGGCCATGCGAAAGGAACAGAAGTTCTATTTCATGACTCGCTCGCCAGATGTGCTGTCGTCAGCTAATCAGCTCGAGGCTGACGTGGACCGCGAGCTAACTAGGCTATCCCGTACCGAACGGCAGGCGACTTTCTTCCCAAAAGAATCATGATCACACTTAGGCCATACCAACAATCGTTCGTACACGCCATCAATGCTGCCCTGAGCGAGCACCGCCGAGTCGTGGCCGTCGGGGCCACTGGCATGGGCAAGGCTGTCGTGCTGGCCTGGTATGCGACGAAGGTCGTGGAGAAGGGCCGCCGCATTTTGTTCGTGACGAACAGACGCATCCTTGTGGACCAGCTCGGTAACCAGTGCCGTACCTACGGCATTCCATTCGGGACGATCATGGCCGATCTGCCGACGAACCTCGAGGCCCCGGTCCAAGTCGCTTCGATCCAAACGCTGCAGCGACGTGGCTGGCAGGACTTGCCGGAAGCTTCGTGGGTTGCTATTGACGAGGCGCATCAAGCGCCAGCAGCCTACAACGAACTCTATCAAAAGTACTCTGGTGCCATCTGGCTCGGTATGACTGCCACGCCAGTGGGCCCCAACGGCCGCACGTTGATCGGCCCCGTGTGGAAGAAGTGGATCGAACCGATCTGCAACACGCAGTTGATCCGCGATGGCTTTGTACTGAGGACGCATTGCGTGGCCCCATTCGAGCCGGACCTCGCTGGCTCTGCCGAGAAGCCAGTCAAGTTCACCGGTGGCGAGTACAACCGCAAGTGGCTCGCTGACAAGATGGGCGCCATGCTCGTGCATGCCGACGTCTTCAAATGGTGGCAGCCTTACAGCGAACTACCAACGGTGTGCTTCGTTCCCAAGCTGGCCTTCGCCCGCGGGTTCAGGGACCAGATACGCGAGCGCGGGTACACGGCCGAAATCATTTCGGCCGAGACAGAACGCAATGAGAGGCGACATCTATTCGAACGATTCAAATCTGGCGAGTTGCGATGGTTGTTGAGCGTATCAGTGCTCAAAGAGGGGTGGGATTGCGTCGAGTGTCGCGTCGGCGTGGACCTCCAACCCAACTATCAGTTTCGCGAATTCTGGCAGAAGCTTGGTCGCATCCGCCGCCCCATGGCCGGCAAGGACCAGGCGATCTGGCTGGACTTCGCTGGCAACGTCTGGAGACACATCCACCCAGACGAGGATCCTGAGTGGCCCGTGGACGACAAGACCAGCACGCGGGACTTGATCCGAAAACAGAAAGAGCAAACAGAACCAGGAAAGACATGGCGATGCTCGGCATGCAGCTATGTCCTCAGTCCCTGGGAGAAGCCGACGCCAGGCCCGAACGGTCCGGCATGCCCCAACTGCGGCCAGCCGATCCGCCACGCCGTGCGTCGGATTATGATGGGCACCGGCCGAATGAGAACAGTCACAGCCGCCCAGCGCAAGAAGACCGTAGCGAACGATGATGTGCGTATCTGGTTCGGCTGCCTTTATCCGGCCGTACACTCCGGCAAGCAGCTCAACTTGGCCCGCATTTTCTTTAAACAGCGAACAGGCCGCTGGCCCGACAAGGAAAAATTACCGTTCTGCCCGGACAAGGACTCGGGAGACTGGTCCCGCCGCGCAGCAGACGTCTACCCGAACCTGCTTACCAAGAGGAAGAAGCAGTCATGAGATAGTGGCCTTAGAAGATTGCGTGCAGAGGCTTTTCCGGACGTTGAGAGGAGGTGATGTGGAATGATGACGCCGGAGCCGGCAAATTGGTATCAGTAGCATGCGGCAGCTGCATGGACGGTGACATGCACGCGGTTGGGGCGGTTCTGCGGGCGGTGTTCCAACTATGCCAATCTCGCAGCAGCAGGTTCGACTCCTGCCCGTCGCAGTCAGGCGGATGTAATGGGTGAGGGTTGCGAACTGGTTACATCCAACACACAGATAGTAGCAACCGCAATTCTGTGGGCCGAGGACGACGGATACCGATGGCAAAACGGGAGCCAGTAATCGTTCGACCGTGACTTACGCCGGATGGAGAGAATCCGGCACTGAAACATGGGCGTAGCGGCCGGCCAGTAGCTGCCCCTGCGGGTGGCCGGCGGGAGTGGGCCCACTCTCGGCAGCAAATGCGGTGTGCCACGGTTTGAACCAAGGGGCATTGGCAGGCTCGATTCCTGCCCGCCGCTCTTTACTTGATGGTGGCTAAACGATGATTGATGCCACCCGGTCGGCAGCGCTACCGTGCCCATCCACGCGGGCGGACTGCTTCCCTTCCGGGGCCACGACGCCAATGGCGAGTGCGAGTGACTGGTAAACGCAGATGGGACCTGTGCCGTCAGGAGAGATCGGCCAAGCCCGGTGGATCATCGACACCGGGGTTTTGGAATCACGCAAGGAGATGGTGACATGGATACGGGACAATTGACACCGAGATAAAACGATCCCAAAAACAATTGAATCTAGTGTGTGCTACCAGCCTGATTAACAAGGAGGACAATGCATGTTAGTGCTCAGCCGAAATACTGGAGAGCGGATCATGATCGGCAGCGACATCGTGGTTACGGTACTCGATGTACAGGAGGGCCGAGTCCGGCTGGGAATTGATGCCCCGAAGGATATCAACATTGTCCGCGAGGAGCTAATCGATAAGGAGGAGCCGCCGTGGAAAGATTGATCGACTCAGTTGAGATGACCGACGAGCAGGCCTGGGCGGATCGATCCTGGGCCACCAGGCTAGGCCGCTACGCACTCGGGACGGCAGAGTGCACCAACTGCGGCCACGTCGTCCTGCACGCCATGCCTGGCCCGTACAGGCCCGAGGCACAGATGTCAGACGGCCGTGTGATCACACTGGGTGAGTTGGCGATCCACGTCTGCGGACGGTGCGGACAGCGGATGCGCTGTGGCTACTCGTGCGATCCACAATTCAGGAGACAAAAGTCCTATGGAACTGGACCCGCACCCATACCAGAATCATGACCGTCGATGCCAGCTGGCGGCGACAGGCCATGCCGACTACTGCTGGTCGTACGCCCACCATGTAGACGGCACGACTGGATACGAGAATATGCTGCCGATTTGCCGCAGGTGCGACCAGTGGACTGACTTTTTGATCTGTGTAGCTACTCTGGACACCATGGGATAAATGATGAATACAATGAACTTTTGGCATGGTGTAGATTGCCGGAAAGTGAAACATCGCGGGGACGGCTATCTACACGCTGCCGATCACGACGGTCCATACGACGTGGACGGAGTTGCGTATTGCGGAAGATGCCACCATGTAATGACGGAGACAGGCGATCATCTCCGGTGGTGGTGGAAGGAAAAATATCATGGAACCAAGCGATGCAAGTAGAATGCTGGTTTTCATGCCGGATGTTCACCTGCCTGGTGGTCGTAGTGGACGAGATCATAAGCAGCGACTCGGCACCGATTGTGCGACGATTCGCCGGGCAATCGTGGCGCAGTTTGCATCACTGGGTATCGCAAAAAGATGGAGCCCCGCCAACTTGGGCAGCGTTGCCAAAAATCGAAGGCGAGGATGGATCGGCTGTAGCTGAATGCCTCTTGACACGCCAGCGTCCAGTGTGATACGGGACTATGGAACCGACTTGGACTAGCTCTGATGGCCGACATGTGATCTACCACGGGGATTGCCTCGATGTGCTGCCTACGCTAGAAGCAGGGAGCGTGGATGCCGTGGTGACGGACCCACCATATGGAACCGGATGGGTTCGAGGAGGTAAAGGCGTTGGAGAGTTTGAAGCCAAACATGAACAAGAGGAATGGGATGTCTGGGATCCTAGCTGGCTTCGCGTTATTCCATGCAAGTCATGGGCAATCTTTTGTCCAGTAAGCAGATCGCGAGAAGTACCGGGAGTTCCGTTATATTATCGGAAAACAAATCCAAGGCCAGGCGGCCCGACAAGGGAAGCCATTGTCGTCAAGCCTGAGCCATGGTCGGCAGATCGCTGGGAGTTTCACGCATACAACGGGGATTGTCCATTTCATCCGTGCCAGAAGCCATTAGGCCTAATGTCGTGGGTTGTTGAATTGGTGACGACGATAATGGCAACGATTTGCGATCCTTTTATGGGCAGCGCCACAACCGGCGTGGCCTGTGTCCGAATGGGTCGCCGGTTCATCGGCATCGAAATAGAGCGTCGGTATGTGGACATCGCCATCCGTCGCATGGAGCGGGAGCTGGCCCAGGCCCGCCTGCCATTCGCCGAGCCGGAGCCCCAACCGGTACAGGCGGCCCTGTGGCAGGAAAAATAACCACTTGACACACCGGCGTCCAGTGTGATACGGGACAAAGCGATGCAAGAATGGAATTTCGGATCAATAGATTATCGGCACCTTTGCATCAGAGTGTTTACGAATAGGCTGACTCTGCGTTATTGGCATCACGTGGTATTCAGCCGCTGGAGTTGGCGGCTGTGGTGCAAGTGGCGCCCACACGGGAATCATCGCTGCTATTGCCAAGTTGGCCACATGTTTGACGGACACATATCGCTGGCTGGCTTTGGATTGCAATGGTTCTATTCGTACTATCCAGGACCATCACGGTGTTGTTGCGACGAAGTGATCGACAGCTGGGAGGAGTGGGGAAAACTTCCTGGAGGGAAAATAACCCCTTGACACCCACTAGCCCAGTGTGATAGGATACGGGTGCAGAAAGTCCAGGAGTGGATATGAGTTTCAAGCAAGACCCTCTTGAGCGCCGCGGTCGATTGGACAAAACAATCGGGCCGCAACTCACGGCCCCTGCAGGCCGCAGCGCTCAAGGGGGTCTTTCTCATGCGCCGTCCACTCTGGACCAACCCCGATGCAAATATTGCAATGGCACAGGTTATGCTCCCAATTGCACGGCGGACGATCGCAGTCGCAGTGATCTGTGGGCGTGCCTAATCTGTTGCGGTACAGGCATTCGCGAAGGTTAGCCCGGCCCGGATCCCAGCCGGATAAGGCCCCGACTCAGGGAGCCAAAGTGGGACAGCAGCACCGGGGGTAACCTTTGTGCGTCAAAATCCAGGCCATTGCCATGCAAATACTCGGCGACCAACGAGGGCTTGCGGTGGGGTCGAAGCGCCCCGCGAATTGTGCTCAGAGGATAGATCCGTGATACGAGGGTGGGATTGGATTGGTGAGGTGGGCCGCCGCGTCACAACCGGCGGGTACGTTGTCCCTGGCATGATGCCGAATGGGGATGGGCGGCGCTGCGCGCACGGCTGGCACAATAGTGGCTGAACACGGCCACGCCCAACTGCGGCGCCGCTGCAGCCAAAAGACACTGTGGAATCCGAAATCGAAGTGGACGCCGAAAACGCAATGCATGCCTTTCCTTTGAGAGAAGGAGGGTTGGGGACATGATAGCACTTGAGGACAACGTAGCGGCTCTACTACTGGCCAATGAACTCATGGACTTGGGATTCACACTCGTCAAAGAAAGCGGCATTCCAGCCGAGTCCGTGCGTCGCTTCTGGCAGTACGTTATGGAATCGGCAGGTGAGCTAGTGGGCGACGAAGTGGTAGAGAAACCGAAGCAGCCAAAGATCATGAGCTACGTCGACGCTCGCAGGTTCGGACGAGGCCTCATGCCATTCGGACAACACAAGGACACGTGTATCGACGAGGTGCCTATTGACTATCTGGAGTGGCTGCTGGACCAGCAGGGGACGTTCATAGCAGACCTCGAGCGATACATGGCCAGCACAAGAATCATGAGTGAGCGGCGATGACAGTCTACGTAACACGCAAGTGGCGGATCGTGCAGGTGTCGGACGGCCTGGGTTTCCCGGTGTGGCAGCACGACCGGTGGTGGCAGTACGGCAGTCGCGCCGAGGCCCTGGAAAAGATGATATCTCTGATGCAGGAGGGTCGTGGCGAGGAAGCGTACTGCCTGATCCCGATCTACGTGCGATGGCGAGTAGGAGATGCTGGCGTCGGCGTAGAGGCCGACTTTGCTGGAGAGTCTCTGGCTGAGCATTATGGCTCGTGGGAGGGATTGCAATGAAAGTCTACGAACTGATACGTCAGTTATCGGCAGTTCCCCAGGATTTGCCAGTGTACGTCGAGACGCTAGGGCATTTCGATCGGCCTTGCTACTTGCTGATATCTGATCCGAGCGGAAGATGCAACTGGAGGCATGTGACAATTGTCGGAGAGTCTGTGCCTCTAGATGAGATGATGGAAGCAGATGCTGATCGGGCACGAGGAAGTGAGCATCGTAATGGAGACTGAATTATGCGATCGCATGTTGCGATTTCTTGAGCGAGTGCTGGAAATGCGAGAGGCTCAGAAACAGCACATTCATTTGATGTCTAACGAGTCTCTCTACAAGGTCTTGGTTTTGGAAAGAATCGTCGACGATGAGCGGTGCCTGCTGAAGGCAAGACTGGAGATGGATAGATGCCAGCGATTGGAAAGCGAAAGAGCAAGCAACGAGTCTGCAATTTCTGTCACCGGCGATTCATCCCAGATGACGCCCGCCGGATCGAGCAGCCATGCCCCTACTGCGGCCAAGTAAGCCGCAAGACGCAGACTAAGAGTCAGCTGAAGGCTCGGGCTGACTGGTGCTTCTCTCGTCTTGTACGGTTCCTGCGTTCCGACAGGCGTGGTTATGTGACGTGCTGCACATGTGGACAAAGTAGACGGTGGCAGGACGTTGATGCTGGCCATTATATGAGCAGAACATTCAAGGCTACCCAATGGGACCTCGACAACGTGTGGCCCCAATGTCCTATGTGCAATACCGGATATGGTGCCAGGAAGTGGACGCCTAACGAAAGCGTCAAGCAACGCTACACGGCATTTTTACGTGCCACACTGGGAGAGGACGCACCGGATCGGCTGCACGCCAAGGCAATCGCTGGACGAGTATGGAGCGTGACAGAGTTGCGAGAGTTGGTGCAGAATCTAGAGGCCCAGTGCGAGGAGCATGGATTACTATGAATCAGATCATGGACAGTCGTGAATTGGCGATTCGCTTCGTCGAATCGATTAGCAGCAGAATGGGAGCCAATAGCGAATGGGTTTTCGGAGATTTGACAAAAATGGAACGAGAGACATACGAATTGGCTATGGCTGTGTTGCAGGAGGAATTCCAGCGTACTCATTCGTCAAGTTCGTAGAGATAAAGAGCCTGACAAAACCACACGAGGCCCTGAAGCACACGCCACATTGCTCGCATTTCTGATCCCAGTAGCTAGGGCCGTCCAGTGGGAATCTGCCGTCTATCTCATGGCAATGGCCGCATGCTGGGCAGTAGTAGAAACCTTCTATCCTCATGGCCTCACCTTCCTGATAGCCATCTGGCGGCATTCCATGTCCCACGGGTTCGTCCAGAGCGGCTCGAATCGTTTCTCAATCACGGTAAGGAATGCCAGGATCGCCTCCCGTGTCCACGGCCATCCGAGCTGCCAGCGACGCAGCATGTCGTCCATGATCATGATGCCGCCCAACTTCAGCCGCGGCCAGCAGAGGATGAAATCCGTCATGGCGTTGAGGCACGTATGATCGCCGTCACAGTATATGAGATCGCACGAGTCATCCGGGATTCGACGGACGGTAGGCTCCTGTATGCAGTTGTCCCGCAGAACTTTCTGGCTAGGCTCTTCGATGAGCACTAGATTGTCATCTATCCATGGCTCAAGGTTGGCTATCGCGTTCTTGCGATGCTGCCTGTATTGCTTGGCTTCTCGCTTCTTCTTTGGCACGTAGGGATCAATCCCAACCGCGAATTCGGGCTTTAGGTTTTCCATGACCCACCGCATGGAATGTCCTTCGCCAACTCCGATCTCAAGATACTCCGTGATTGGTGGCGTCATGGCTGGCAGCAGGTGTTTGTCCCACAGCGGCCGTACGTCCTGATCGAACCAGTGAGTCAAGAACGCGATTTCCACAGTAGCCATCTTACCATCCCATTCCAACCGGCGTCCGCATCTCGCATTCAAATGGTGGCGACCTCGTCATCGCCCCTTCGAAGTACAGGCTCACCTCTTCTGAGGCCACGGCATTGACGCGACAGGCATGCAACCGCGGGTTGTCCATGCCGGCGTCACGGTGCCGCTGAGCCGGAACGTTCTCGCCGTCGAAGTAGACGCTGCACACCGCCTCTGTCACAAGAGCCTCGTCTGTGACGTACGGCCTGGCTCGCCGCAGCATGTCCATCTCCTCGAAGACTTTCGGCGATCGTAGGTAGTAGCAGCCGCCATGGTAGACGTCCCGCGTGTAGCCGCCTGCCGAGTGCAATTGCTTGTAGTGCCGCACCCGGCCCTGGAAGTCCGGCCCGTCCTTGAGAGACTCGAGGACGGCGATCGCCTCTTTGTGGTAGGCGCTCATCTGCTCTTCGGTTGGTTCTTTTGGCAGACGCTTCGCTCGTGAAGTGTCCCAATCGAGCCACAGCACCTCGTCGGCGCCGTGTGCGAAGGCCAGCTGGATCGCGTGTGACTTGTGCGCCCACATACTGATCCCGTAGTTTATCACACCGCGTTTGCTCCGGCCGTTGAGTTCCCTATTGCCCGCGCCGTCGAAGTCAACGACGGAATCCTCGCTGGCCAGGATCGGGCTGAACCCGTAGCATTCGAGCCATCGATAGTTCTGCGCACCGTAGGCGAACACAAGCGTCTTACCGATGGGCGGTTTGTTCCGCCATGCGCAGCCCCACTGAACGTCGCGCAAAGACTTTGGCCAAGTAGCTACCAGCTCATCGCCCCAGAGCGCATGTACAAATGTAATCGCCATATGTCCGTCTGTCGCGTATCAATAGTTCAGATTTTGGAACCAACCGTTTTCCGATATAACCTGTCCTGCGATCTGTGGTGAGCATAAAACATCGTATAGCCATTCGATGAGAGCCATGTGTCGATTGTCACCTTGTCGCCAGGCAACCACTCCATGATTTCGATGTTCAGCCATTCTGTCTTCTCGAGCGTTTTCTTTGCGCCTTGCATTGCAGCAAGCTCACCGCCATCCGTGTCCATCCAGATGAAATACGGAGGATCCCAGTTAGATGAGATATCATCTATTGCAATTGCCTGGACCTCGACGAACTTTTCTGGGAGACATTGCTTCCTACAACGAGTAGACCTGCAGCTGTTGCAAAATTGAAGTGTCCCGATATGGTCACTCGCACAAGCCTGGATATAGTTAAGCAACGGATGCTCAACTGCACGTCGCTTAGCGCCGGGATCAATCGCTATCACAGGGACACCTGGAAACTGCCAGTTCCAAATCTCCACCTCAAAGGCCATGCTCATGCCGACGTTGAAGATCGTCCTCGGCTTGTACTTGTGAGCCCACATGTAATAAACGCAGCTCAAGGCGACTTTCTGTGCTTTCCAAACTGTCGATGGTTTAATCATGTTCGTTCACATCGCATGGACAAAAGTGATCATGTCTGCCGCTTCTCAAGTTCCATTACGCGCCGCTCTAGTTTTTCAAGGCGCTGCTTCATCTCGTTGCGATCCAACATCAACTCAGTCAAATATCGCTTCATGGCTTCTGGCAGCGAAAGAACGCTTAGATTTTCGTCGTTACCAAACGGGAATCCCATATCATTTCCCCAATATCAAGAACCAGGAGGCCCACGTCTCGCGCGTCAGGTAAATCGGCACGTCGAGCTTGTCCGCAATGACCTGCACAGCCTGTATCACGCCAGTGCGTCCGGCCACGATGTAGTCGTGCCCGGCCAGGATACCAGGACGTGTGATGAGTGGCAGCCAAGCATTGATATCCTGCTCGACAGCGTACTGTCGGTGCTCTCCGTCAATGTAGACGTAGCCGAATTGCTCCTCGTTGTTGGTCGCCATCTTGGCGGCATCCACGCTCTTCATGTGCACCAACCGCGATCGACTGCCGAACTCGGCCAGCAGTACACTCGAATCCTCGATCACCCGAGCGAACTTTCCCTCATACGGGTCAACGGACCACAGCTCGTCCAGTTGTGTGTTCTTGAGCATGTAATACGAGTACCATCCGTGGTGCGTGCCGACTTCGACCGCACGCTTAATGTGCAGCATGTCGATCAGTAGAGGCAGATCGTATCGGCTCGTCTGCAGTTTAACCGTCTTGGCCATCGTGGCTCCTTACTTCGAAACACCGTTGCTGTTTGGTAGCGTAGACTAGAGCCAGCCGATTGCTGAACACGTCGGCAAAAGCATTGACGGCTTTACGCACTCCAGCCTCATTGCAGTCGTCAAAAACGATCCAACCTTCTGACTTCACGACATCCAGCAATGCAATCGCATCCCGTAGAACGGTTTCTGCATCGTGGCCACCGTCTTGATAAACAAGATCGTATCGGATTCCGTTGCCGAGGTTGACAAGGTACTCTCCCGACGTTTGTCGGAAGACCCAGCAACGTCCCAAGAGTTGTGTGGCCATCTGACAAACAATGTCGCATGCGGCTTCCATTGCCTCTCGCGTATAGATATGCTTCGGATCGGCTTCGTATGGCATCCATGGATCAACTAGATCGGCCTTGCTGTCTAGGTGTGTCAACACGTTCTCGAACATCCATTTGGCCGAGGCCCCCTGGAACACTCCCAATTCCAAGTATCGGATCGGCTTGCCTGCAAAGCGCGGCTTGATCCATCGTTCGAATGGGGCGCGGGCATGGCGGGCAAAACGTGGCATCACTCCCCCGGCAATACGAAAATGTTAAAGTTCAATTTCCGTCTATCACACTCTCGAAGAAACTGTCTGTCAAACAATTCGGGATCGTAATCAGTCGATGTCTCACGCCAGTACTTGCAAATGATCCGTCGCTGTTGGCCGCCTTCTTCCTCGGTGAATCGCAAGAGCCACTGATTTCCGAATCGCTGTGGACGCTGCTTGGCATAATGCCGCCAGTCAACGACCCGGTGATTCCATCCGTCCCAGTCCCAGAAGATGTAATAGTGGTTGACATGTTTCTCACCGTTGCCGCTTCTGCTATGCACGTGGCTGATTTCGATCATGTCCACGTAATCTGTCAGCACTGGATCGCGTGGGATATCTGCCAGCAAAATCAGGGTCAGCAACCATGCCATATGATTACGTTTCGATTGGTTTGCCTCGCAAGTCAACGTTGGCACCTTTGGCGACGTGCCTGATCCAGTAGAGCTTAGGCAGATCTATAGCTCGCACCTTGAGGCCCTTGCGAAATGCCTTATCCTCGGATGTCTGGTGCCAGCCTCGCTCGACGTCCTTAATCGGCTCGACCCACTTTGTGCCGTCTAGATAGCCAATCCGGCGAGCCAGATTGCCTCCCACGATTTGCAGACCTCCGATCGCCAAGTCCCGCTTGCGTGGGGAGAACAGCGACGGATCGATGGCTGGCAGAAGCATGCCGCGGGCGTCCTCTACCATCTTGTCGCCGGTGGCGTGGTCGTGGTTCTGCTGCACCTCGGTCGGGTAGCAGAGTTCGTCTTCTGGATAGACTTCTTCACAGAGCGACTGAATGCAGCCCGGACCTAGAAAATAGTCGGCATCGATCCACCAGCAGATATCGTCCTTGCAGTTCTTGGCAATCATATTCCGGCCGATTGCTCGCCGCAATAAGAGAGATGGCGTGAGAACGAGCGACTGGAGAATCAGGTTCGGTGCCAGTTCAGTAGGCCGGACAGTCTCCCAAATGTCGTGCAGCATGTCCCACGTAGCAGCATCATCCGATCGATGGCCATGGCAGACAACGAGAGTTGTACGGACTGGCGGCGGATTGAGAATGAGTGACGCAATCTGCCATTTCAGATGCTGAGCGTAGAGGTCGAGGCCTGGTGGGCAGAAGCAGTGGCTGCAGATAGTCAGCGACTTTGATTTCATGGTGCGCATCCTTGGCCGCCCATCTTAGCAGACGGTGGTACGAATATGGAAGTCATACTGTCGATCGTCTTGCCAGACCGCTTCGGGTTGCACCTGCCCTTGCCGTCGATGTGGAGCGTCGTCCAGCCTGCCGGAACCAGACTCTCCAGCCTAGCGTTCTCCGGCCTGTCTGAGTCGTCCAGCACGAGGCATTTCCGCACGAATGGAATGGCTCTGGCAAAGCACTCGTCTCGCCTGCGGCCGTCAACCAAGACGATGTCATATGGCCGGTCTAGTGCCGCCACGTAGCCGGGCGATCGCTTCCATACCGGTTCGACACCAGCAATTTTGGCCCAGCCGACATTGTGTTCCACCGTGGTCACTTGGTGGCCTCTCCGGCGAAAGAACAGCGTGCTGGCCCCTCCGCCCCATTCGAAGATCGTGTTTGACGGCTGCGTGTGCAGCAGTAGCCAAATGATTGCCTCGTAGGGTAGCCACGGCAGACAGTCATCGAAATCGGTTCTCACCGCACTGCCTCGTGCACTGAGTACCGCTGGACGAATAGCTGGTAGTCTTCTGCCGTGTTGACGGAGAGCGGCAGCTCAGGTGCAAACACGGCTCTGATCTTAAATGGCGCGTTGTCCACGCAGTTGACCGGGCTGGTGTGGTTCTTGTCATGGCAGATCCAAGTGATCTGCTCGAGGGACCAGACCTTGGAGGCGTCCGACTGAGGTAGTTCGGCCGCGGCCAGCAGCGTCTGCCGCTTGAACCCGTACACGCCCACGTGCCCGTGCGCCCGCGTGAACCAGCCCGAGCGGGCGAAGTGGTGGCACCAGCCGCCATAATCGCAGTCCGCCTTCACGAGGTTCTCGTCGGCCCACTGGCTAACCGATGTGAGGGGCCCGACAATCGTGCCAATCGTCCGATCATCGCCATCCCGAACTAACGTAATGAGTTCATCCAGAACGGATGCCGGTAGGCACGGCTCGTCACACTGGACGTTCAGGATCACGTCGGCGTCCAAGAGGCCACGCTTCACGGCCTCGGCAATCCGGACTGTGCCACACCAGGCGTCGCACATGAGCAGCACCACGTACAGGCCGTGCTGGTAGCACTGCGTAGCTACCTGATCTGAATCCGTCACGACGACTACCTCGTCCACAAGATTCGCTCGCGCCGCATTCCTGGCCGTGTGGACAACAAGCGGTAGGCCCGTGCCATCAAGCAGGGGCTTGTTTGGCAATCGTTTCGAACCGAGCCTGGCCGGGATCGCGGCGAGGACTTTCATGGCGTTTCTCCTATGCGTCTGAGCAGAACGTATTCCAGGCCTTGGGGCGTTCGGAAGTCCATGTCCCAACCCTCAGTGAGGGGACATAAAGCTGTGTCCAGTGTCTGTCGCGAGTAAAACTGAACGTGGCTGCAGTGCAGAGCCACGCAGGCTTGTCGCACTCGCTGGCCGACGTCTGTGGCCAATTGACGCAGCAAATAAATTTCCGCGCCCTCGCAGTTTGACAGCAACAGATCGATCTTGGCAATTTGTAACCAGTCCAAGATACTTGTGAGTGTCATGCCGCGAACAGATTCCGATCTCTGACAGTTGCCGACCTGTCTCAGTGTGCTGTGCTCGTACCGCTTCTTGCCAAGATGTAGCGTGACAGGCCGATCGGCATCCGCCAATGCAGCTCGCGTGGCGCCGAACTTTCTGGCATTGCGACGGGACGCTTCCAGTCCGAAGAAATGAACCGACGGCCATTGCTTCCGCAGAGCCATGCAGGCATCCAGATTTGCGATGCCGATCTGCAGAACATCTCCAGTCGGGCAGATCAATCGCTCGTCGCACCAATAGAACCGTGTCAGCTGGATCATTGGAACACTTGGCGGATTTTGATGATCGCAATCGCAATCCAAATGACAGCGCAAAAGCAAGCCACAGCAATCATAAACCAGTTCGGAAACGGCTTGTAGACCCACTCAGGCAGGCTCATCTGCTGGCTCCTTGACAAATGCATGCGCCGGATCATTGAGGTATTGGACGAGCTTGCACCGACGCCATCTGGTGCCGTTCCAAGGCGTCCAGTCCGCGATCCCGCAGAAGTTCTCGGCCATGGCCTGACGGTAGGCCGGCCACCAGACGGCCCTGCCCTTGGGGTCCTTGACGAACTTCATCCCGTGGCCATGCCAGATGCGCACGTCGCTCGGCTCTTGACGCCCCGCCACAGCCACCACGAGGCTACGTAGCGTGTCTTCGGGCACGACGCGGACCAATTGGCTGCCGTTGGCCACGATGTACCTGTCGAGGTCCTGGACGATTTCTGCGGGTGGCCCGTATTTGGCCCAGTACGGCAGATAGTGCGGCGTCATGTTGTACTTCTCGTGCAGGATCACGTGTGGCCAGTCGGGGAAGATCAGCTGCATGGCCACTTCGTCACAGATAAACCGCACGTTCCGGGCCGTCATTTCGGCCCAGGCGTCCATGGTGCGCTGGCACCTGCGTGAGAACCCGATCACCCCGGTATTGATCGCCGGCCATGGCTTGGCCAATTGGCGGGCCACTTCAGCCGGGGCCTGCGTTGCCCACTCCTGGATCCGGCCGGCCATCATCTTGCCTCGCGTCGTCCAGTCCATCCAGGGTGTGATCCGTATCTCGTCGTCTTCGGGGAACACGTCGGAAATGTCGCCAGCCACTAGCGTATCGGCGTCGAGGAAGACAGTGCGATCGAACGGCGATAGCTTGTGCATGGCGGTTTTCGCCAGGTAGACAGAGCCGGAGCCTTTGACTTTGCCTCGGTTGTAGTCGAATGGGATCAACTGTACCCGGTCCAGTGTGCCCATCGGCTGGCAGAACTCGGCCGCCTTGTCGTCGCCGACCATGATCGCCACCTCGCCGGCCCAGTGCCGCAGCAGCGACCAGAGCGACACAGCCAAGTGCTCTGCGTGCTTGCTCCCGATCATGAGGTAGACGACGCCGTCCATGTCACACCGTCAATGTCTTTTCTCTGGCAATTGTCATAGTCAGTGTAGCGGATCGCACAAGTGTCATGGTGAGGGTGGCCTCGTGGACCTGCACTCCAGCCGCCGTGGAGGACGAGCTTAGAGAACTCATTGTGGAAGAAGTCGAAGAGGAAAGCGTACTGGACGTACTTGTGGAAGAACTAGTCGAGCTGCTAAGCGAGGAACTTGAGGAAGAACTCTCGCTAGAACTGCTGCTAGTTTCGCCGCTCTGTGTCGATGATGAGGCACTACTGCTCGACGAACTCTCAGCACCAATCGTGGAGGAAGTCGATGTAGAAGACGATGAAGAGGACGTCGTACGTGCAATCGTGCTCGAAGTCGAAGATGAGGAAGTTGAGCTGGAACTCGAGGATGTTGTCAGAGCGATCGTCGAAGATGTCGATGTTGACGAAGAGGACGAGGAAGTTGTGCGTCCGATTGTGCTAGAAGTCGAGGAGGATGAACTTGAGGAGGAAGTCGTGCGACCAACTGTCGATGAGGTTGAACTTGACGAGGATGTGGTGCGGGCTTCAGTGCTTGAGGACGACTCGCTGCCGGAGACACTCGTGCAACTCGAGGTTGTCTGGCCGATCGTGGAAGACGTAGAGGACGAAGAGGATGATGTCGTCCGTGCTATCGTGCTCGATGTCGATGTGCTTGAGCTAGAACTCGAGGTAGTGCGTCCGATAGTCGACGAAGTTGAACTGCTCGAAGAAGTCGTCTGGCCAATCGTCGAGGACGTTGATGTCGAGGACGAAGAACTCGAAGTCGTCTGGCCGACCGTACTCGAAGTCGATGTTGACGAGCTAGAGGAGGAAGTTGTGTGGCCAATCGTGGAGGATGTTGAGGACGATGACGATGTCGTTTGCCCGATCGTAGAGGACGTAGAACTGCTCGAGGAAGTTGTCTGGCCGATTGTCGAAGACGTTGATGTCGAAGACGAGGACGAAGATGTCGTCCGTGCTATGGTGCTTGAAGTGGATGTGCTCGAACTCGAGCTTGAAGTCGTACGTCCAATCGTTGAGGATGTCGAGCTGCTGGATGATGTCGTCCTAGCGACAGTTGACGATGTTGATGTTGACGAAGATGACGAAGATGTCGTACGTCCAATAGTGGACGATGTCGAGGTGCTGCTGCTGGAACTGGAAGTAGTCCGACCAATCGTAGAGGAAGTTGAAGATGACGAGGATGTCGTGCGTCCAATTGTCGACGACGTACTGCTGGACGAGGATGTTGTTTGCCCAATAGTTGACGATGAGGATTCGTCTTCACCTACACGCAAAATGAGTTTATCCGTGCCCCGCAGGAGCAGGCGATCAGTTCCGCGAAGTAGGAGAAAATCGGCCATGCGACACTTATGCAGATAGTTTCCGAAAACAAATCATAGAGTACGTAGTGCCAGAACGCTGTGCATAACTGTAGATCAAGTTCGATCCGCAAATTGACGGATATGCCAAGGAGACATCCTTAGTGTCCGCTCGTCGCAGCAAAGTTGCCGATGAATTCCAGACCGCGAGAGTGTTACGACCCATGCCAGGATTTGCAGCTACATGATCCCAGTTGCCGGTAAATCTACCATCGTCCCATGTCACGCGACTATCTGGATTCGGCCATTGTGTAGGACTACTTGGCGTCCAGGTTATGCCGTCAAATGTATGGCTAACGCGCAGATGTCCGAGTGAAGTCCGTAAGTAACAACTAAGCCTATCAGTCCGCGGAACAAGTTCCGGCTCCATTTCATCAACCGATTCCGGGATCGCGCATTCTTGCCAGGTCTGACCGCCATTCGTGCTG
>Ga0209751_10002455_pt1 | contig 18448 bp, 15 predicted proteins | sample RifCSP13_1_FD_184019 | JGI IMG/M metagenome (GOLD analysis project Ga0209751, IMG submission 184019) | Soil microbial communities from Rifle, Colorado - Rifle CSP2_sed 13_1 (SPAdes) (version 2) | ecosystem: Environmental > Terrestrial > Deep subsurface > Rock core/Sediment | place: Rifle... | reverse complement strand
CGATTTGGGCTTCGATAGGACGAAGCGGCGCCGAGCAAAGTGGCGGGGCCCGATAGTGCTGGGCGTGTTTGAAATAGGTGGTGACCTTCTCTATCTTATATCTATTATGCTATGACTCCTTATTCTCTGTGCATAGTGAAGGCACATGCTGCCTCGGCAATTGCCGGCCATTGGCTTAATGAGGCATGAAGCACCCGATAAGGGCGAAGGAAAGTGGGGCATTGCCATCCCACCCCACAGGACCGATTGCCCCGCAGTCTCGTTGTCGAGGAGAGCAAGACATCACTGTCAGCGCCTGCTCCGAGGAAGGCCGTGTGAGCGCCGAGAAATCAATCGTGATCACGGGGGCAAGCTCCGGTATCGGCGCGGCCCTGACCAAGGCGTTCGCCAGAGACGGGCAGCGCCTCTTCATCTGTGCGCGGCGCCCCGATCGGTTGGCGCAGGTGGCGCGAGATCTGCCTTCGGTTTTCCACGCGGCTTGCGACGTGGCCCGCGAGTCTGAGGTGGAGAGTTTCCTCGCCCACGTTCGCGAGCGCACACCATCGGTGGACGTTCTAATTCACTGTGCCGCCGTCATGGGCCCGATCGGCCCCATTACAGACATCGACAGTGAGGCTTGGCTCAGCGCGCTCAGGACGGACCTATTCGGGGCGGTGCTCGTCATCAAGCACGTGGTGCCTCTGATGAAGCGCGAGAGGCGTCCGCGCATCCTTCTGCTCTCCGGCGGCGGCGCATTCGATCCAATGCCGAATTTGAGCGCCTATGGCGTGTCGAAGGCCGGCATCGTCCGGCTTGCGGAGACGCTCGCGCTGGAGCTGGCGCCGCGAAACATCGCAGTTAATGTCTTTGCGCCCGGCTTCGTCGCCACAGAGATCTTCGATACGATGCTGGAGGCCGGGCCGGAACGTGGCGGCGCAATCCACGACACCGTCCTCAAGCTTCTCAGCGAATGGCAGGATGATGACATCACAGTTCCGATAGAGTGCGCCCGCTACCTGATCTCTGAAGCGGCGGCCGACCTGACGGGGAAGACGATCAGTGCCCGCTTCGATCCTTGGGACGAGCCGGAATTCGGAGACTGCCTTCGGGATATCGTGGCATCCAGGCTCTATGCGACCCAGCGCACCAACCTCGACCATGTCAAAGGTGAAGCTTTTGCGACCCGGCTCGCCGAGGCAGTCGAGAGGCGAAATCGTCGGCGCAATGCTGCCGGCGCTGCGACTAACGACTAAGCTGAGATGACCGGAATGGAATAGATCGGCTTTCCTTGCATTTGCTGCGCGGCGCCGACGGTCGATCCGTTCAGACGAAATTGATGTGCATCGGGGGCTCATTGCCCTTGGTCGACTCGATTGGGGCAATACCCTTGACATGATTGTCGAGCGCTTCGTTGAACTTGTGCTGCAAGCAGAGCGTCGGGCAGCTCACCTGCGCATTGAAGGCGGGCGACGCCAGGTGATTGACGACCTCCCAGTACTCGTCGCTGAAGACGATGTCCTTGAAGCGACGCTCGCAGATGTTGCCGAGATGGAACTTCTTGTAGCGCTCGTTGAACATCATCGAGCAGGGCGCCACGAGGCCGGTGCCTGACATCTGCACCAAGAAGGGAACGCCGTAGCAACGTTGATAGGAGCGTGTGCCCTTGGCCTCGATCTTCGACCACTTGACCACGACCTTGTACTCGTCGTCGGAGTAGGTCTCGGCCTCGCGCAGCTTGTCGTAGAAGCGCTCGTACTTCTGATAGTCCACGCCGAGCGTGCCATCCTCGTCGTCGCTGCAATGCTTGAGGACCAGATAGTCCGGCCGCAGCTCGGCGCCCAGTTTGGCGAGGGGCACCAGCTGATCCTCGTATTCGGGCATCACCACCATCTGCATACCGATCGTGACATTGAGACCGTCGCGGCGCTTGATCTCCATCATGTCCCGGATGTTCTGGCAGACCCGGTCGAACCACGATTCCTTGGCCCCCATGATCTCCGCATAGCGTTTCTTCTCGCCTGCGGAGAAGTTGATACGCAAATAGGTCAGATGAGGAAGAATCTGCTCGGCACGGCGCCTGGTGATGGTCAGGCCGTTCGAGGCGCACGCCATCGAAATGCCGTTCTCGCCGCCGCGAACGATCGCTTCCACGAACACCGGGGATATCGAGCTTTCGCCATCACCTACCAGGCTGATGCCGCGCACACCGATATCGGCGCAGTCGTCCAGGAATTTGCAGATGATGTCCTTCGTGATTATGTGATTGGCGTTCTCCTGCAGCATTGCGTAGCAGAAGTGGCAGCCGTAGTTGCAGGCTCGCGTCAACGCAATGTCCACCGTCACGGGCGCAAACCGCTCGCCGCGCTCCCATTGCGCCAAACGATCCGCGTGCCACGCAATCTTCGTGCCGTCGAGAATGAGTTCTCGCCCTTCAAGGATGACAGGCTCGCTCATGTTTCCCCTCGTCCATGGATCCCGCTACGCTGCTTGCTCCCGCGCACTGCGCGCCGCTACTGCGCGCATTCTTCCGAACACCTGACGACCTGAAGCACCAACAGCGTGGCCCCGACAGCCGCGCCGGATCAGGAAAGGCGCCGCAGCGGGCTCGTATCCCTCGCCCGGTCGGCGACCAGATCGATCTCGTGTTCCAGATCCCGACGCAGCCGACGCTCCAGCCGGCGCATGAGATTGGGCTTTTCCGCCGTCGCCACGCGCTCGGAAAACCCGATAGTCATCCGCACCTCATAGCCGTGCTTGTTCTTCTCTATACGCAGCACTCGCATGTCGTCCGGGTAAAGATCTTGCGACTGGAGGAACGCCCCGAGGACACGACTTGTCTTCTCCAGCCTCTGGCTCATCGAAAGCGCCCGCCATGCCGCCGCTGGAGGCGCGTGGTAGAAATTCGTTCCCTGTTCAATGCGGGTCCGAGCCCGGTACGCATCGTAGGCCCGCCTGGCAAGACGAGCCGACAGCATGAACGGCGCCCCGGCATTGGCCGGCAACAGCACGCCATTGACGGGAGGCGCCCCGTCCTTGTCCACGAGCGACGCGAGCACCCTGAGGATGGCATGATCTGCCGCTTCCTGGATCGGCAACTTCTCGGCGGCCTTGCAGAGGAGATCGAGGACCGCCCTCTGAGAGGATTTGGTAGCGCCCGAGTGGTGCGCCGTTTGCACTGTGTGCGTTCTCGGATCGACCGAAAGTATCAGCTTTACGCCGCGCTCGCGACCTGCGACCCAGATCAAGTCGGCGCTCGACCGATCCGCGTCATCTTCGCGCGAGACGGTGGCCAATGCGGCCATCAGACCGGAGCGGAAGTGAGGATTGACATCGCTGAATTCGAACGTCTCGTCGCTTTCCCATTCGGCCGGACCGCGAGTCTCTCTCTCGTGGACGTTGGCTCGGACGTGAGCCCGCCGGTAGGGTGGCTTCGAGCCATCAGCGCGTGCAACCCCGACTTGGGCGCCGAGGCCGATGTTGGTCGCAGTCAGGAGCATACCGTCCCGCTGCATCTCTAGATTCGGCATGCAGAACTTGGCGAGGGTCTGCTGCAGCTCCTGCAGTCGCTCAGCCGGAACTGTCGAGTTGCGAAAGCGGATGGAGACGGTGTCCAACCCGCCCATCCGAGCGGAATCTACCATGCTGGCGATTCCGAGCACCGGGTCTGCATCGGGAACCCAGAAGTCGAGGAAGCTGTCGGCGACGCTGTGATGCCGGAGCGTGTCGATCAAGGCCCGGTTGAACATTTCGACGAGCTTCTCGTAGTCGAGCGGCTCGACGGCAGGTTCGTCGTGTTTGACTTTCACCGGTCTCTCATCCCCGCGCGACGGCTCGCGTCCGCAGCCACTGCTGTGGCGACGATCCGCGCCCCCGGCACCCCGCGCCCACGCAGCCACGGGGCTGCCCATCTACTGAAAACCTACCCCCACTTCCGGCCCTACCAACGCCTGTTCAGACAAACTCAGGGCTCTCGCAGTTCCTTCTCGGTCCCGCCTTCCGCTGTGCGACCGATCCCGAACAACGCGGCCTGCAGGCTGCACGGGTAGGCCGTCCCGCTGGCGAATTGCCGTCCCACCACGGCGTTCCACTCCCGCAACGGAAGCAGGTCGACCCATACTGCCGAGGCATAGATGAAGAAGAGCAGGGCGCCACGCGTTATCCAACGGGCGCCAAAATTCAACACACACGCACCTAGAACGACCAACCCGATTGTTGTGGCCTTCCACCAAGCAGCGCCGAGTATCAGCAAGGACAGGAAATAGAGCAGCATTGTAAATAAGGCGTGCTCCAAACGATCCATTCCCTTATCTCCTTCCGAGCGCCGCTTCGTCGAGGAGCGCAGCCTTTACCACGCATCAAACCAAGCACTGAAAGAACGAGACAGTTTTCCACAGTTGGACAGTTATATCAATTATTACATATCCTATATCGTGCATCTTTCGCCGCTGACCGTCCACCAACCATTATGCGCCCGCGCATGCCTTAAATCATGATTTGCCTTGCCGCGCAACGCGCGCATATCAACAGTTCAACGCGGGGCTCGACTTGACTCCGATCCCGATAGGTTGTCATCAACATTTCCATCATCGGCGGGTCCATGGCGCGGGCCCTATCCTAACCCCCTCTGGCGCGCTACAGACCCGACTTCTCCATTTCGGCAATTAGGCTGGATATCATGTCAAGCGACGCGCCTATTGTCAGCATCCTAATAACGACATTCAATCGCTCTAGATTACTGCGTCGCGCAATCCAATCCGTGCTGATGCAAACCTTCAGTGATTTTGAGATTGTCGTGATAGACGATTGCTCCCCCGACGATACAGCTGCGGTCATGGCTTCCATAACAGACCCTCGTATCCGCTATTTCCGAAACGAAGCCAATGTGGGTTCTATCCACGGCGACCGTGCCCACGTCCGGCGTTTCTTACGGGAGCTTATGCGAGGGAAGTATTTCGCGTATCTTTGCGATGATGATTACTGGTTGCCACCGACTCTCCTTCAACGCCAGGTAGCCCTGTTTCGTGACAACCCGGATCTAGCGTTTGTTTTTGGCAATCAACTCTCATACAATCTTACGACACCGGAGTCTTATTTCGAAGGCTCCGCGGATTCCACAATAACGCTTACGTGGGATGATATCGACCGTTTTTTCGATCTTAAAACAAGGCGGTGCAAAACTCCGCATATGAACTATTTCAAGGATCTTTATCCCAAACGCATTATGACCTCCGAAGAGTATCTTACGTGCTTTTCCCGGGAACCTACCACCCTCAATCGCGCTGACGGCGGGACACTCTTTTCAAAGAGCCACTTTATGGAGGCCGGCGCCATGAGTGCGGACGTCGGCTCGGAGTGGCAAGCAGGCTATGAGTTCAAAATGGGGCCAGCCTCCATAGGCGGAGTGGCATTTCTCGACGAACCTGTGCTTGTCACTGAAATCCGCCACCAGAACGCGAGCTTCCAACGTACCCAGGTGGAACACTATCTCGACTCGGTCAAGAGCATCAGCTTGGCCTTCGCCGTCCCAATCGCGAATGCCAGCGCCTCTAGGAGACGATTTCTTCGTCACATCAAGGCGGAGACAATTCGCCACCTGTCCCACGCCTACCTCGAGAACACGATGACCATACGTGCCACGGGGCAATTGGGCATGTGCGGCGCGGATAATATCGCCCAAACCGTCGCGTTCCGCCAAGTTATGCCAGTTTATGCTCGCGAGGCGGTGCGCCCGACGGCCAAATGCGCGCGGCTGCTGTTTCGTGCGGAATTGTCACCGGGCAACGGCACGCCGGCCACGGCCGTATTGCGCCCCGCGGTCCGCTTTGTCCGGTCCGTGATTGCTGCAATGCTCGCGAAAAGCAGGAAGGTGTCTCATGGAAGGTAGGAAGCATAGCGACTTGTTTCTTCCGAGCCAGGAATTTGCGCGCTATCTCTATCACGATGCGCCACCCTATGACCAGGCGCTCTACTCGCTCGTCTCGGACCACGCCTGCCAGTTTCGGGCGGACGGGCTCAAACTGGCCATGTCCCCGAAGGTGGAGTTCGAAGAGATGTCGAGCCCGGCCTTCCTCCTCGCATTCGTAAATGCAATAGCAAAGATGATAAGAGCAAAGACAATTCTCGAGATCGGAACGTTCATTGGGCATTCGACCATGCACTTCGCACGCATGGTGGGGGAGAAAGGCCACGTCACCACGCTGGAGGTCTTCAGGGATTTTGCCGAGATTGCGCGCCGCAACTTTTCCGAGAATGGCTATGCCGACCGCATCACCCTGATCGAGGGCGACGCCAGCGCTTCGCTTGTCAAGCTGCCAAAGCGCTCCTTCGACCTGGTGTTCATCGACGGCAATAAGCAAAGCTACCTCGATTACGCGCGCAGCGCCGAGGAGCTCATCACCGACAAGGGCGTCATCATTGTCGACGATGTGTTCTTTCATGGCGACGCCTTGAATTCGGCGCCTTCTACCGAGAAAGGCCTGGGCTGCAAGCGCCTCCTGGCGCATTATCGGAACAGCACACGCTTTGAGCACCTATTGATCCCGTTACGCAATGGAATGCTCTTGTTGATGAAGCGTCAATAGTACGGCTCGAATATGAAAATTCTCATTTCAAATGCATTGTGGGGAGAGGGATATTGCTCAATCTTCACCAAATATTCCCTTGCAACCCTACTCTCACGCGGAAATATTCCTAAGCTCGCCGAGCGCTCCGAGCTTACCCTCCACATCGTAACCACGCGACGCGACCGTCGGCGTCTGCTGCGCGACTCAGCCCTCGCCGAGGCGAAACGATATGCCGCGATCGAGTGGGAACTCATCGAGGATTTCGTTTCCCACAGCCCGCCGGTGGGCCCTGGCGGGGAGAAGTACCCCTTCCTGAGCGCGCTTCAAAACATAGCTATTAAGCGTTCCCTCGACCACGACGTGATCGTCTTCAACTACGCCGATTTCATCTGGGCGGATGGCAGTCTTGCTCACGCTGTGCACACGCTCATGGGGTCCGATGAGCCGCGGGATGCAGTATTTGCCTTCTGCCTGCCCGTCGATCGCGACTCGGGCGTACGTGCCCTGGAACAGCATCGGCAAGCGAGCAAGCCCGAGGTTGTCGAGCTGGCTCCGCGCCATGGAGCAAAGATCGCCGCCGAGTGCATCCATCGCGAGGCGAAAATTCGCTTCTGGGAGGAGACGCCCAGGTTCACCAATCTGCCCTCCTACCTGATCTGGAGGGTCGGCGATCAGGGCCTGCTGATGCGCTCCTACCATCAGTCGATTTTGGCCATGCGCGTGCGGCGGGACGATCCGCAATATCTGCAAGGGATATTGCGGGGCAGTCTCGACTCGTCGTTCGGGGCGCAGCTCGCCAAGAGAACATCGCTCGCCTTCGCGACGGACACGGACAGAGTGCTAGTATTCTCCCTCTACCACACACCCGTTGATTCTCGCGTGCCGCTGGGCGTTACGCGCGAAATGTCGCTGCGCAGCCTCCTGACCGGGGATGTCACGCCGGAGCAGCGGCCGTTTGCCGAGCGTCCGATATTTCTGAGACTGCGCGACGGCAACGAGGCGCTTTGGAACCAGGTAGCCGCAAAGTCGTGGGAGGTGCTCCGACATGCGCAGGATACCACACCGTTCAGCCAGGCCGTCTACGACAAGAACCTCGAGACCCACGGCATAATCCCGAAGATTGAGCGCATGAGCTTCCTGCAGCGGCGCGCTCTCCCGCAACTTTATCGATTGGTCCATCCTCTGGCTGCCGGGATGCGCCAGGTGAGCGACCGGATCGGGCGGACTAGCGATATTCTGCGGCGTCCTCCTCTCCTGCACGCCGCTATCGAGAGAAGATACCCGCGCCTGCATCAGGCGTTTCTCCTGTTTCGGCGTCCCCGACAGCTCCGAGAAGGGCTGTATCGAAGGCTGGCGCGCCGACGCATCGCGGTTCGTGACCAGCTCGTCTCTCTGCTGAGGTCCAGGCGCGAGCATTTGTTGCGATCGCTCGAATTGCGCCGCGGATCCTTTGTTGCGCCGCAAGTTTGGGTCGAACGCGCCAATGCCAGTCGCTACCGTCGGGCGCTCGCTGTGGAAACCCGGGCGGCCGAGGTGGCGGATGCGGCGCAGTTGCTGTCCGCGCTTCGCGATGCCGAGGGACTGCTGCGCGAGACGATCAAGTCGATGCCGGTCTGGCCCCTACCTGTGCAAGCGCTCGGAAGAAACCTCTGGTTTCAAGGCCGCTTCCAGGAGGCGATGCAGACATTCACAGTGGCAGAGCAACTGCGCGACGTCATGGCGTGGGTGGCTCGCTGGCCCACCGACTCATGTGTGTTTCTGCCGCGCAACTGCACCGAAAGCATTGGCTTGATGGGCCATCTGGACGCGTTCGTAAAGCATAAGATCCTGACCTCGGACCCGCGTCCGTACCACCTGCTGGCTCCAGCGCACCAAGTCGTCAATGGCGCCTTTCTCGACTACTGGAAGGACCACATATCGGTCGTCTCGGACCCCCGCGAGATCGACAGGCTTGCAAATCTGGAGGCTGTCTACGCAGTCAATTGGAATTGGGTCCTGCCCAGGAATGGCGCGCTCGCATTCGTGCATGCAGGCATGGCAGCCGTCCACAGTGCATGGGAGGCGGCTGGCCGCGCCCCGTTGCTGCGCTTGCGCGCCGATCACGCCGCTGCTTTGTGCAAAGCGCGCCGTGGATGGGGCATGATGGACTCGGACCGCTTTGTCTGCCTGCACGTTCGCACGGCGGGCTTCTATGGCGAAGCACGCGAGAAGGCGCAGCTTTTCCGCAATACAAGGATCGGCGATTACTACCCGCTCATCCGCGCGCTCACTGACATGGGCCTGTGGGTTGTCCGCATGGGCGATCCGTCGATGCCGCCGCTCGACCTCACCCAATGTGGAACGCCGCGGCATGTCGTCGACTACGCGCTCTCGCCGCAGAAGTGCGGCGAGCTCGATGTCGCGCTTTGCGCGACGTGCGAATTGTTCGTCTCCTCTCCGTCCGGCCTGCACACGGTAGCGCACGCCTTCGGCCGCCCCGTATGCGAGGTCAACTATCCCATCTACAATGGCTTCCCCTGGCATCCCGGCGACATTTTCATTCCCCAGCTCTACTTCTCTCGTGTCAAGGGCCGCTCGTTGACGCTTCAAGAGATTCTCGGCTCCGACCTGGTTCACCACGATCACCAGTTCCACCTCGAGCGAGCCGGCATCTCACTCATCCCGAACGAGCCCGACGACATCGTCGAGACTGTGCTGGAGGCTCTGGCGCCACAGACCTACCGCGTGCGGCAGGCCGCCCTCGCAGAACGAGCTTGCTCAACCTTTGACGAGCTCAACCGGCAGCACGACGTCGGTATCTCCGGGCGACTTGGGCGCTACTTCGCCATGAAGTATGCGCGCCAGCTCCTGCCCGCTCCACATCTCATGGCAAATGCCTACCCAGGACTGCAAGCAGATGACGATCCAGGACCGCCCACTGACCAACGATCGGTTGCCGAAACGCAAGCTTGATATCCTCATCCCATGCTTCAATCGGCCCAAGTATCTCCACCGGATACTTGAGACCGGGCTAGGGCTGGGTATCCCCGGCGTCCATTTCGTCGTCTTCGATGACGCCTCGAACGCACCTGAGGACGTTCCAGGCCTCGGCATGGCGACGACGGAAGGGGTCTGCAGGAGTTTCGGCGATGACCGTGTGATCTACATCCGCAATCCAACCAACATGGGCGTCGCGAAGTCTCTCACCCGCTACTATGCAGAATTCTGCGACGCAGAATACACCTCGCTGCTCAATCCCAAGGATGAGTTCATCAGCGCAGCTCCCATCATTAGCGCGCTTGCCAAGCTCGACGCCGATCCGAGGCTGAGCTTCGTTGTATATCCATTGCGGCAGGTTGATCGCTCAGAGGCCGACAAACCCCTTCTCTTCAACTACAACCGGATGAGCGGACGCGAGTTTGTCGCCGCCCATGTCAGGGACCCGGCACTGCAGCATTGCAGCGGCTACGCCATCCTGCGCGTCGCAGCACTGCGCAGATGTGGCATTCCGCGCGATCTTGATCTGAGAGCCTACGGCCTGGAGGACGCTTCAGGCATCGACCACGAGATGATCTTCAATCTCGCCACCACGGGTGACGTCGAGTTCGAACGCGAAGCGCCGGTCAGGCGCACGATCGTGGACGGCTATACCGAACGCTTCCCATTGACCTTCGCCTATAGCCAGTACCAATACGCGAGGCGGTTGATGGCCGAGCTCGAGCCGTGCGGCTTCGTATCCGCAGAGACACGGCGGCTCTACCTCGGGTTTTGGCATTTGATCATCGCGCGCGGGCTGGTCGTGGCGTACCGTCCCGTCTACGGCAGCGAACAAGAGCGGGGCGTGAAACGCATCCGGCCGCACTTGCCGATGCCAATACTGCTCTATTTGCCTGTCGAGGCCGGCCGGTTCCGTGTGTGGCCACGGCGAGAAACTCTCTCCACCTACCTCTCGGGGGCACGCCTCTTGCTGGCGGATTGGTGGAACAGGGCGCGCGGCCGTCCGCATATTTGCTGATGCGATTTCTTGCTGCCGAGCGGCCGCTTTTGCAGCGGGGCCGCAGCATCGAGCCTGATCTGCTCTGCCGCGCCGGATTGGGCCGCGCATTCGCGCACTCAGGGGATGCGCTCCACCAACTGCGCCATGAATTTGCCGCGGGCGGCTTGCGGGCGCCCGATAACGCGGTCCCAGAGTTTCCGTGGGCGTGCGCGTCGATTCTTGTCTTGCGCGCGCTTTGCTGCCCGGGCATAGGCCTCAAGTCGCTCCTTGTAGAACGGGCGTATGACCACATTTCGATAGCGTTCGTCTTCCGCCGACAAGACTGGGTTCGGCGCCATCAGACGCATGTAGCGCTCGGGTTCCAAGCGCTCGCGCAGAAGGGCGGAGTGCTTCTCGTAGAAGGGGTCATGATGAACCTTCACGTGCGATCTCAAAATTCGCCGTCGCGCATGGCGACCACCGTCATCGGCGCGTGCGGGGTTGGGCGTGTGGTCAGGGTTGTCGAACGGCACGCTGTGCAGTGCAAGGGGCCCATCCTGGAATACAAAGAGGCGGTTCGCCTTGTAGTCGGCCACCTTCTCGTAATAGAGCCTGTCCGGCCTGTTCGGGTCCTTCCAATGAAAGGTTTCCATGGCGACCTCGACCCGCCAATCCAGGTCCTCGGTCAGATAGGATGTCTTCGCCTCGTCCGGCTCTCCTCTCGGCAACAAGCGATGAAGCGCGGTACCCTGGCTGTGGGTATCCTCTGGATCGATGTAGAGCAGCATCGTGAATGCCCAGTGGGGGCAATGATAGAAATGCGTATGCATCCAGTGACCCGGATAGGTGGGATCCGCCTGCATCAGCGTGAGCGGCATGTCGAGCGACAAGTGTTCACGGTAGAGGCCACCGAAGACTTCGAGGGCGGGACCCGCCAGCGCCTCGGCGGCGGCGGACGCAATCGCGGGCCAGAGGGTCTCGTTGAATGCGCGCCAGAAGCGAAGCCGGGATTCAGCCATTCGGCCATAGTCCCGCCGATAGAGTTGCAGGATATGGTTCCCCGGCACCTCGGCAAAGAAGCCCTCTGTGTATTCCGGCCAATTCTCGTTGATCTGAGCGACAAGCTCGTCGGGGAGGATGTCGTCCACGATGAGATGGGGCACGGCGAATTCGCGCAAAGGCGTCGCGGCAACCACTTCTTGGACCTTTGCGGCTTCTCTGAGAAATGTAAGCTCGGTCATGGGCTTCCTCTCGACTGGTTTGGTCTGCACCCGCGAGTCGTCCATGCGCTCGGCACGCGAACCGAGCCCCAGCGAGCCCGCCGCTTACAGAATCTCCCTGACGCTCGAGAGGTTGATGAAGAACCCCCTCTCGCGGCTTCCCGGAAAGCTCGTTTTGTCATCCGCATCGAGCGTGTTCACTGCGAATATCGCTGAAGCCTTTGGCGCAGGACACGCGACAGCGAGGTCGCAGCCGAAGAAGCCGTTGCGGTAGAGGAACTGTGCGTCGATGATCTCGATCCCCTCTTTGGCAAAGGTGTTGGCTATGCGGCTCTGATTGCCGAGCCTGAAATCCACGTACGCCAACGTGGAGCGATCATTGTCGCGCACGGAAAGGCGGATCGTCTCGAGCCGATGGGGGCGCACGAACACCGAGAAATTGAGCCGCGATATGTTCAGCGCCGCGGACTTCTCCAAGCAGTGCTCGCTTGCTTCTGGGGTCTCGCGCAACAGCCGCAGGGGATTGTCTTCGTTCAGTTGGGCGCGCTCGATGTCCAGGCCCCGCTTCACCCAGGATTCGTGCTCCACATTTGCGTCGCCGAGCAGATTGATAGCGCCACGTTTGCGCACTGCATGCTCGGGTCGGAGCCTGCCGCGCAGCACTGTCGGCCTCAGCACGCGGCTGGCGTATTGCTGCCAGAAGCCGGGATTTTCCTTTGCGAACCATTGATCCTGATCGATGTCCCCGACCTTTTCCAAGATCAGCATCGATCCCCAGCTTTCGACGACACGCGCAACATTCCGCTCGACCAAGAGTTCTTCGCACGCCTGCTTCACGGGCTCGACGTACGTGATGGGATTGTCCGCGGCATCGTGAAACGCGGCCAACGCCGGCTTACCGTCGAAGGGCCTGAGCGTGTTCCAGAACGTCGCAATGTCGTGACAGACCCCTTCGTAGGAATGATCCGCATCGATGAACACCATGCCAAACTCGGTTTCCGCGATCGGCTCGCGCGAGGATTGCCGGTAGAGCTTGAGCCGCGACGCGACATCGGGGCGTTCGAAGACGTGCTCGGCGATGAAGGCATGGAAGGGCGCCCGGTCGATGCTCACCACCGGGCGGGAACCCGACGCACCCAGCAGCACAAGCGTGCTGCCGCCGGCCGCCCTGCCGACCTCGAGGATTGGCCCGCCCGACATTTTCAGGGCGCGCCAGAGAAGGGCGCCCTCGTCGATGCGCTGGTGGATGACGCGATGATTGTTGAGGCTCGCAGCGAATATCCAGCAGGACAATTCCGCAAAGTCGGCCTCTCCGAACTTTGCGATGCGATCAACGCTCTGCCGCATCTTGTCGTGGGCGTTGTAGTCCTCCGTCGTTGCGTAGAAGATCTGGCGATCCCGGTGCTTACGCAATTCCTCGCGCAGCCCTCGGCACTCCTCCTCGAGACTTGCGTTGTGCGACGGACCCGCTATGGCCGGCGCCGCTACACCGGACGGCGTCGCTCCATTCGGTGCGGCGCGCAGCCGTGCGTTCTCCTCCAGCAGGCGATCTATGCTGGCCTTCTTGTGCAGCGACAGACCGCCGAGGTTGAGAAAATTCTGGACCTTTTCCTTGAGCAAATCCTCCTCCCTGACAATTCGCGTGATATGGGTTTATCGAATGGTGTAGCAAATGCACCAAGGGGGCGGCTGACAATTTTGCCATTTTCCACTCCTTATCGCCTCGCTCGGACGCAAATATGATAATCTGGCTCTAATAAAGGGAATACGATTTCCGATATTGTGCGCTTGATTGTGTGGACGCGCATCCTGTCGCGCGATGTGAGGTGCCTTCACGCCATCTCTTCGCGGTGGGCCCGAGCCAGACCCTTGTCGAGCGGGGTGAAAACAAACTTCGGAAATGCCCTGTGGATCGCCGTCACATCGAACGCACGATGGGTGATGGCATTCTGCCTGGGCGTCGCCGTGATCTCGATCGGCGTTGGGAATTCTCGAGCCACCATTTCCCCCAGGGCAGCAAATGAGACGGAGTGCCCGGTCGCTAGATTGAGCATCCCGCTGCTGCGATGTCTGATGACCAACGCGATTAGAGCTACCGCATCATCGATGTAGATGTGGTCTCGCGTTTCCTCCCCGGCGCCAAACAACACGATGCGTCTATCCTTACGCGCCATTCGCCGCAGGCGATTGGGGCCATAGGAGTTGTGCGTGTCGCCGGCCCCGTAGATCAACGTCGGCCGCAGGATCGCGACCGGCATCTCGGTCGCCTGCCTGAACATGATTTCGCGCGCCAGGTGCATGGCGCCGTAGAGATCGGTTGGCTCGGCGTAACTCGCCTCGTCGATGAGCGCAGTGCGAAACGGGTAGACTGCATCGGAGCTCACGTAAACGACGTGGGCAACGCGTCGGCGCTCGAGCACGGCGTGCACGCAGGACCCCATTTTTAAGTTTGCCAGGAAAGCCGGCACACCCCGACCCTTGTCTGGGGTTAGCGCGGCCAAGATGACTACCGCATCGTTGGGCTGCAATTCCTCAAGCAGCTTCTCTTCGGAGCCGTGCGCAGCGAGGTCGATTGCATCACGGCCGATGGACCTGACAGGAACGCACTCGCCTGCCAGATGCTCGGCGAGCTTCTTGCCGACGAACCCCCGCCCACCCAGGATCACGACGCGGCCGGGGCTGACAGGCTCAACAGCGTGATGCGTCAACATGAGGTTACCCCGGATCACGAGCCCGATGCGCTCCAAGTCCCAATGTCACGTGCGATAACCCGGCTGCAGCGCATTTCGCGCGATCGAGGCAGGCAAATGGATCGATCACGACACGCCCTCGCAGGCGGGCAGCAATATCCGACGGTCGGAGCTGCTTGAATTGCAACCATGGCGTCGAAATGATCAAAGCGTCGCCGCCTTCGCAAGCCGTCAGCACGTCGACTGCCCGCGAGAGCCGGGGGTGCCATTCGCTGCGCGGCGCGACAACGGGATCGTAGACCGTCACGGCAAAGGGCTTCAGCGCGTCGAGCAAAGCGAGCGCGGGTGAATTTTTTGTCGAGTGAGTGTTTTCCTTATAGGCTAGACCCAACATGACAAGTTTCGGGTCGTTCCTCGTCGCCAGAACGTGTTCATGGACGGCGCGCAGCAACCACTCCCGACGATATCGACTGTTACGTTGCCATGCCCTGACGACACGCACGTCAGTCCCTAGTGCTTCTCCGAGCTGGGCTACTGTCTCAAGATCGCGCTCCAAGTTGCCGCCGGCAATTCCGAGGCCGGGGGCAATGTACGCGTAGGGTCCTATGCGGGCGTCTAGCCGCAGTGCTGGCACAATCTCCGACCAGTCTGCACCAGTCTTCTCGCAGATCTCGGCCAACGTGTTTGCTGTCGCGACTGATGCGACGAGACAGCAATTGATCGCTATTTTCGTCAGCTCGGCGCTCTCGAAGCGCATGGGCAGGACCGGACAGCCGAATGCCTGCAGGAACCTTGCAAATGCCTCCGGTAACGGCCGGGTGGGGTCGTCACAGCCCACTATGAACCGTTCCGGGCGCGTCGCCCGTTCCACCGCCCGTCCGAAGATCAGCGTCTCGACCTGATAGAAGAGCCGTATTCCTGGCCGCTGTCGGGCGCGCGTAAACCCGGGCGGCACCTGGCTCAGAATGACAATTGTCGCTGCCGGCCGGGCGTGAGCGAAGGTGAGATCGAGAAGCTCGGTCAGCGGTGAGAGATCGCTGTTGCCGCGATCATCGGTTGGGACGTCCGGGGCAACATAGATGAGATCGCAAGACGCCAGACGCGACGGCTCGCTCGTGAATGATACGCGTGCGCGATGCGCGCTCAGCAACTGCTCCAGACCGGGCTCCACAACGGGTAGCCGGCCGGCCTCGAGGCCCGCGACCGCCGCCGGGTCTGGCGCGAAGCCGATTGTCTCGAAGCCCTTGCTCGCCGCGGCGATGGCGGAACACACGCCGAGATGCGTCAGGCCGACGTAGCCTACTCGAGGCAAGCCGCTCATGGCCGACCCGCACAATCGATGGCGTCGGCCGAGAGCCGGCTGAGCGAACGCAGGAGCCACATGTCATTGTCCAGCGTGGTGGGCGCTCCCCGCGCGCACAAAGCCTTGAAATGCGCGTATTCCAGCTCCCACGTCGGGTCGTCGCGCACGAGCGTGACGCTTTCCTCGGACGGGCGGCCGCTCGGCAGCATGCGCGTGCGCCTGATGAAGGTCGTGGGGCCCCATTTGCACAACGATTCGATGTGCGCGCTCCCGCGCTCGGCGAACACATCGCAGGTGAAATGGTTGCGCCACGACAGCAGCGTCATCTCGAGCTCCATCTTCGGCTGCGACCGCTCGGAGGCGATCACCACATGATCGGGTGCGCGATTCTCGAAGCGGCTGGCCGAGGTGACCCGAAAACCATCGGCTATGTCGCCGAACCAGAACCGCGCCGTGTCGAGCAGGTGCGAGCCGAGGTCCGGAAGAACACCCGCGCCGCTATCGCGCCATGCAGATTCCCGCACTAGCCGCGCCGTGCCGTTGCCATAAAACATGCGACACCGATAGATTCGGCCGAGCTCGCCCGTCTCCAGCAGCTCGCGCATGCGAACGTAGTGCGGCTCGAAGCGATGGTTGTAGGCGGTGTAGCAAACAGCACCGTTCTGCCGGGCCAGCGACTCGAGCGCGCGCAACTGCTTTTCGGACTGCGCGTGCAAGGGCTTCTCGACCAGCGCGTGCTTGCCATTGGCGAGCAAGTGATTGAGGATCTCGACCTTTGGCTCATCGGGCACGCACACGATCGCGGCATCGTAGCGGTCGAGGGCAACCTGCCGGAGGTCGCAAAAATCGGCCTCTGCGGCGACAGGGTCGACGATCGCAACCGCCTCAGCCGCGGCGACATGCCTGCGCTTGCGGCCCTGCACTCCGTACCCCACAATGATTGAACGCATGATCCGCCGCCGTCGCCACCCCCTGCAAGCGGTCAACAGTAATTGACGTTTCTCTCGAACCGCTCGAGTTTGCCGATTACATCCTCAGGCCGGACAGGCACGTTGCCTTCGTGCTCACATTCGACCGCGGCGGCGAAGGAGCCGAGCACAGCTCCGATCACGGGGCTCTTGGTGGCAAACAGCGACAGCGCCGAATATGCGAGCAATGCATCGCCGGAGCCGACCGCGTCCACAACACGCCCCGCAAAAGAATCGACCGCAAAGAAAGCCCGCACGTCCTCGTATGTCTTGGGCACCGAACGAAACGCAAGGAGCCCCCGCTCACCGAGCTTCAGCAGCAGCCACTTGCACCCCGCCTGCCGGTAGAGTTCCAGCCCGAGCGGACGGACGACGGAATCCTGGTCTCCGAGCGCAAATCGCGCCTCACGCTCGTTGGGCGTTATCAGGTCGAAGCCGCGGAAATCGAGAATGTTGCCCCAACGGCTGGCCACTTGGCTGTCGGCGATGCGAAAAATTCCCGCAGGGATGGCCTGAGTGAGGGGCGGAATCGTCTCGCGGTTGAAGACCCCATGGCGGAAATCGCTGAACACCACAATGTCCGCCTGCGTGCCGCGGACCTGCTCGAGCAGATGCTCTAGAATGCGACCGGAGATCGACCGATTGTCAAGAGTATCCACCTTGAGGAGATTATAGCCTCCGGCAACGATGGCGTTCTTGTTGGTCGTCGGACGCGTGCGGTCGATGATGGGCGCGCAGCTCACGCCCGCATCTTTCAAGTCTTTGAGGACGAACTCGGCAAGGCTGTCATCGCCGAGCACTGTGGAGAATGTGACCTCGGCGCCGGCTGACTGCAGGTGCTTGGCGACGACGCCGGCCCCACCCACAAAATCCGTTCGACCTTCCATGCGGACGCTCATCGTCGGCGTTTTCGTCATGCCGCCGATCAGCGTCGTGTGCGTATAACTGTCGATGATCGTGTCCCCAACGACGTGGACACGGATACCCTTCAGATCGTCCAACGCTCCACGCAGACCATCGAACGAGAGGCCTTCGGCCTCGAGAAGCGCCATGAGCTTCTCGGTGGCGATCGCTGGCGGCTCGCTCTCGATGATATGAGACGACGAGTAGACGATGTCGCCGGGAGTGAAGATGATCTCTCCGCCGTACGCTTCGACTGCCTGCTTCTCCTCCGCAGTGCGAGGGTGGAGGCCATCCTTGGTATATTCGTAGCCTTTGGCGAAGTAGTCCGGCTGGATGATCCCGATATTGCGGATCGGAGTCGGCTCGTAGTCGACGATTACGTAGTCGACGCATTCGAGCGCTGCGAGGTTGAAGGCGCGCAGCTCCTGCGGCACGTAGGGGCGAAAATTGGCTTTGGAAATGTGCGCGTCCGCGGTGAGGCTAGCGATCAAGATATCGCCCTTGCTCTTGGCATAGAGCAGATGTCGTACGTGACCGGGATGCACGATATCGAAGGTGCCATGGCACATGATCACTTTCGTCGGGCGCGTCCGCGGTGAGGCTAGCGATCAAGATATCGCCCTTGCTCTTGGCATAGAGCAGATGTCGTACGTGACCGGGATGCACGATATCGAAGGTGCCATGGCACATGATCACTTTCGTCGAGCGCGGCCTCTGTCCCACGGCCTTGACGATCTCGGTGGCAGTCTTGACCTTGTGGCTGACAATCTTATGGCTGACAATTGTTTCGTTCATTAGGCTCTGCCTTCTGTCTGGAGCAAGCTGAACCAACTTCTCGTCGCTCGTGCGATTGAATCCGGATCCCAA
>Ga0209751_10002453_pt1 | contig 18450 bp, 27 predicted proteins | sample RifCSP13_1_FD_184019 | JGI IMG/M metagenome (GOLD analysis project Ga0209751, IMG submission 184019) | Soil microbial communities from Rifle, Colorado - Rifle CSP2_sed 13_1 (SPAdes) (version 2) | ecosystem: Environmental > Terrestrial > Deep subsurface > Rock core/Sediment | place: Rifle... | reverse complement strand
GGGCAAAGGCGCCGGATAGCCGGCGGTCGATGCGCCCGGCGGTCTCCTTGGGCAGGTAGCCGGCCACGTTGCGCCGCTTGTGGAGCGTGCAGCGCTGGACCAGCGCGTGCTCGCCGAACACCTTGCGCACGCCCGTGGCCAGGGACTTGGCGCCGTCGATCACGACCAACAAACCGCCCTCGGCCGCCAGGCCCCGGGCGACAAGATCGGCCAGCAGGTCGGTCACCACGGTCTTGTTCTCGGTGTCGCCGAGGTACAGCCCGACCGGGACCTTCCGGCCGTCGGTGGTGATGACGAGAGCCGCCACGCAGCACTGCGCGGCGACGACGATGCCATCGACCATCAGCACCACGGCGTCGATTTCGGAGAGCTCGCGGGCCATCAGCTCGTCGAGGGCGATCTTGGTGGCCCGCACGAAGCGGCGCGACACGGCCGAGCGGCTCATGGCGCTGGTCCGGGCCTCGAGTGCCGCGCCGAGCGGCTCGGCGACGTCGGCGTGGCGGCGGGTGGCGACGCCGGCCAGCATGCGCTCCATGACCACCTGGTCGAGCAGGTCGGTGGAGCTGAAGGCCGTCCAGGTGTCGAGGGCGAGCTCGGTGCCGTTGCGGGTTCGGCCGCGAGGGCGCTGTGCGCTGACCTTCCGGCCGCCCAGCACGACCGAGCCGGCGGCGCTGCCATGCCGGTGCCCGACTCGCGCCGGGATGCGCGCGTGCTTGGGGCCGATCCGCTCGACCAGCTCGGCCTCCATCATCTGGTGCATCACCAGCAGCCCGGTCGTCGAGGCGAACGCTAGCAGGCCGTCCTTGATCGTCGCCGCCACGTCACTCAGCGCGACCGTCGCCTCGAGCGGCAGGCCGGCCAGGCGAGCGGCTGCGGCTGGCTCGGCGATGGCCAGGACAGGTATCTTTCTTCCCACGGTGGTCCTCCTTCTCGGGCGTCTTTGCTGGACACCCGAACCTTGCCACAAGGCAAGGCCTCAGTTGGCGGACCACCGCCCTACTTCAACAGACCGCGGGACAACCTCCCATCCTGCCCTGGAGCGAGGTAGTCAAGGTCCATCGCACGCGCACCGGCATCCACGCGCCGCGCTGTGGCAGCGAGGCGTCGATCATCTGAGGAGGTAGTCGGCCAGGTCGAGGTAGGCGGTCAACGAGCGAGCTGCTCGAGAATCTCCCGGTTGCGCGCGATGCTGGCCTCTAGACGCTTGCGGAACTCGGCATCCTGACGACGCGCTTCGATGTGGGCTGCGATCGCCTGGAGAATCTCCTCGTTGACGGAGGTCTCGTCAATCCTGGCGATCGCCTGCAGCGCTTCTGCTTGGTCGGTCGGCAGTCGGAGTGTCCGCGTCCTTGTCATCTTGATTGCTCCCCAAATGCCCCAATATTATGGACGTGATGGTATCACGGTACCACGATACCAAGGACAGATGGGTAGACGGGCTCAGCCTTGAGGTGGCCAACCGGTCGCACATGGTGAGGGCGTGGCATGATGGCGCTCGTGGGTGCCAAGAAGGTCGTGAGTCGGTCGCCGGGGCGCGCTTGGGGGGCGACGGTGTTTGCCGGTACTCGTGTCCCGGTCGAGGTTCTCTTCGAGTATCTCGAAGCAGGCGACACACTCGATGAGTTCCTTCGCCAGTTCCCAACGGTAACCCGCGACCAGGCCATCGCGGTCGTCGAAGAGGCACGGGCAAGAGCGTCGAGCGCGTAGCCTCGTGAAGGTGCTGCTCGACGAGATGCTGCCCGCAGGGTTGGCCGAACTACTGCCTGGGTTAGAGGTGACTACGGTCAAGCGGGCCGGCTTCACCGGACTCGACAACGGCGCGCTGATCCGCCGGGCCGTCGCGGCTGGGTTCGACTTCACGCGCGTCATGCGTCCGGTGGGTTTTCGGATCTCCGAAACGGCCCGCTAGAAGCTGTCAGTCCTAACCAGGCGGGCGGAAGTCAATCGTTGGCGCGGTCGGTGTGGATGTGGCTGAGCCGTAGCGAACGTGCGGGAGAACGGTAGCCGCGGCTGCGGGAAAGTGGTACTCCTCCTTATGCGCAGCGGCTTCCCGAAGCCGGAGGTCGAGACAGCCGCTCACCGTTGCGGGACGCGCCGGACGTGGCCTGTTCGCCTGTCTCCGCTGTGCGGCGGGGCCTAGTACTTCGATTCGGGACCTCGCCACCATCCAAACCGGTCGGTGCCGGTGCGATCGAAACCGTCAGGCCCGTACTTCGTGCCGGTATCACGATGGATGCCGTCGGCGTTCCAGCCGTCGCGATCGAAGCCGTCCTTGTCACGGCCCGAGTAGTCGTAGCCGCCAGGCCCGTACCTGGTGCCCGTCTGCTGATGGATCATCGCGAGGCTCCATCCGTCAGGCCCGAACCTAGTGCCCGTCTCGCGATGGATGCCCGCAACGTTCCACCCATCGTGATTGAAGCCCTGTCTGTCTCGGCCATCGCGATCCCAGCCCCACTGGTCGCGGTCGTCTGGCCCCCAGATCGTTCCAGTCTCGCGATGGATGTGCTGGGTGTTGAAGCCGTTGCGAGTGAATCGATCGGGTCCGTACCGGGTGCCCGTCGATCGATGGATATCGTGGCGATTCCAGCCCTCCGCATCGAAACCGTCCTCGTCATAGCCCTCAGAGTCGAAGCCATGAGAGTCGACGTTGTCCGTCACGGCACAATGGTTGGCGGACGGTGGGCTCTTGGCGAGTGCCGAAGGGCCTACATGCAGCGCAGGTCCGCGCAGCCGAGTGACCCGCCGAGCACCCAGAGAGCGGTGAAGGCGTCGATCGCCTCAAAGGCGTCGACCGGCAGCCCGAAATAGTGCGAGCAGTCAGGCGAACCGAGCGTCTCCTCGCAGTGCTCGTGGACCAGAACGGCGAACTCGTGCGCGAAATAGTCCGGATCGTGGCCGTGGAACGCGCGCCGGCGGTTGCGCGGGTGGTCGACAAAGTCGTAGGCGTACTCGGCCCTGCGGTAGTCGGACGCGTCCGTCGCCAGGACCGGCTCCCAGATCTCAGCCAGGCGGATCGTGGCCGGCTGCGGAGTGTCTGACCCGGGTAACTCGGCTATGAACGAGAAGCGCAGCGTGCCTGACGCGTAGCGCTCGAGCTCCGGAACCGGGAAGGTCGCGCCGTACCGGTAGAGGATCGTCGCCAGCGTCTCCAGGCGCTCTCGCAGCTGCCGCTGCGTGGGCATCAGCGGCGGGAGCCAGCGGCGAGCTTACGTCGAGGCAGGATTTCGTCTGCGGACAGCCCCGGCACCGGGCCCGCGACATCCTTGATCGTGGCGAGATCACCGGGTTGCGGGAGCGTACCGGCGGAAAACATCTCGAAGCTGGCCCGGGGAATGCGGTAGATGCGCTCCGACACGCGGATCGCCGGCAGCTGCCCGGCGTGGATCAAGCGCAGCACGGTCGCCGTACTGACGCTCAGTTCGCGGGCGACGTCGGCGGGCGAAAGAAACTGCTTTTCTTGCATTCGAAGTTCTCCATGACGTATCGGTTACGATGCATCATTGAGAGCAGGCGCGTCAAGTGCTCCTGGAGCGATCACCTGGACTAAGCGCGCTGGCCAGTTCTTGTACATACACCGCCCGCCATTGGCGGACCGGGAATGGCAGCTCGACGGCTTCACCTTCGAAGGCGGCCATCGATGCAGCCTGCCTGACCGCCGGCGCGATCGATGCCTTGACAGCCACGATCCGCTCCGGGTGCTCCTCTCGGATGAGATCGGCGAGGCGCTCGACGCCACCCAGTACGGCACCCGCTCGGTCCGCGGCTTCGAGGCGATTGACCGGCCGGTCGGCGAGGTCGACCAGCCAGCAACCCTGATCGCGGAACCAGTGCAGGAAGCGCGGGCCGTCAGGGACCACGTCCCCAAAGGCGGTGGCGAAGGCTGCCCGGGTGGCCCGGAACAGGTTCGAGTTGGCACGATAGAAGTGGGTGCCGCCAGCCGGCGATGACTCGCCTACGAAGAGCGTCGTGACGTGGTCGGGCTTGAACTGCTCGCGCAGCTCGGCCACGCCCAACTCGGCATCAGATGATGGGGCGCCGTAAGAACCGGCCGATTCGCGAGCGGCGACCGTCCGACCAGCTCGAGCGTCGAGTCTGTCAAGCACGTCCGGATCGAGCTTGTACGGGATCCCGGCTTCGTGGATCCGGTCGACCATCTCGTACAGCGAAATACCGGCCAGCGATGCCGCCTTCCAGGCCGACACGTTCCCACGCCGGTATTCACCAAGAGCCCTCTCCATCCGATAGGTCGCCAGGCCAGAACTGAGCAGGCGCCGGGTTATCTCACTTCGATCGACCCGCTCGGCGTTGGCCAAGGCGTCGATCTCCTCGAGCAGGTCCTTCTCGAGGCGGATATTGACCTGTGGTCGCTCCATCATCGGAGCCTCCTTCTCGCGATCGTCTCGCGTAAAACCTCGAAGTCAGCGAGGCGCATGTCGACCTGTTCGGCGAAGCGCCTTACGCGCCTCTCCAGCAGCTCGTCCTCAGGCGTACCGTCGAACAGCATCTCGATTAGGTCCAGGAGCCTGACGCGCCGCGCGCGTGCGACGGCCCGGCCGCGACGCTCGAACAGGACGGCCGGAATTCCCCGGCCGTGGGCGACGGCCAGAACTTCGCATTCGCCCCGGTGCATACCGGGCACGTCCGAACTCAGAGTCATGGCGAACTGCTCCTCCCCTGGCACCAGCGCCACAACACGGATTACCCCGCGACCAACTGCCGTCTCGATCAGGGCGGCATCCGGATGCCTGTAGATCAGCGATGGCCTGGTCGTCTCGTCGATCACCGATCCTGGGACCAGTGGCCGGTAGCCACCGATCTCGAACACCTCCAATGCATCCAGTTTCGCCAGGTAGATCAGCGGACTTGCGTCCACCACGATATTGCCGCGTGTAGTATCGCGGTTGTCTACCATTGCTAGATCATATCATGTGACGTCAAAACGGAGGGGTTGGAGCCCCGATCACCGGCTCGTACACCTTCCAGTACCGCTGGAAGTCCGCCGCTGAAACGTACGGCCGCATCAGCACGACCCCGAGCGCGCCGCACGCCGCGTTGATGAAGCCGTGCTCGTGCGCCGGCCCGAGAACCTCCAGGCTGGACTGTTCATGCTGGCCGTCCCAGGCGTTCACCGCTGCGAAGTGCTCGATCGTCCGGACGGCCTCCGCGGTCTGGGCGGCATAGTCGGCGGCCGCCTTCCTGGCGATGACCGTCGCTGCGGCGCGCAACTCGAACCATGACACCCGCAGGCCAGCGCTGGTCAGAACGGTCGCGAGCGCGTCCTCAGCTGCGTCGATGGTCGTCGAACTCGCGTGCGCGTCCTCGAGCTCCTTCCAGCCGGCTGGCGGCAGGTCACGCAGGCGATCCAACACGACCTGCACTTGCGCCGCATTGCGCCCGTAAGCGTCACCCACCGCTGGAGCGTACTCGCCTGCATCCTGGGAAAGGCGCCTCGTAACGCCGCGATGAGTGACGGATGACGGATCGACGAACGGCGGTGGCGTCGCTTCCTGGACGAGGTCGACCGGGCGGTCGCGAGCATCTTCGCTTCCCGGGCCCGACAGGAGGCCACGGCCCTCAACCGGGCGGGCAATTTCCCCGCGGCGCAGGCGGCGCTGGCATCGGTCGCGAAGCGGATCCGCTCGTACGCCGGTCGCGATGCGGTGATGCGGGCACTCATCGCTGAGCTCGAGCGCGATTCGTTGGAGCTGGCGGTACCCATGCCCGCGGCGGCCTCGAAGGCGATGTACTTCCGCGCCTACGCGAGCGCCAAGACGCGCAAATTCGACGGCACCGCGCTGCGCCGCAAGCCGAACAGCTAGGGCAACCGGCCGCTCGAGTCCGGCAGCGCGACGACGTCGACACCGATACCTCGCGCGGCTCGAGCTAGTGCGGGATCTGTCGTGGCCAGGGAGGCACGTTCACGCACGGCCGTGGCGAGACACGCGCAGTCCGCGAGCGACAACGACGACTGCGTACGGTGGTACAGGCGAGCGCGGATGGCTGCGGCAGTCCGCGCGTCGGGCAGCCAGAAGGGCATAACCTCCAGTCCGCCGACGATCAGCAGATCGACCGCGTCGTTCACTTCCTCAGGAGTCCGACCCGCGCCTCTGATCATCTTCTCGATGACCTCCACGAGGTTGACCGCAGACACCAGTGGGGGCGGACGGCGACGCATCATCGCCTCGACCTGTGCTCTGGCCGGTTCGTCACGCATCAGCGCCACCAGTGCCGATGCGTCGAGAACGGTCAGCGACGGCGGCCGAGGTGCTTCCACTTGCGCTCTTCAGCCTCGGCCTCTTCTTCGCGCCAGATGCGTATCAGCTCGTCGCCCGATGGCCCAGGACCCGTGAAAATTCCCGCGACCGCGGATATTGGGTCGTCAGGCACGGGCGAGATTCGGATGTACCCGCCGGCGTCATCGATCATCACCTTGCGCGTGCCCCAACGCCGGCGAACCTCGGCCGGGATTTGCACCTGGCCGCCTTGTGAAATCTGCGTCACCTTCATGAATGGAGGCTACCGTTCATGAGCCGAGTGGTCAACCCGCGCTCCTGCTGTTGCTGCGCGCCGTGCTGCGCAGGTTCGCGGCGGAGCCACGCGATCCGCTTCTGCGGACGCACGAGCTCAAGGGCGATCTGGCCGACTACTGGGCATTCACCATCGACGACGACCTGCGCGTCCTGTTCCGCTGGGGCTGACCGGGATTGACGTCAGACCCAGCGCCCGGCATACTCGGGGCTGGAAGTATGCATCATGGAGATCGGTAGGTATTGGCCAGTCGAGTCGGTGAGCGCGGCCAGGTGACGATCGAGAAGCGCATTCGCGAGGAGCTCGGCGTCTACGCCGGTGATCAAGCGGTGCAGCGCATCGAGGACGGGCGACTGGTAATTGAGTTCGTGCCGGCGGCGCATCGGCGCTCTCTCTACGGGGTGCTGCGCGACAGGGTCACTCGCCGACCCACCGACGAGAGCTGGCAGGCAGTGCGCGATGCCGCCCGGCAGACGCCGGATCCCGACCGACCGGCGTGATCTCTGCCGACACCTCTGTCATCGTGCGTTACCTGGTCGGTACGCCACCGGCACAGGCGAAGAAGGCCGCGGGGTTGATGGATGGCGCGATGGACGTCGCGCTGTCGCTCGTCGCGCTGGTCGAGACCGCACACGTCCTGCGCACCCAATACGGCGTCGCGCGGGCCGACGTCGTCGAGGCACTGATCGAGTTGCTGGCGCGCGAGAACGTCACGCTGGTCGGCCTGGGCAAGGCCGATGCCCTCGCCGCGCTGGTGCGCGCTCGCTCGTTGCCGGGCAACCCGATACCTGACGCGTTCATCTGCGCCACCGCCCAGACAGCGCGGGCGCTGCCGGTTTACAGCTTCGACGCGGACCTGCGACGTCACGGCGTCCCGGTCGCGTCGCCATGACGGTTCAGCCGCCTGGATGCTCGTGGCCGCCGTGGGCGGACGCGTCGGGCTGCCCCCGGCCGGGGATGACGACACCGCCAACAAGCAGCGTGTACAGGTGGGTCACGATGCCGCGCTACTCGCTGACCGCGACCTCGGGGGCGACGGGCCGGGCGGTGCGGGCGCGCGATGGCGCGGCACCGGACGCAGCCACGGCCACGTCCAGCCGGTCGAGGTAGGGCCTGGCGCCGAGCCGCTCGAAGATGGCGCGCGTCGAGTCGACAGCCGCGGCGACCTCTGGCTCGGCCGGGTCAAGCAACGTGCCCATCTCGAGGCCGGTCAACGCCTCGTCCCACACGGCGTGGGTCGCGCGCCAGCTGGCAAGCGCCGTCTTGTACAGAGTCGCGGGCCTTCTTCAGGTCGCCCCGCGCGAGCGCGTCGTTCGCTTCCGGGTCGGCCAGGAAGGCGTGCCACCTGCCGCTCATGGGCTCGCCGATGCGGGCCATCTCAGCCAGGTCCTCGGCGAGCGGCTCGCCTCGGCCGGCGCGAATGATGATCGAATTGTTGAGCATGCTCAGCCGGTCGCGCGGGGAGATGTCCTCGGCCAGGAACGCGTCCATCTCGGCCAGGCCCTCGTCCCATGCGCCCGCCAGAAAGGCGTTGTAGCCAAAGTTGCCGACGAAGGAGAGCAGCGTGCCGCGCAGGCCGAACCTGCGCGCCACCGCCATCGCTTCACGCGACATGTCGAGTCCCGCCTGCAGGTCGAGCTCGACGTGGGCGTTGGCCAGGTTGCCTATGACCCGCAGTTGGACCTCGGTCAGCCCGTTCTCGGCCGCGAGGTCCCGGGCGACGTAGGCGACGCCAAATGCTTCGCGGCCTCGGCCGAGACCCCACAAGCTGTTGCCGCGTACGATCAACGCCGTCGAGACCAGCCTGACGTCGCCGCGTTTCTCGGCCGTCTCGAGCACCTTGTCGATCGTCATTAGCCGGCGAGCGTCCGCTGTGCCAGTACACGCTGTCGATCAGGCCGTCGATGTACTTGCTGAACTCCCACGTCAGGCGGCTCTTGCCTATGCCGGCGGGGCCGATGACCGACACCACCCTGAGCTTCTTTTCGCGTCCGGTGGCATGGAACAGGTCCTTGAGCAGGCGCATCTCGTCCGCCCGGCCGACGAACGGCGGTTCGAGTCCCGACGCGCGGTTGCGACCACCGCGCTCGGCCACGACGCGCAACGCCCGCCAGGCCGCGACGGGAGCCTGCTTGCCCTTGAGCGTCTGCTCGCCGGCGGGCTCGAAGGCGATCGCCGCGCTCGCCGCGCGCTGGGTTGACTCACCGACCAGGACGCTGCCCGGCGGGGCGACGCTCTGCAGCCGGCTGGCGGTGTTGACAAGGTCGCCCGCGACCATGCCCTGGTTGGTGGCGCCAAGGGTGACCGCCGCCTCGCCCGTCAGGACGCCCGCCCGTGCCTGGATACCCGCGCCAAGGCTCGTGACCGCGTCGACCAATTCGAGTGCCGCCCGAACCGCCCGCTCGGCATCGTCCTCGTGCGCCGTCGGTGCGCCCCACTCAGCCATGACCGCGTCGCCGATGAACTTCTCGACCGTGCCGCCGTAGCGCTCGATCAATTCGCGCGCCAGGTCGAAGTAGCGCGTCAACGTCTCGCGCACGTCCTCCGAATCGCGTTCCTCGGCGAACGGCGTGAAGCCCACCAGGTCGGCGAAGAGGACGCTGACCAGACGCCGCTCGGCGCCCGAAGTGGCCTGTTGCTGTTGCGGCGAGGGCTGAGCGGCAGGCTGCCTGGCCGAGCCGGCCGCGCCCGGCGCCGGCGCCGCGAGCACGGTGCCGCACTCGGAGCAGAACTTCGCCCCGGGCAGGTTGACGAAACCGCAGTTCGGGCAGCCCGCGGACAGCGTCTGGCCGCACTCCATGCAGAATTTCGCGCCAGCCAGGTTCTGTGTCCCGCAGCTAGGACAGTTCACCGCAGCCCTCGAAGTCGACCGGCCCCCACGCCAAGCATACCCGCGGCCGCGAGAGGTCAGAAGTGATCAGTTTCGCGCCGGGCCGTCGTAGGTCCCCAGGTGAGTCGGTCTTGTGGCGAGGGTGAGTCGGGGAAGTGACTCAGAGGGGCCAGCGCCAGAGGGGCTTAGCGCCAGAGGGGCTTAGCGCCAGAGGTCTCCGTAGGGATGTTCGCCGCGCAACGGTTTGCCGGCCGCGAACCTGCCCGCGTCGAACGCGCTGATGTCCATGCTGTGCGCCGCGCCGTCGAGGATGAGCTCGCTGATCGCGAGGCCAACCGCCGGCGCGATCTTGAAGCCGGTGCCCGACATGCCGGTCTGCAGCACCAGCCCGGCCGGGCCAAAGGCGCCCATCACCGGGCGCTGGTCGGTGGTGATGCCGTCAGTCCCGCCGTGCGCGCCCTGGAAGCCGGCCGCGGCCAGCGAAGGCACCCGGCGCGTGATTCGGTCGACCATGTGCTCGACGAAGGCCGGGTCGCTGCGGCTGTCGTCGCCCGGCCGATCGTCGATGCGATTGCCATCTTCCAGCCCGACCAGCGCGAGCCCCGTGCCCTCTGGCCGGAAGTAGAGCTCGTTGATGTCGTCGATGACCGTCGGCAGGGCTGCCGAGCTTTCGGTCGGCCGGGTCACGAAGCCGGTGTCGTGGTGCCAGGCCTTGATGTCGAGGTCGACCCCCGCCGACGCAGCCAGAGGCCCCGACCAGGCGCCCGCCGCGAGCACAACCACCGGTGCCGAGATCCGGCCGCTGGCGGTCTTGATACCGACTACCCGCCCAGCATCCACCTCGATCGCCTCGACCGGGCTGTTCTGGCGCACGATCGCGCCATGGCGCCGCGCGGCGGCGAGGAGCGTCGCGCACACGCTGGTTGGGTCGGCATAGCCCGAGTCCGGCTCGTAGGCCGCCACCGCGAAGTCGTCCGTGGTCAGGGTCGGAGCGAGCTGCCCGACGTCTTCCGCGGAGATGACCGAGGTGCGGATGCCGATGCGCTGCTGCTCGGCCACGTTGGCGCGCAGGTTTGCCTCCCGGTCGACAGGAACGATGCGCACGAAACCAGTGCGCACGAAGCCGGCGTCGCCACCGACGCGCTCGGGCCAGTTGACGAAGTAGTCGTACGAGCGCCACGCGAGCGCGCTCTCCGCGGCCAGGTCGTAGTGCATGCGCACAAGACCGCTCGACCTCCCGGTCGCGCCGGACGCGGCAGTCGCGCGCTCGAGCACGAGCACCTTGGTGCCGCGCTCGGCGAGGTGGAGCGCGGTGCTCGCGCCATGGACACCGGCACCGATGACGACGACGTCGAAGGTTTCAGTCATCGGCTGAGTCTATTCGCAGTAGGTGGCCGCAGCCCTGGTGGAACCACTTGCTGTCTGTGAGTCGGTTATGTCGATTCCGAGGACCCTCGTGAAAGCGCCTGATAAGCGGGAGGTAAGTCCCGGGTGAGTGTGGCGCGGTTTGATAGTGCGCATGTACAACCAGTTCAAGACCGACGGCAGCGGGCAGTACATCACCTGGCCGCTGCCGATCTTCACCCTCGTTGGAGCCCGTTTTCGGCACGGCCGTCACCAGGCCGGTCTTTCGCAGCGCAGCCTGGCCGCCCGCGCGGGCGTCAGCCAGAGCGTCGTGTCGCGCTTCGAGCGCGGGCTGGTCAGCCACATGTCGGCCGAGCGGATCGTCCGCATTGCGATGGCCCTGGGGCCTGGCTTTCCCTTCGGCTTCTGCCCGCACCAGCACCGCTGTGCGTGGCCGTACGACCCGAGTGCTTCCTCGATCCTGGCCGACCGCATCGGATGGTGATCATCCGACCGCCTTGAAGCAGTTTCGCCGGGGGACGGAATCGATCAAAGCGACTCACCCAGGGCAAGCGGAGAATCTGCCCTGCACGGAAGCCAAGTGTGCCAGATAGGGGCTCTCAGCCGGGGCAATCGCCAAGGAACTGGACACCACGCCCGCCGCGGTCAAGTAGGCGCTCGCCGCGCTCAAGGTCGAGGCCGACTTCGTCAAGGCCGGCTGCGCGTACTACTACACCGACCGCCTGCCGAAGGTGAAACAGGCCCTCGGTTAGCGATGGCTTTGCGCCAGAGGGCACATACTGTCCGCTGATGGTGCGCGTTCGGGCCGTACCCAAGTGAAGTGAGGACCTGGATATGGCCAAGCACTCGAAAGCTGAACGCGCGCGGCGCAAAGAGCAGAACGAGGCGGTCGCGCGAATAGAGGCCGCCTGGCAGGCCAGCGTACCCACGGCCCGGGCCAAGGAGTTTGCCCGCGCCGTGGACGAGGCGCGCGCCCGCGGTCCGGTCGAACGACCGCCGGACATGGCGCCGGGTACCGCGCCGCGACCGCCACGCCCGGGCCGCGAACCGAAGCCCAAGAAGGAAGAGACCCGGACGCGCCGGGTCCGCTGGTAAGCGCCACCGGTGCGTAAGCGCAAGGTCAACTACCCGCCGCCCAAGACAGCCACCAGGCGCGCACCACCGGCCGGTTCTGAGGAGTCGCCCGAGCGCCCCAACCTGGCCCGGATCAACCTCACCGCCGGCGCCGGCCGTGCCGGTTTCGCGGTCGGCGACCGCGTGCGCATCGAGGCGTCGGGCATGTATTCGGGCGAGACCGCGGTGATCGAGCGACTCAGCCAGGGGGTGATCCCCTCGGCGCTGGTGCGCACGTCGAGCGGCGGTACACGCCAGGTGCGCACGATCGACCTCGTGCCGGCGGACGCGGAAGCCAAGCCCGCCGAAGCCAGGCCGCAGCCGGAGGACTGATTCAGCCATCCAGCCATCCAGCCATCCAGCCATCCAGATGGTACCATGGCTGGATGAAAGTCACCATCGCCTTTGCCGACGACTCGCTCTATCGGGCGGTGCGCGTGCGGGCTGCCCAGAGCGGCCGCCAGATCCGTGACATCGTCGAAGAAGCCCTCGAGCTGTGGCTGACGGCCCAGGAAGACGCCGAGGACATCAAGGCATCTGAGGACGCTTTGGCGGAAGACGGGGGCCAAGGGAACGTCGACGCCGGGGAATTCTTCCAGCGCATGGTTGCCGAAGGTCGCATCGGGTACGGCACAGATTCCGAGACGTAGACGACGTGGCATACGCCGTCTTGCTCCGCCCCGCCGCGCAACGCCAACTGGATCGTCTCCGAGGTGTCTGGTACCTCGCCATGCGTGGCGTGATCCTGGCGCTCGCCGATGAGGCGCGACCTCCGGGCTCCATCAAGTTGTCGGGGTCGTCGAACCTATGGCGGCTGCGCATCCGGGTGGACGGACGTCCGTGGCGGATCGTCTACCGGATCGACGACACACGTCAGGAGATTGTCGTGACGAGGGTCGCGCCGCACGACGAAGGAACATATCGAGGCATGTAGGCAATCACTGCGGCCGCCTGATCCTGCGCCTTAGCCGCGTCGCAGCAACGGCTCGGACTCGACGCCTAGTGGACGAGCAGCTCCGCGGTCATCTCGGGATGGATGTCGCACGTCACCCGGTACGTGCCCGCCGTGAGCGCCGGGACGTTCTCGGTTCGCGCGGCTGGGCCGCCGAAGATCTGGCCTGCCATCACGCTCGCGCCGGCCGCGTCCCAGACGTGGACGTTGTGGTCGGCGCTATCACGGTTCTCGAAGTAGATCGTGAAGGCCGCGCCCGCCGGCGCCTCGACGCGCGACTCGAGGAAACGCGTCTGCGCGGCGGTGACCACGACCGCGCCCGGTGGCGGCGAGGGGATCGGCGCCGGCGGGTTGGACGAGCAGCCCGCCAGAGCAGCGAAGGCCACGACAGGAACAAGGACCCTGACCCTCACGCGGCGCTCCGGCTGGTCAGGCGGCGCAGGGTGGCCAGGCCCAGGTCGTATGCCCGTCGCGCGACGCTGACCGGACCGCCGTCGGAGCGGATCATCTCGATCCCGAGCAACGCGATCAGGGCGATCTCGATCCCCTTGTCCAGGTAACCCAGCCAGTAGCGCGCCCCGAACATCAGCCAGCCGCCGATGGTCGCGAGGACGAAAACGATCAGCGCCGCACGGATGAGCCAGCGATAGCGCGACGCGATCGCCAGCGGCGCGATCATCGCCGCGGCGAAGACCAGGTAGCCAACGGCGTTGGCCATGAACATCATGCCGCCGAGCGTGTAGTGGATATACGCCGTGGACAGCGTCAGCACGACGATGCCCGCTCGCAGTAGAACGCTGGGCGCGTCGCGGCGCCCATCGACCATCAGCATGTGCCTCTCCTTCATGATTTCGGCCGCCCCACCACGGCACTCGCAGCGTCGGCGCGACGAACCCTCTCCCCGTCGCCTGCCGAGGCACCTAATGTAACCGAGCCGGTTAGCCGGCGGGAGTCTCAGTTCGTGTTCGCGCGCCAGGAGCCGTGCGGGTGGTCGGGCGCTTGACCTTCTCCAACAGCCCCGCCTGCAGGCGCTCGAGGTAGGGCCTGGCCCCCAACCGCGTGAGGGTGGCCCGCGCCCAGTCGGCGGCGGTGCGCACGTCCGGTTCGTCGGCACCAAGGAAGTTGACCATGTCGACCACGGTCAGCGCCTCGTCCCAGGCGCAGCCAAGGGTGCGCCAGCCACGCAACGTCTCGCGGTAGAGCGCCAGCGCCTCCGCGGTGCGGCCCTCGACCGCGGCGATGCCCGCTTCAATCGACGCGTGATCGAGCGCCAGCGCCTGGCCGCGGAACATCGTCTTGGCCAACCGGTCGAGAGCGTCGCGTGCCGCGGCCGAATCGCCTGCCCAAAGGGCCGCGCGCGCGGCAAGCGGCACGGTCAGCGGATGGAAGTATGAGGTTCGCTCCGCCGCGCGCAGTCCCTCTCGCCGCGCTTCGTCGAAGCGGCCCGCGGAAAAGGCCGCCCATGCCCTTGCCCAGGCGTCGTACGACTCGTACTGCGGGTCGGTGATGCCGGCGCGCATGGCTGTGGCGCGTTCGATGTCGCTCAACGGATCTCCGCCGCGCAGCGCGGTCAGGATCGCTCGATCGACGAAGAACTCCGAAAGCTGGCCGGGGGTCTCGGCGCCCGACGAGGTGGCTTGGATCCATTCCTCCAGCAGGGCCAACGCCCAGTCCCAGTCGCCAACCCTGACCGCGCACACCACGCCGTTGCCGACCATCAACCAGCCGTACAGCTGCGATCCGATCTGGCGGGCAATGTCAAAGCCATCGCGCGACAGCTGCAGTCCGATCGCCGGATCGCCCCACTGCTCGCCGAAGCAGAGCAGCGTCCGGCCGCCCCGCTCCCGGTCGCGGAAGCCGTTGGCGAGTGCCATCGCGTGGGCGCCGCGCAGCAGCACCATGCCTTCGCGCGGCCGGTCGGTGGTGGCGAGGATCTGTCCGCGTCCGATGAGACCGCCGACAAGGTCGTCCATCAGGTCCAGCCGCTCGGCGACGGCGATCTGGCGCTCTGTCCACGTGAGTGCTTCCACGCCACGATCGAGTGCGCCGTAGGCGTGCGCGAATCGGGCTATCAGCTTAACTCCGGCGGGCGTCTCCTCGAGGTCGCTGAACTCCTCCCACGTCCCCTGGAGCAGCTCTAGGGCACGGCTGGGATCACTCAACGAGGTGTGAAGAGCATTCGCCAGGCGAGCCACGGCCATCGCGATCGCGGGGCGATCACCGAGCTCACGCCGGGCGGCGAGCGCCGCCTCGGCGTGGCGAACGTCGCGCTTGGTATCCAGGCCCTGAAACGAGGACTCGAAGGCCCGCTCGTGGAGGTCGGCCCGCTCGGCGGTGTCGGTGGTGACCTCGAGCGCCCGTTCGAGCAGCCCGACGGCCTGCTCGTGAGACCCGAGGGCCGCGGCGCGTTCGGCCGCTCCCCGCAGGGCCAGCCGCGCCTGGGCGGCGAGCGCCTCCGCTTCCGGGCCTTCGGCGGCGAGCTGGTAGGCCGCGACGTAGTGACTGGCCAGGGCACCGGCCGCCTCGTCGGTGGCGAGGCTTTCCAGATGCCGTGCGGCAGCGAGGTGGCGCGCCTTGCGGTCCTTGCGCGACAGCGTGTTGTAGGCCACTTCGCGGATCAACGCCTGGACGAAGACGTACTGGCCGAGCTCGGGCGAACGGGGGTCCATCTCGAGATGGAGCAGCTCGCGCCGGACCAGACCGCCCAGTCGGCTCTCAAGCCCGGCCGGTGCCACGCTGGACAGTGCCGCCAGAGCGTCGAGCGAGAAGCTCTGGCCGAGCACCGCGGCATCGGCGATCAGGCTCCGGTCCGCCGAGTCCAGACCGTCGAGCCGCGCGGCGATGAGCGCGGTGAGCGTCTCGGGCACGGCGATGTCATCGAGGTCGCCGGTCGGCCGATAGGCCCCGTCGCTGAGCGCCAGCCGGCCGTCGGCGAGCAGCATGCGCACCGTCTCGACCGCGTAGAGCGGGATGCCGTCGGCGCGCGCCACGATCTGCGTCGTGGCCTTTTCGGGCAGCCCGGGCACCAACCCTGCGAGCAGTTCGCGCATCTGGTCGGCCGTCAGTGGCTCGAGGTAGATCGAGCTGAAACTGCGCATGCCGGCACCCCAGTTGGGCCGCTTGTCGAGCAACTCCGGCCGCGCGAGGGTGACGATCGTTATCGGCGAGTGGCGGCTCCACTCCTGGACGTGGTCGATGAAGTCGAGCAGCCCGGTGTCGGCGAAGTGGAGGTCCTCGAAGACCATCACCACCGGGTTGACGTCGGCCAGGCGCTCGAAGAACGTGCGCCAGGCACCAAACAGCTGCTGGCTGTCGACGCCCGACTCGACGCCCAGCAGGGCAAGCAGGGCGCGCTCGATGTTGGGTCGCTCCGCTTCGTCGGGCACGTTGTCCCTCACCGCCGCGGCGACCTTCGCCCGGGTCGTTGCCTCGTCGTCTGTTTCGAGCAGTCCACACCGGCCGCGGACCATCTCGCCCAGCGCCCAGAAGGTGATCCCGTCGCCGTACGCGGGGCTGCGCCCATCGTGCCACCAGACGGTCTCCGACAGCCCGTCGATATACTTCAGGAACTCCCACGCCAGGCGGCTCTTGCCGATGCCGCCCGGGCCGATGACGCTGACCAGCCTTGGCTTGCGCTCGCGATTCGTCGCGTGGAACAACTCCTTGAGCAGGCGCATCTCGTCGTCACGGCCGACGAACGGCGCCTCGAGCGATTCGCGCCGACCGCGCCCGCCGCGCTCGGCGACTACGCGCATCGCCCGCCATGCCGCGACGGGAGCCTGTTTGCCCTTTAGCTGCTGATCGCCGACCTTCTCGAAGACGATCGCCTCGCTCGCCGCCCGCTGGGTCGATTCACCGACCAGCACGGTGCCCGGTTCAGCCACGCCCTGGAGCCGGGCGGCGGTGTTGACGAGATCGCCCGCGACCATGCCCTGGTTGGTCGCGCCCAGGGTCACCGCCGCCTCCCCGGTTAGCACCCCGACGCGCGCCTGGATGGCCGGCCCGAGCGACCTCACCGCGCCGACCAGGTCGAGCGCGGCGCGGACCGCCCGTTCGGCGTCGTCCTCGCGCGCCGTGGGCGCTCCCCAGACGGCCATCACCGCGTCGCCGATGAACTTCTCGACCGTCCCGCCGTAGCGCTCGATGAGTTCGCGCGCGAGGTCGAAGTAGCGCGTCAGGGTGTCACGCACGTCCTCCGCGTCGCGCTCCTCGGCGAACGGCGTGAAGCCGACCAGATCGGCGAACAGGACACTCACCAGGCGCCGCTCGGCACCCGACTCCTGCGCCTGAGCGACGACGGGCACGGCGGGGATCGCCGGCGCGGTACCTGCCGCCAAGGGTGTCGCGCACTGCGAGCAGAACTTCGCGCCAGGCAGGTTGGCGAAACCACAATTGGGGCATGCGGCCGCCAGCGGGCTGGCGCACTCCATGCAAAACCTGGCCCCGGCCAGATTCTCAGTTCCGCAGTTGCCGCAGATCACTGTGGCTTGCCCTCTCTCGCAGCGCCCCGCTGGGCGGAGGATACCCTCAACGATCCCGCTAGACGACCGGCTCCATCTTGGGAGTCGTGCGTGGGATCGTGACGCCTACCCCCAGCAGACAGAGTCCAACCAGCAGCACCGCGACCACCCAGAACAACGGCGTGATCACGTACAACGCGGCCAGCACACCGATGACCGCGGCGACGAGCAGGATCCAGCCGATGCCGGTCGGCAATGCTCGCGCACCGCGCGCGGCGAGGCCGAAGAAGGCCACCCCGACCCAGGTCACGAGCTCGGCGGTGAGCCCCATCGGCGCCGTCCACACCAGCAGCTCCATCCCGCGACCGGCGCCGGGCTGGGCATAGGCCGACCAGATCGAGCCGACCTGGGGCACAGCGAGCAGCAGTCCGACTACGAGCACGAGCAGGGCCAGCCATGACCAGCCGTCCATACGGTGGCGGTAGGCGGCAGCGATCGAGACGAAGCCGAGGATCGCACCGAGGTGGCCGACCGCGTAGATGCTCCAGCCAAGCAGCAGCAGGTGGAGCCCGGTCAGCGTGACACCACAGATGAGCAGCAGCGAGGCGCCGATCAGCACCGGCCGGGCGAAGCGGGCGAAAAGGTCGAGCATTGTCACATCGAGCGTATCAGTGACGGGCGAGCCATTCCTCCAGCGATCGGCCACGCGGCGGCTGGCCAGACGCTTCCGCCAGGCGGTCGACGCGGCCCAGCGCGGCCTGCACGAAGCGAACGCCCAGCCAGCGCAGCGGCTCAGGTTCCCAGTTGCGCGAGCGATGTCCGACCAGCGGCAGCGAGGTGCGTTTAGTCTGCCGGCCGAGGATCAGTTCTGCCAGCGTCCGGCCGGCCAGGTTGGCCGTCGACACGCCGTGGCCGACGTAGCCGCGCGCGGTGCCTATGCCGCTGGCGGGATCGTGGCTGATGGTCGGGTGCCAGTCGCGCGGCATGCCCAGCGGCCCGCCCCAAGCGTGAGTGAAGCGGACGCCGTGACGAGCCAGCGCGGGAAACCACTCGCGCGCCAGGGTGCGCAGCGTCTCGTGGGTCGGCGCATGGCGATCGTACTCGTCGCGGATGGGCGAGCCGTATCGGTAGGGGGCGCCGCGGCCGCCGAACAGGAGCCGGCCGTCAGCCGTGCGCGACAGGTAGACGACCGTGTAGCGCGG
>Ga0209751_10002448_pt1 | contig 18479 bp, 11 predicted proteins | sample RifCSP13_1_FD_184019 | JGI IMG/M metagenome (GOLD analysis project Ga0209751, IMG submission 184019) | Soil microbial communities from Rifle, Colorado - Rifle CSP2_sed 13_1 (SPAdes) (version 2) | ecosystem: Environmental > Terrestrial > Deep subsurface > Rock core/Sediment | place: Rifle... | reverse complement strand
CGGGGCAACCGGCAGCTATTTGCTCCCTGAAATGACTCCCGCTGAAGTGGCGTCGATCGCCAAAGGGGAACGATTCGATCGCGATCACCTTTTCGACCTGAAGTTACGCCTCCGTCAAGCCACAGAAACCCGCCGGCGAATTAAAGAGGGCTTCGATGCGCAACTCCTTTCCGAGGCTGGCTGGGGAGTCATTTTTGCTTACCAGGACCAGGATAAAATTCCCGCCCTCAAAAATGCTCTTGCCGAGCTGTTGAATCTGCGCAAGCAGCAGGCAGGTGAGCGCTATCAGGAATACACCGGACCAGATGCCTACCGGCCTGGCGAAAGCAAATCGAGTTTCCTGGGTCGTCACGGGATCGGACCCGGCCCTGCCGATCCAGACAGGGTGCCGTATTATATACTGATCGTCGCAGACCCTGAGAGCATCCCTTACACCTTCCAATACCAATTGGATGTGCAGTATGCAGTCGGGCGCATCTATTTCGAAAGCCTTGAAGAATACGCCCAATACGCTCAAAGCATTGTGAGAGTGGAAACCGAACCCATAGCTCTACCGCCCAAAGCGGTCTTTTTCGGAGTGGAGAATCCAGACGACCGGGCCACCCAATTGAGCGCCAACCTGCTGGTGCAGCCTCTGGCTGACCTCTTTGCGGCTGATAGACCCCACAGCGGTTGGGAAATCCAGTCAATCCGGGGGGAGGGTGCGACCAAGGCTGCCCTAAGCGAGTGCATCATGGCTCACGACTCACCGGCCTTGATCTTTTCCGCCAGTCACGGCATGGGGTTTCCAAACGCTGATCCACGCCAGCTGCCCCATCAGGGCGCGTTACTCTGCCAGGACTGGCCTGGCCCAACTGCGTGGAGCGGGCCTATTCCCGAAGAACACTATTATTCGGCAGATGATATTGCCTCCGATGCTCATCTGCTTGGGAAGCTGTCCTTCCATTTCGCCTGTTATGGAGCCGGCACACCCCAGATGGATGATTTTACGCACCAATACTTTCGCGAGCCTGCGCTCATCGCTCCGCATGCCTTCGTGGCACACTTGCCTCAGCGGCTGTTAAGCCACCCCAAGGGGGGGATGCTGGCAGTTGTGGGGCATGTAGAACGCGCCTGGGGTTTCTCCTTCAATTGGAGAGAGGCAGGAAGCCAATTGGCGGTTTTCGAAAGCACGCTGAAAAGGTTGATGGCGGGCCAGCCGGTTGGTTTGGCGATGGAATATTTCAATGAACGCTATGCAGAGCTATCCACTATGCTGACCGAAGAGCTGCAAGGCGCCCAATTTGGGAAACAGATCAATGTGTATGAGCTGGCCAGCGCGTGGACGGCAAATAACGACGCGCGCAGCTACGTGGTCATCGGCGATCCAGCCGTCCGCCTGCGGGTAACGGCACAGATCAATGTTCCGGGCGAGACCACTGCTGAGGCCGCTTTAATGCCATGATTCTCTTCCATTATATCTGACGTAATTCATCGTTTTTGGTATAATAAATCGTATGCCCACCCCCTCCTTCCTCGATTTCGATCTGCAGATCAATCGACTTGGTAAAAAATTTCAAGCCCAGGTTTTGGAATCCCCTGCCGGGCAGGCCAGCTCAGAGTTTACCTTACCGCTCTCAAACCTGGAGTTGGAAAATTTTTTCCTGCGGGTGGGCCGTCCACGTAAGGGAGTACGTCGCATTGACTCTCCCGAGATGGACACAATCAAAAAGGTAGGCGGTCGCCTGTTTGACGCAGTCTTCTGCGAGGATATCCTGGCATTGCTCAGCTCCAGCCTCGTGATCGCCCAATCCCAGGGAAAAGGTCTGCGGATACGCTTACGTCAGACTTCAGCTGAATCTGGCGACCTGCCCTGGGAATATTTATACGACGCTCGCCAAAACCGCTTCCTGGCGCTCGCCTTACAAACGCCAATCATTCGCTATTTGGATGTCCCGCAGGCCAGCCAGGCTTTAACAGTCGACTTACCCCTCAAAGTGCTCGTGATGGTTTCCAGTCCCAGTGACTATCCACCATTAGATGTTGAAACTGAGTATTCCCGTTTGAGCAATGCGCTGCAGCCATTAGCCCAAAAAGGCCTGGTTAACCTGGAACGCATCGATAATGCTACTTTTGAAGCGCTTCAGCGGCAGCTCCGCACCGGTAAACACCATATCTTCCAATTCATCGGTCACGGCGGATTCAACCCCGGTTCTCAAGAAGGTGTCCTGATCCTCGAAAATGAAAACAACCTGGGGAAAATCGTAAGCGGCCAGGAATTAGGTTGGCTGTTGCACAACTATCCTTCTTTGCGCCTGGTGGTGCTCAACGCCTGCGAAGGAGCCCGTTCCGGCCGGCAAGATCCCTTCGCTGGGGTAGCCCAGAGCCTGGTACAGCAGGGCATTCCGGCAGTGATCGCCATGCAATTCGAGATTACCGACCAGGCTGCACTGATCTTTTCGCAAAATTTCTACACCGCGATTACGGAAGGGAACCCGGTTGACACAGCCCTGTCTGAAGCCAGGATGTCTATCTTTACTTCCGGGAATGATATCGAATGGGGCACACCTGTGCTCTTCACCCGCTCCTCCGATGGGCGCCTGTTCGACATCCAGTTAAGCCATCCCCTCCCCCAGCCTGTGGAACCCCCCTTCGCTTCCAGGTCTCCCGAACAACCCCCTGCTGCACCTCCGCCGGTCATCGAAATGCCTCCCTCCGCTTTCAGGTTGCCCGAACAACCCCCTGCTGCACCCCCTCCGGTCATTGAAATACCTCCCTCCGCTTTCAGGTCGCCCGAACAATCCCCCGCTGCACCCCCTCCAGTCATTGAAATACCTCCCTCCGCTTTCAGGTCGCCCGAACAACCCCCCGCTGCACCCCCTCCAGTCATTGAAATACCTATCTCCGCTTCCAGATGGCCCGAACAATCCCCTGCTGCACCCCCTCCAGTCACCGCAGTGCCCGCCTCCGGTGCTCCTCCGAAGAGTTTCATCAAGCGCGTTCCGCTATGGACCTGGGTCCTGGCAAGCCTGTTCCTCTTAGGGACAATTGCCGTGGGGACAATTGCCATTGGTATCTACCTTCCACGCATCGTCTTGAACTTCTCGGCGCCGGCTACCATCACCCCGAGCCGCGCAGACGCGCTTTCCGAAACCGTCACCAATCCATCCCTGCTGAACCCTACACAAGTCCAAACCAGCGCGCCGAGCGACATACCCCGGCCGAGCCCTACGCAAACCCAAATCAGCATGGAGAGCGACATATCCCAGCCGACTGACGCCCCGACTCTCTATATTCCACCCTCGCCTATTGCCACCAACCCACCTCTCGGACCGGCCATTTTGGTCCTTGATCAAGGTTACTACTGCCGCGGTGGGGCAGATGAGACCTATCCGGAGCTGTGGACGTTCCATGCCGGGGCGGAGTTGGAGATCCAGGGGCAATCCGGCACGGGATGGTACCTGATCCGTTTCCATGATCCTGGCACCCGCAAGTGCCAGTGCTGGATCGGGGGTGGCACAGTGAGCGGTGACGCCTCGCAAATCCCTTACTCAGACTGGACAGGAGAAGGATATGAGTGCCCGTAAGAGTGAGCGGTCAACGGCCAACCAGACCCTATGGGACCCTGGATATATTGGTAAACGTCTGGGAATGGAATGCTGACTGGTATTCAGCAAACTCTTACCCCACATTGGAGCCAGAATCCAGTAACCAAACCGGGCCTGAGTCTGGCTCGGAGCGAGTCATCCGGGGAGGCTCTTGGGCAGATGCTCGTTATCAACTTCGCCTCACCGAGCGATTCCAGTTCAATCCATTAGGTTCTGACAACGCTCTGGGCTTCCGCTGTGCCCGAACACCATAAGGTATAATCCAAACCACAACCGGTCAACTTATGGCAAGACCGCCCGCCTGCAGGGCTGATTGATTGGGTATAATCTGGCATGAAGATAGACAAGCGAGTGGTTTGCCATGCCAACCAACCTCCCTCCCGACTATTTCGCAATCGAGAAGCGCTTCCGCACGGCCGAGACGCTCGAAGAAAAGATCGAGACACTCCAGGAAATGATCAGCGTTGTGCCCAAGCACAAGGGCACAGATCACCTGCGGGCCGACCTGCGGCGGCGCTTGGCCAGGCTGAAGGAAGAATCGCTAAGCCCCAAGGGAGGAGGCAAACACGACTCCGCTTTCCGGGTCCCCAAGGCCGGCGCTGGGCAGGTCGTCGTGGTCGGACCAGGTCAGGTCGGTAAATCGACCCTGGTGGCAACCCTGACCAGCTCAGAAATGGAGAATAGCGCAGCACCTCAAAGGACCTGGGAGCCGGTGCCCGGCATGCTGTCGTTTGAAAACATCCACTGGCAGCTGGTGGACACCCCTCCTCTCAGCCGGGATTTTATCGAGCCGCAGCTGATGGAATTGATCCGGCGGGCAGACCTGGTCGTGTTGGTGGTCGATTTACACCAGGATCCCATCGCACAGCTCAAGGATACAATCGCATTACTGGAGGAATATCGCATCGCCCCCCAAGATCGCCAGGACCGCTATCTGCAGGGGCAACCGATGACTTTCTTGCCATTCCTGGTATTGGTCAACAAGTGCGACGATCAGCCAGCTGAAGAGCTCTATCAAATCTTCTGCGAACTTCTCGAGGAAAAGTGGCCTTGCATCCCTGTCTCCGCCCACACCGGACAAAACCTGGAACGTCTCAAACGGGAGATGGTAGAGAAAATGGATCTGATCCGGGTCTACACCAAAGCGCCGGGAAAGGAGCCCGATTTCACCAGGCCATTTGCAATGAAGAAGGGCAGCAACGTGGAAGACCTGGCCGGTAGAATCCATAAGGATTTCCTGGAGAAGATGAAATCAGCCCGGGTATGGGGGAAAGCCGTGTATGACCGGCAGCTGGTGCAGCGGGATTACGTGCTCCAGGATGGCGATATCGTAGAGATTCACATTTAACATATGCTATCATTACAGCAATATCGATGTAATAAAACCCGATCTGGATTGAGATCAATGCAAATAACTCAAATACAACTGACAGAAGAACAGGCCAGCGCCCTGAAACAGCTGGCTGCAAAAGAAGGGGAGCCTGTAGCAGAGCTGATCCGCACCAGTGTCGATGCTCTTTTACGCTCAACCGGTTTCGTTAGCCGTAAAGAGTTGCGCAGGAGAGCGATCACCGCCGAAGGAAAATTACGCGAAGGTCCCGAAGATCTTTCGACCGATCACGAGCGATATCTGCGGGAAGGTGTTGGATCCTGAGCGTGTTCATCGATACATCGAACATCATTGTTGTGCTGAATTATGGTTAATAAAGTAGGACTTACGCAGTTGGAATGAGGATGGGGGGTGTTTGGGCGGGCGTTGCCCGCCCAAACACCCCCCCAATCCCCACATCTGCGTAACTCCTATAAAGCCAAACCTTAGGAGGAAGATCGAATATGACCTCACCACTCACCCAGGACGATAAGATCAAACAGGGGGCGGAGGATTCCGGTCGCTACTTCCGCTATATGGCCGAATTCGTCGGCTTCACCCAGGTAGACGCGGATGCCATCCACGAGAGCCGCTTCATCATCGAAAAGTATATCCCGGAGATCGTTTCCAAATTCTATACGCAACTCTTGCGCTACCCACCAACCCGCAAACACTTCCTGAGAAAGGATGGCACCCTCGATCAGGAATACTTGCAGTTAAGGATGCACCATCTGGCTAATTTCTGGCGGCGCACCGCCTATGGGGTCTACGACGATAACTACGCGCGCTACATCGATTACGTCGGCCGTGCTCACACTTCTCGCGGAGCCGATCCCACCATCTACATCCCGGAGCGCTATGTCATCGGCCAGGTTGGGTTCATGACGCATGCCATCAGCGAGGCAATCACCAAAGAGCTACGCGACATTGACCCAGATTGGGAAGTTCGCGCCTTAAATGCCTGGAACTTACTCATGATGGTCATCCTGGAGATGCTCTCACGCGCATACGGCCACGAGCGTGAGGCTGAAACCTACGCTTCACGCGGCTCCATCGACCAGGAAGCGGTATTACAACTTGCCGTCGAATCTTACGAGCTCGGGCTGGGCATGCGCACGATGCAAGAAGCCAGAGATGTGGTTGTCGCGCAAACCGCTGATATCCCGGATGGTGAGCGAAAGATCGTCCAGGTTGACGACCTCTCTATCGGCGTTTTCCATCATCAAGGCAAGTGGTATGCCGTGCGCAATAGCTGTCTGCACCGTGGCGGACCGGTGGCGACAGGCAGCCTGCGGGGGGATACCCTGACCTGCCCCTGGCATGGTTTCCAGTACAACCTCACCAATGGTGAATTGCTCACCGATCCCAAGGCAAAGCTGGAGATGTATCCTGTAGAGCTGCGCGAAGGCGAAATTCACCTGCAAATTCCTGTGTTGAGGCGGGATTTCATAGAAATTTCAATCCTTGAAGAGCAGGAAGCTCGGCCAGAGGTGCAGAAGCTGAAAGAAAATGAGTTCCGAGCCAGCGAGCTCAAGCCGGGTCAGGCCAAATTGCTCTTCCTAAAGGGTGAACCCGTGGCCGTCTACAACGTGGATGGCGAGTTTTACGCCACGCAAGATGCCTGCACTCACGCCGGAGGTCCTTTGAGCGAAGGCGAGCTAGAAGGCAAACTGATCGTCTGTCCCTGGCATTCCTCCTGTTTTGATGTCACCAACGGCCAGGTGATGTGCGGCCCGGCGGACGAACCAGTAAAGACTTTCCGTGTGATCCTGGAAGGCGAGACCGGTCGCGTGGAGTAAGGATAATTAATAACAATACTCGCTGACTTTTTCCCCTTCCCCATTCAGCAAATACACACAATCGCCGCCGTTGTTCCAGACGGCGGTTTCGTTCCTGCACCAATATAAATCCCCTTGGGTGTTGGTTCCACAACCCGTGCGTACCCTGACGCTCGCACCCACGCCAAGGGAGAAATCTGGAAACGTGAAGCTCCAGCCATACGAATCCTTCAACATCCAACCCGCCATATTAACAGATTCGGCTCCCTGGTTGGTAAAACAAGCATACTCCTCGTTCTTATTGTTATTATCATCTCCCGGGGCGTTGAATTGCGAACAAGCGGGATCCACCACCACCTGAATAGCTGTCACACTGCCAATTGGCATAATGGTTGCCGCTGGTTGCGCCCACAGTCCCAGCCCTGACACTTGTGCTTCCCCCTGGATTTGTTCAAGCAAAACCTGGCATTTTACATCTGGTTGGTAAGCCTTTGCCCTGGCATAACCCGAACGCACCAGCTCTGCATTTACAAAAGTACCATCCGATAAATAGACGTAACGCAGCAAGCGATCAAACCGGTCGGTTTCCGAGACATCCCGCCCTAATGTCACAACTTGATCCGACACGAGTTCGCTGTTCTTGGCTTTCGCTTCCGCTCCCCCAGGGTCACCAGGTTCAGGCGTATCGATCCCGATATAGCGCACGGCAAAGGCCTGGCTATCGATGGTCACTTCAATCGTATCGCCATCGACGACTTCCGTCACCAGGCCAATTTCGAAGTCCCTCCCCGGTGGAGCGCAAGCGGCTTCCGGGGTATCAAGCGATAAGATAATCTCTGTAGGGATTTCTGTCACCATTTGTGTGGGAACGGGCGTATCTATCACTGTCGGCAATGCGTTGATCAACTCGGCGACCAGAGCTGTGACAGTTCCCTGCACGGCGAGTTGGACATCTACGCTTGGGATGGCTGGGGTAGTCGAGCAAGCGTTCGCTAATAGTATAACAATGGTAAGGAGAGGTAAAAATGCTCTCATCGGAGCCTGATCTTCATTACTTTGCAATTAAGACCCTAAGAGCGCCTACCACAACATTCTAATTGCCCTCTTTTAGTTTTTCATCCTTAAACTCTCGTGCCAACCGCCGCACCACGGCCGCGCTCTCACACTTCAAAGCCTTCTCCGCGACTCGCCTGACGCTCGCCATATCGATCTGCCTCAGGACCGCCTTCACCTGCGGGATCTCGGCTGGATTCATGCTCAATTCGTCCACGCCCAGGCCGATCAAGACCGGCACTGCCAGCGGGTCGCCGGCCACTTCGCCGCACACCCCGGCCCATTTGCCGTGTTGGTGAGCGGCTTCGACCACCTGCTGGATCAGGCGCAGGACAGCCGGATGCAGGGCATCCGCAAAGATCCCCAGATCAGGGTTACCGCGCTCGGCGGCCAGTGTATACTGGGACAGGTCATTGGTGCCAACGCTGAAAAAATCCACCAGCGGCGCCAGCGTTGAGCTGAGCAATGCCGCGGATGGCACCTCGACCATGATCCCCATCTCAACCGGCCAGCAATGGCGGATCTTTTCTTTCTCAAGCTCCTGGTGAACCTGCTCCAGGAGTCCCCCGGCTTGCAGGATCTCATCCTGCGCCGCAACCATCGGGAACATCACCCGCACCGGGGAATCTGCGCCAGCGCGCAGGATCGCTCGCAGCTGGGTGAGAAATAACCCCGGATTTCGTAAAGACAGGCGCAGACCGCGCACGCCCAGGTAGGGATTGGCCTCCGGTGGTCGGTCGAGATATGGCAGCTCTTTATCACCACCCACATCCAATGTTCGCACGATCACCGGCCGCTCACCCATCACTTGCCCAATCACACGCAGGGTCGCTAATTGTTCATCTTCACTGGGTGGAGTGCGGCGATCCAGGTATAGGAATTCTGTGCGCAATACACCAATCCCCTCCGCCCCATTATCCACTGCAGCTTGCGCTGCAGCTAGGCTTCCAACGTTAGCCGCTACCTCGACCCGGCGTCCATCCCGCGTGCAGGCTGGTTCGTGGCTGCTCTGCAATAACCTTGCCCGTCGTTCCAACCATTCCAGGCGCTTCTCGGCCAGCTGCTGTTGGACTTTTGGCGCTGGCTCCACCCATAGCTCACCACTGAAGCCATCCAAGGCGACCAGGGTATCGTCCTTAACCTCCAGAGGGCTCAGATCGATCCCACTCACGGCGGGGATTCCCAGGGCACGCGCCAGGATGGCGCTGTGCGCAGTCGACCCACCCCTAACGGTGACTAATCCCAGGACACGGCGCAAGTCGAGTTGGGCGATTTCCGTAGGGATCAGTTCCTCGGCGAACAGGATGGCTGGTGAGGTGAACTCAATCTGAGCATCACTGGTCACTTCAAGCCGAAGCCGTGAGCCTTGTCCTGAGCGCAGCGAAGGAGCAGGCGAAGTGGTCTGCAAACCGATCTCCCTTAACACCTGCTTACCTACATCGATCACATCTACATTGCGCGCCTGCTGATATGGATCGGCCAGGTTGCGGTATGCCACAGCAACTTCATTAATACTTGCCTGCCAGGCGTAGGCAGCATTCTCGCCTTGGATAAAGATCCGCTCCCGGACCTTGTCAAGCAGCAGCGGGTCCTGCAAGATCAGTACATGCGCGTCGAAGATCGCGGCTTGGGCTTCACCCAACTGTGCGCTTAATCTTATGCGGCGTCTTTGTATTGCCAACCGGGTGTTCTCCAAAGCGAGTTGCAGGCATTCCCATTCCTCTTCTGGGTGTTCGCTATGGTCCTCGGGGATGGATAGAAGGACTGGCTGGTAGTGGTAGGCCTGCCCCAGGACGATCCCCTCCGAAACCGGAATCCCTTGGATCGCTTCTCCTGATAAAGGTTTTGTTACCTGAAAAGCTGTGGGTGCCGCGAGCTGGGCTATTTCCTGGATTGCGCCAGCCCCGAAATTATCCAGAACTAATCGACGCAAAGCTTCCAGCGCTAGTGCGGCCTCGCGTCCATTAGCGGTGATGGTGATGCGATCGCCACGCGAAACGCCCAACATCGCCAGGGCGTTCAGACTTTTGGCTGAAACTGGTCCTTTGCCAGAAGATGCGTTCGTGACCTGGATATCCGCCTGATAGGCTGCCGCTACCTGGACGAAGCGAGCCGCCGGCCGGGCGTGCAATCCGTGCAGATTCTGAAGCACCAGAGTCATCGCCCGTGTCTCCCCCTGGATCGGTAATTTCCGAGCATCTGCTTCGATCCTCGTACCAGGCTGACTCTCGTCGAGATGTTCAACCTTGGGAGCCATCGCGCGCTGCGCTTCCCAGCAGACAGTCTCGAGGTCGCTTCCCAGGCCCGCTTGTACACCTGCGGCGATAGCCCCCTCCACCAGCGGGGCTGCACAGCAGGCGATGTGGGTTTGCATCTCCTGTGGTAATAACTCCACCGCCATTTCAGCACTCAGCACCGCGCTGCCCAGGTCCATCAGCACCAGCACGCCATCCGGCGAGTAAATAGACTGGATCACAGAAGCGATCTCACTCGCGTCGGTGCCGAATTCCTGGCGGTCGGGACCGGCACCAGCAGCGATCGCCACCCGCAGATCTTGAGAAGCCATTTGTTTGACCAGGTTCATCAGCGCCTCAGCCAGCGCCCGGCTGTGGGATACGAGGACAAGACTTACCATCTTGCTCCTTATGGATCAATCCTTAACCCATACCTCAGCCGCCGTCTTGAGCAACAAGTAAGAAGACGTCGCGCCGGGGTCCTGATGACCGGCGCTGCGTTCACCCAGATAGCTGGCGCGGCCTTTGCGTGCCACCATCGGAATCGTGGCTTCCATCCCTATTTTCGCCGCCTGTGCGGAATCCTTCAACGCCTGGGCGAGCGTTCCATTTGCTAAGCTGGCCTGTCTGAGCGCGTTTACGGCTGGAGATAACGCGTCTACCATCGTCTTGTCACCGGGTTCGGCCTTCCCACGCGCAATGACACCATCCACCGCCGCACCCAGCGCGGCGGTCCACTCATCCAGATTCATTTCCATCTTACCGACGGTTTTCATCCCCGCCTGGAGAAAAAAAGTGCCATACAGCGGCCCACCTGCACCCCCGACAGTGGAAACCAGGGTCATCCCGACCGTTTTCAAAATCGTGCCGATATCCTGATCAGCGATCCCGGACATCTTATCCATCACGGCTCGGAAGCCGCGATCCATATTGGCGCCGTGGTCAGCATCCCCGATCGCCGCGTCGAGTTCGACCAGGTAAGCACAGTTCTCGGCCAGCACTGCTGCGCAGGTTTTAATCCACACCAGCACCTCATCTCTGGAAATTGCCATTACATCCCCCAACGCATTCCAGGTGTGTGCACCGGTGCGTCCCACAACCTTTTCAGGTCTTCGTCCAGCTTAAGCAATGTGATCGAAACGCCCGCCATCTCCAGGCTGGTAATATAGGAGCCGATCAGATTGCGGATAACCTTCAGACCGTGTTTAATAGCAATTTGATGGGCCTGCCGGTAAGCGATATATAGTTCGATCAGAGGTGTACCCCCCATACTGTTGACAAACAGCAGGATTTCGTCGCCGGATTTATAAGGCAAGTCGCGGATCACCGGCTCGATCAACATTTCCACGATTTCGTCGGCGGGTTTCAATTCCATGCGCCTCCGGCCTGGTTCACCGTGGATACCGATGCCGATCTCCATCTCGTCTTCGGGGAGATTAAAAGTGGGTTTCCCGGCGTGTGGCACCGTGCAGGAGGTCAACGCCATGCCCATGCTCCGCCCGAAATGATTGACCCTGCGGCAGATATCTGCCACCTCGCTCAATAAGTGACCTTCTTCTGCGGCCGCGCCGCAGATTTTCTCAGCCAGTACCGTGCTGCCCACGCCACGCCGCCCGGCAGTGTACAGGCTGTTTTGTACAGCGACGTCGTCATCGATCACCACACTCTCGACCTGGATGCCTTCCATGCGCGCCAGTTCGGCCGCCATCTCGAAATTCATCACGTCGCCCGTATAGTTTTTGACAATGTACAGAACTCCTTTACCGCCATCCACGGCTTTTGTAGCAGCTAGCATCTGGGCAGGCGTGGGTGAGGTGAACACCGCCCCCGGACAAGCAGCATCTAACATCCCATACCCTACAAACCCACCATGCATCGGCTCATGCCCCGATCCGCCCCCGGATACAAGGGCTACCTTATTCTTGACCGGAGCCTGTATGCGGGCGATATAGTTCGGGTCGAAATGGACTTTGACGAGAACAGAATGTGCTAAAGCAACGCCTTCCAGCTCCTCTCGAACGACATCCTCAGGGTGGTTGATTAATTTCTTCATCGTTTCCCTCCGAAACCGGGATCTGGCACAAGATTAGTGTAGATTGATCCCCCGGAAAAGTCAATAGAAAATCCTCTCAGACCAAATATTCCCTTTGCATTTTTCAACAAATTGGTGTATATTAGGGCAAATACTCCAATAACCTCAAGGTTTAAGAAAAGAATAAATGGCAGATTATACCGAGCTCGAAATTGGCCTCTTCCTACGCGAAGGGGACGATTATACAGTCGAGCTGCGTTTCAATGATCCCCACGACCAGGCCAGCCATTCTCCGGTACGTGGGGTAACGCAGTTTAACTTTGCTGAGTTACGCGCCAAGCGGTTGAATCCGGAAGTCTATGGCAAAGGTTTGAGCGATAGCCTGTTCGCTGACGCGAACATTCGTAGTTATTATGATCAAGTCTCTGCTGTCGCACAGACAGTCAACAGACCGCTTCGCTTGCGTTTAAATATCGATGTTGACGCACCTGGGCTTCACGATCTGCGTTGGGAGACGCTCCGCGATCCCAGAACTGGCTACTGGCTTCTGACTAATGAGAACCTGCTCTTCTCCCGTTTCTTGACCAGCACGAACTGGGATCGAGTGCAACTCCGCCCCAAAGGCGACCTGCGGGCTTTAGTGGTGATCGCTAACCCACAGGATCTGGCTCAAGGGAAATATCAGGTTGACAACCAGACTCTGGCGCCTGTTGATGTGAAAGGTGAGCTGGAGCGTGCTCAGCAAGGGCTGGGCACGATCTTACAGGATTCGTTGATCAGCGATCCCAGCAAGCCAGGGCAAGCCAGCTTGAATAACCTGACGAGCCGCTTGCGAGAGGGCTATGACATCCTCTATCTTGTCTGTCACGGTGCCCTCTTGACCAAGGATCCAGCCGGGCCGTATTTATGGTTGGAAGAAGACGATGGCACCGCAGCCGTTATCCCTGGAATAGCTCTTGTCGAGCGGATAAAAGACTTATCCACCGAGCTGAGGCCTCGCTTGGTGGTGCTCGCCTCCTGCCAGAGCGCCGGGCAGGGTGGATTGGCTAGGGCCAGTGACGCGCAAGGCGCGCTGGCAGCGTTAGGTCCAAGACTGGCGCAAGTGGGTATACCGGCTGTCCTTGCCATGCAGGGCGATATCACCATGGAAACCGTCGCCCACTTTATGCCAGTTTTTTTCCAGGAATTGGCCCGAGATGGTCAGATCGACCGGGCGATGGCAGTCGCTCGCGGTGGAGTGCGCGATCGCCCTGATAGCTGGATACCAGTCCTTTTCCTGCGCCTGCGCGGTGGGCGAATCTGGTATGTGCCTGGCTTCGGTGAGGAGCGCGGTGGGTTTGAGAAATGGCCAGCCTTAATTCGCAGCATTACCCGCAGCCAATCCACCCCGATCCTTGGACCTGGTCTTTATGAGACATTATTAGGCTCACAACGCGAAATATCACAGCATTGGGCTGACGCATATCACTATCCAATGGAAATTCACGACCGCGAGTCGCTTCCACAAGTAGCCCAATTCTTAACAGTCAACCAATACCAGCGTGCCCCATATGATGAACTGGGGGAATACCTGAAGGGGATGATCCGCACGAAGTACAACGAGGATCTGCCCTCTGATTTGCATAATGATTCAGCTCCATTAGATGAATTAATCGAGATCGTTGGGACCAAACGCCGGGAAGGCAACCCGGCCGACCCGTATAGAATGTTGGCTCAATTACCCTTACCGGTCTATATCACCACAAATGCAGATAACTTAATGGCATCAGCCCTTAAAAATATGGGCAAGGACCCGCAAGTTGTGCTTTGTCCCTGGAACGATTACGTCGAGCAAATTGAATCGGTCTACGACCGGGAACCAGACTACCAACCGACGCCGCAGCGCCCGTTGGTATATCACCTCTTCGGCCGGTTGGATGAACCCGATTCAATCGTGCTGACCGAAGACGATTTTTTTGACTTCTTGATTGGAGTGACACGCAACAGAGACTTGATCCCCAGCCCGGTACGGCGTTCCCTGGCAGACACAGCTCTTTTGTTCCTGGGCTTCCAGATGGATGATTGGCAATTTCGGGTGCTCTTTCGAAGTATCTTATCTCAGCAAGGCGGTGAAAGACGGGCACGCTACCCACATATCGCGGTTCAAATAGAACCGGACGAAAGCCGGATCCCGGAGCCGGAGCGTGCGCGCCGTTATCTGGAGACTTACTTTTTCCAGGGAGCAAACATCAGCTTGTATTGGGGTGGTGTGGAGGACTTCATCCGCGAACTACTGACCCGATGGAACCAACTTAATCGCTGATTGGGACTTCTCCAATAACTCCCACATCGCATTATTCGATCTTACATATGTCCTCATCAAACACCCACCCAAATCCATACGTCGGCCCGCGAGCTTTCGACACAGGTGAAAAGCTTTATGGGCGTGATCGAGAAGCGCGCGAATTGCTAGACCACCTGATCGCTGAACGGGTGGTGGTAGTTTATTCGCCTTCCGGAGCAGGAAAGACCTCCCTCATTCGGGCAGGGTTAATCCCTGGCTTACGTCAGGAAGGTTTTCAAGTTTTACCCGTGGCACGCGTAAGCATAGAATTGCCTTACACCGTCGAGACGAACTCTCAGGATCAACCTGCCGATAATTCACAAAAGATATCAGGCGTTGGACAAGAAAACAATAAAATCAATCGATATGTCTATAGCACCCTGATTTCACTGGAAGAAAATCTGCCTGAAGATAAGCAAACCCCCGTGGACCGGCTCGCTGGGATGACATTGGGAGAATACCTGGCTCAACGCCCACAAGAGAGGGATACAACCGACCAGGAAGGTGGACTGCAATCACAAGTGCTGGTCTTCGATCAGTTCGAAGAAATCCTGACCATCGACCCGACAGACCATGAATGCAAGGCAGAGTTCTTCGATCAGGTTGGTTCTGCTCTCCGCGATCGCCATCGGTGGGCCCTGTTCGCCATCCGTGAAGACTTTGTTGCTGCCCTCGATCCTTACCTCAAGCCCATTCCCACCCGGCTGAGTAACCGCTTTCGCCTGGATTTACTGGGGGTGGAAGCTGCTCGGCAAGCCATTCAAAGCCCCGCACGCCTAGGTGGAGTGGATTTTACCGACCAGGCCGCCCGAAAACTGATCGATGACTTGCGCCGAATTCAAGTGCAGCAGCCGGACGGATCCATGCAGGAAGTGCCTGGATTGTATGTTGAACCTGTGCAGCTCCAGGTGGTTTGTTACCGTTTATGGCAAAATCTGTCGCCCACCGACAAGCAGATCGCCGAAAGTGACGTAGAGAAAGTCGGGGATGTCAACCAATCGCTAAGCGACTATTACTCCGAACGGGTCGCAGTCATCGCCGGTCAAACCGGGACGCGCGAACGTGCCATTCGTGATTGGTTCCAATACAAGCTGATCACTGAACATGGCATCCGTGGTCAAGTTTTAATGGGGCGCGAACAAAGCGATGGCCTCGATAACCGGGTTATTCGCCTGCTCGAAGATGCCCACTTGATCAGGGCCGAGAAACGGCGTGGCGCCACCTGGTTTGAGCTGGCGCACGACCGTCTGATCATGCCGGTCCAGACTAATAATGAAGCCTGGTTTCAGGCCAACTTAAGCTTGCTTCAACGCCAGGCTTCTCTTTGGCAGAAAGATAATCGACCCGAACACCTCTTGTTGCGCGAGGAGGCGTTGCAAGAAGCTGAGGAATGGTCGGCGGGTCACCCGGATGAATTAACTGCCACCGAGCGGGACTTCTTACAGGTTTGCCTGGAGGTGCGCCAGCATGAACAGGAAAAGCGTGAGCGCCAAGAACAAGCCATCAAGCTCCAGGAGCAGGCTCGCTCAGCGAGACGATTACGGATCCTATTAGTGATGGCTGTCATCGCGGCCGTCGCCGCAGTTTTCTTTGCCACAGCCGCTGCAAGGACATCCCGCCAGAATGCAGTATTGGCCGATCTAAACGCGACAAATGCCGCTATCGCTCAGGCGAACAGCACCGAAGCCATCGCCCAACGCGCCACTGCTCAGGTCAACGCCAATATCGCTCAGGCTGCCAGTACGCAAGCGAATAATGAGCGGGCTACAGCCGATTTTGCCCGCGCCACTGCTCAGGCCGCCAGCACCGAGGCCATTGCTCAACGTGCGACCGCGGAATATAACGCCGGAGTCGCTCAAGTCAACGCTGAAGAAGCCGATTTTCAAGCCAGCCTGGCGAGTTCCCGCCAATTGGCTGCCCAGGGTTCGGGATACATTAACAGTCAGCCCGATTTATCATCGCTTTTAGCCGTTGAGGCTTACCGCTCAGCGAATACCTGGGAAGCTAAAAGCATTTTGCTGTTGAGTTTAGAAAGAGGACTTTCAGAGACTGTCCAACCTTATGGAAAGCCGATTCCTGACCAGGAGAAGGACCTCTTCAGCGTAGCGATGAGCCCGGATGGGCAACATCTGGCATGGGGCACTTCAGACGGTAAAGTGGTCCTCTGGAATTACCAAACCGGCGATGTTGTCTGGAACCGGCAAGAGCATGGTGCGAATAAAGTCGTTGCTCTGGATTTTAGTCCGGATGGAAAGACTCTCGCTTCTGGAGCTCTGGATGGTCAGATCATCGTTTGGAACCTCAACAACGAAGATATTGTCAAAATCCAAAATCGAAACAACGTAAATACCTTGGCATATAGCCCGGGGGGCGCGCGTCTGGCTGCCGGCATTGGGGAGCAAATTGTCCTTTGGGATGCCACCACACTCGAACCCACCCGCCCTCCCCTAGAAAATTTAGCCCGGGCATGGACCTTGGCCTGGTCGCCGGATGGCAGCCATTTAGCGGTGGGCAGCGATACAGACGGTACCATCAGCGTATGGGAACCAGATAACCTAGACAAGGATATTCCTGATCTTCGATTAAACCATGGCGATATGGTATTGAGCGTGGACTGGTCACCCGAAGGCAATTTAATGGCTTCCGCTGGACAGGACGGTAAGATCCACATTTGGGATATGGACCGCGGCCGCGAGGTTGGTGAGCCTCTTCCAGGTCCTTTACTCTCTTGGGTGCATAGTGTTTCGTTTAGCACCGATGGAAGATACCTCGCTTCAGGATCGGCCGACGGAGCAGTGGTTATCTGGGACGTTTCAAACTTGCGACAAATTGCCTCGATCGATGACCATAATGATGTCGTTCAAAGCCTGGAATTCAGTCCTATCCTCGGAGAGCTGGTCTTGGCTTCGGTTGGTATCGATAATGTGGTAGGTTTAGATACCATTATCGCTCAACAACCACTTAGCCAACCCGTCTTGAGCGGTGAAGGAGCGGTAATCGCCCTCGGTTCCGGGGAGGATGGCACCATTTTTGTTGCCAGACTAACAAACTCCGGCGTTAGCCTTACCCAGATTAAGGACAGCTCCGAGTCAATTAGGTACACCTTCTCTGGGAATGTTTCTAACGCCACGTTTAGTGCTGATAGCAAGCGACTCGCCCTGGGTTTTCGAGATGGAAAAGTCCAATTCCTCGATGTCGATACCGGAACCCAGATCACCCTCTTCCAAGCTTCTCAAAATGTAAGTCCGGTTTTCAGTCTGGCGATCCATCCAGATGGGCGTATTCTGGCTACCAGCCATTGCACCAGCCAATTATTCATTGGTGATGAAAACAAAGAATTTTGTTCCAACAATGAAATCTATCTTTGGAATCTGGACGATGGGAAGCGCCTGTCAACGATTCTCACTAACCACACAAACCTGATTCGAGCCTTAGCTTTCGACCCATCTGGGAGCTTATTGGCCTCTGGCAGTGATGACCAGACAATCATGCTTTGGGATTGGGAGAGTGGGACGCAAGAAGGTCTGCCCTTAGCCAGGCATAAGGCTGGCATCACTAGCCTTTTATTTAGCTCGGACGGTAGCATACTCGCCTCCGGTTCAGATGATAGAGACTTGATCTTGTGGGATATATTGAACAATCGCCAACAAATCGGCGAGGCGCTGGCAGGTTCCACCGGTAGTGTGCTCAGCTTATTCTTCAGCCAGGATAATAAATCCTTGTTTTCGGGTACCCCATCTGGGTCAATCTTAAGTTGGGATGTCAATCCTGATAGTTGGGCGGAGCGGGTATGTGAACTTGCTGGCCGTAATTTAACTGAACTTGAATGGCAATTGTTTTTACCCCAAACTGATTACACGAAGACTTGTCCACAGTGGCCGTAATAAGTTGAGAGATAAGTGATGAACCTTAATCCACCAGTCAACTTTCAGTGGCAGAATCCCGTGCTCCGGAAAACGATTTATCCATTCCGGGAGAAGAAGTTGCTCGATTTTCTATTGATTTATAAAGAGATCGACTTGTGGCGGGCTATGGGCAATGCACCGGTGGATCCAAAGATCGCCGCCGAGTTGAAACAGGAACATGCCAACCTCCAGAATCTT
>Ga0209751_10002445_pt1 | contig 18482 bp, 17 predicted proteins | sample RifCSP13_1_FD_184019 | JGI IMG/M metagenome (GOLD analysis project Ga0209751, IMG submission 184019) | Soil microbial communities from Rifle, Colorado - Rifle CSP2_sed 13_1 (SPAdes) (version 2) | ecosystem: Environmental > Terrestrial > Deep subsurface > Rock core/Sediment | place: Rifle... | reverse complement strand
CGCCCCTCGAATTCTACCCTGCCATCCACCAGGATGCGAATCCAGGCGCGTTGGCGAATGGTCAGATAAACCTGAACTGCATCCCCGCTGCCGGAAACAGGCACAACTTGCTCGGTTGGGTTTTCGCTGGTTTGCTCGATCCGCGGGGCTGCTCCCGGAGCCGTTGGCGTAGCAGGTGGCGGCGAGGGCGAAGGGGTCTCTGTATCGGGCGTGAGCAGCACTTCGGCAATCGAAGGCGCAGTGGGCGAAGGTTCTTGATCGGCCCGCATGGCAAAAATCCTGATCGCTGCCCACACCATGAAACCCGCCAGAAAAACGACGAAAAACGAGCCGATGAGCAATTCCGCCGAGAATATCCGCCTGAGGGGCAAGGGAAGGCTCGGCTTTCGCCGGGAGGCCCGCGGCCGGGTGGCGGCTTGTCGAGTTTGGCTGGCGGCCAGTTTTGCCTGCAAGCCCTCCGCAAAGCGCAGCAGCACCGGGTCTGGCTCCATCCCCAGGAAGTCGGCGTAATTTTTCAGCATGCCGCGCCCCTGAACGGGCGAGGGAAGGGCAGCTAATTTACCAGATTCCAGCGCCTCCAGGTGGTGGCGGCGCAGGTGCGTGTGCCGCGCGACGTCCTCGAGTGAAAGACCCAAGAGCTCACGCTGGCGCTGGAGTCGCTTGCCTACCTCCGCAAAAATCGCCGCGGCTGGCTCGGAAGCCTCCGCCAGCGCAGCCGCAGGCTCAGCCGGGAGCTGAACGTTCTCGGCGAGTGGGAGATCATCGTCCGCGGGCGTTTCCGCCTCCGGCAGCAGCCCCCCTTCCAGGGCTGCCAGCAGGGGCTCCGGCTGCAAGCTCAGATAGCTGGCGTAGATGCGCAAAAAGCCGCGCGCCTGGGCCTTAGATGGAATTCTTTCAAACGCCCCAGCTTCGAGCGCCTCCAGGTAGTGAGCGCGGACATGTGTCTCCCGTGCGATTTGCTCCAGGGTCAGGGCGCGTGCCAGGCGCGCCTGGCGGAGTTGCTGCCCGATTGTGTCCATCATGCCGGTGTGCAGGTTAGCCCGGATTTCAGACAAAAGGGGCGGGATTGCCACCTGCTGGTGGGTAACCCGCCCCTGAATAGCTCAGGCTGGTAGCGAGAAGGGGATGTGCAATCATCTCGCCCAGGAGAATGATTTCACGCAGACTCTTCGCTTTCGCTGGCTTGTACAGACTCGCCTTCTATCTCGGCAGATTCGGCTTGGGTTTCTGCAGCAGGAGATTCTTTTTTCGGCCACATGGCCAGCTCGGGTATCTCGCCTTCGCGGTAAACCTGGACCTTGATTTCCGGCACCAGGTCCATGGTCAGGCGGATGCGGACCGAGTGCTCCCCGAGAACGCGGATCGGCTGGGCGTCGATCTGGCGTCGTTCAAGTTCCACCCCGACTCTTTCCTGGATGGCATCGGCGATCATTTGAGGGGTGATGGAGCCGTAGAGTTTGCCGGTTTCGCTAGCTTTGACAGGAAAAGCAAATACCAGACCCTGGATTTGTTCGGCGACGCCGCCCATTTCCTGGTTGAGGGCGGCGCGTTGCGCGGAAGCCTGCACCCGGATGTGCTCGACCTGTTTCAGCGCGCCCGGTGTAGCCAGAACGGCAAGCCCCTGGGGGAGCAGATAATTGCGCCCGTACCCATCGGCTACTTTTTTGACATCGCCGGCGCGCCCGAGCTTATAAACGTCTTTGGTCAGCAGTACTTTCATTATTCAAGCCCTTTCGAGTTCCTCAGTCTTGGCGCGCTGCTCGAGCTGAGCAGTCATGCCTTTGCAAAACGCAGCCCGGGCGAAGGGTACCACGCACCGGGCAGGAGGGATTTTACCAGATGGCGCGGTTAACGTCAACCGCGACGCGTGGGGTGTGGACTTAAAGGTTGTCAGAGGAAAAACCACACGATCACATAATAGCCGATGACCCCGGCCCAGAGCCAGGAATCGATGCGGTCGAAGGCCCCGCCGTGCCCGGGGAACAGGCTGGACGAGTCTTTGACCCCGAACTGGCGCTTGATCATGCTTTCACCCAGGTCCCCCAGGGGGGTTAATATAGAAAGGACCAGGCCGAGCAAGGCGGCTTTCCACACGGCGATGGTAGACTCCGGGCCGGCACCCACCCTCCACACCAGGGTCAGCAAAGCCGCGCCCAGGCTGCCGGTGAGGATCCCACCCAGATAACCTTCCCAGCTCTTCTTGGGGCTGAGCCGCGGGCTGAGCTTGTGGCGGCCGAATTTGCGACCGATGAAATACGCCCCCGAATCTGCCAGCCAGACCGCCGGCAGGGCGATGAGGAACCACCATTTGCCATCCGGCAGTTCGCGCAGGGACACAAAATAGCTGCCAAGCCAGCCAAAATACAGTATCCCGCCCAGGGTAATGCCAAAATCCGAGGCGGCGGTATCTGCGCCGCGCTCGTAAGCGACCAGGTGATAAGCCATGCTGGCCAGGACCAGCAGGCTGACCATCCAGGGTGCGCTCTCAAAACCTGCCATCACCCGCCCGTAGAGCAGGAGCAGCGCGCCGGCGGGAATCAAAATCCCGGCGGGCTTGAGCCCGCCGAGGCGAAAGAGGCGGTCGTACTCCCAGGCAGCCAATCCGATGAAGGCGGCGACCAACAGGGCGAAGGGTATGCCTCCGATGGAGATCAGGATCAGTCCGAGGGGCAGGAGGAGGATCGCAACCCAGAGTCGTTTAACCAGCATGGGCAGCGGAATCCTCTTTCATTGGCATCAGGCCTCCATAGCGACGGCTGCGCTGGGCAAATTCGTTCAGAGCGCGCAGCAGCTCTTCGCGATCGAAATCGGGCCAATAAGTGGGTGTAAAGTACCACTCTGAATAAGCGCCTTGCCAGATGAGGAAATTGCTGCCCCTTAGTTCCCCCGAGGTGCGAATAATCAGGTCCGGATCGGGGACGCCCGCCGTAAACAGATACTGGCTGACCAGCTCGTCGGTCACCTGATCCGCTTTCACGCCGTCGGCGATCATGCCCTGGAGCGCACAGACGATTTCATCCCGTCCGCCGTAATTGAAGGCCACATTGAGCACCAGCCGGGTGTTGTGTTTTGTGTGTTCCACAGCATGGACGACCTTGTGGCGCAGTTTTTTCGACAGACGATCCAGGCGACCGATATGGTGCAGTTGAACGCCCTGGTCGTGCAGCTCCTGTAGCTCGCGGTCGATCACATCCTCCAGGATACGCATCAAACCATGAACTTCGGCGGGTGGGCGCCCCCAATTTTCGGTAGAGAACGCGTAGATGGTCAGGTATTTAATCCCAAATTCGATACACGCCTCGATCACGCGGCGCAGGTTTTCGGTCCCGGCCCGATGCCCCGCCAGGCGCGGCAGGCCGCGTGACAGGGCCCAACGACCATTACCGTCCATGATGATGGCAATATGGATAGGGATATTTTCTGGCAGTTCTTTTGGCTTGGCTGGGTTCATACAGGTTAGAGTCAGCAGACCCGCTTAGAATTCCAGGATCTCTTTTTCTTTGCGCAATCCGATGGCGTTAATTTCCTCGATGTAGCGATCGGTGATCTTTTGAAGCTCTTCCTCTCCCTGCTCGAGATCATCTTCCGAAATCAATTTACCCTGCTCAAACTCGCGGAGATCGCGGATGCTATCCCGGCGGATATTTCGAGCTGCCACCCGTGCCTCTTCTAAACGGTTGTGAACCACCTTAACCAGGTCGTGCCGGCGCTCCTCGGTAAGGGGCGGCAGGTTCAGGCGAATGGCTTTGCCATCGTTATTGGGGTTTAGACCCAAATCCGAGGCCAGGATGGCGCGCTCAATCGTTTTCAATGCAGAGGCGTCAAATGGGCGGATCAACAAAGAACGGGGATCCGGGACGCTGATGCTGGCGAGCTGGATCAGGGGGGTAGGAGAGCCATAATACTCAACCTGGAGGCGTTCAACCAGGGCGGGGCTGGCCCTGCCGGTGCGGATTCCACCCAGGTCTTCCTCCAGGGCCAGGATAGCGCTTTTCATCCTGGCTTCGGCTTCCCTGTAAATATCCTTAAGCATGAGCTCTCCTTTACCTTGCCTATAGGATACCCGAAAATCCGGTCAGCGAAAAGGGGGAATTATGCCGGAACCCGGCCGGAGCAGCCGGAGCGCCTTAGTCTGAGACCAGGGTGCCCACGTTGGCGCCGAATAAGGCTTCGCGGAGCGAATTGGGCTGCCAGAGATTGAGCACTAAAATGGGCAGGTGGTTGTCCATGCACAGAGAGATCGCAGTGCTGTCCATCACATCCAGGCGGCGGTTGATGGTTTCCATATAAGACAGGCGTTCGAAACGGACTGCGCCGGGATTGGTTACCGGGTCGCTGTCGTAAACGCCATCCACTTTGGTCGCCTTGATCAACACCTCGGCGCCGATCTCCATGGCGCGCAGGGCTGCGGCGGTGTCGGTGGAGAAATATGGGTTGCCGGTGCCGCCCCCCAGGATCACCACCCGGCCTTTTTCCAGGTGGCGGATCGCCCGGCGGCGAATGTAAGGCTCGGCGACGGCGTGCATCTCGACCGCGGATTGCACCCGGGTGATCATGCCCAGGCGTTCCATGGCGTCCATTAAGGCAAGGGCGTTCATTACCGTCGCCAGCATACCCATGTAATCCGCGGTAGCGCGATCCATGCCACGGCTTATCCCGATGCGCCCGCGCCACAGGTTGCCCGCGCCGATGACGATGGCTACATCGACCTCAAGACTGCGCACTTGGCGCACTCGCTCGGCGATATCCTCCGCTCGTTGCGGGTCAATTCCAAACCCCTGTGGCCCGGCCAGGGATTCACCGCTCAATTTCAGCAGGATTCTGCGGTATTTCAAGTTCTTGTTCACCTGGAAAGCTCCTTTGCGAAAATTTGAAGACAGCCGGTTTTGAGAGCGCCCGGATTTAGCGTGGACATCCCCCCACATGTGCAAAAAAAGAGCCAACCCGGTGGTTGGCTCATCATGTGGGTTTTACACATCGCTTTGCTCGCCCAGTTCCCAGCGTTTAAATCGCCGGATGACGATATTTTCTCCGATCGAGGCGATGTTTTGGAGCAGGAGCTTCTCGACGTTGATCCCGTCATCGCGGATGTACGCCTGGCGCAGCAGGGTGTTTTCGTCCTTGAATTTTGCCAGGCGGCCGGCAATGATGCGCTCGACCACCGCTTCTGGCTTGCCTTCCTCCAGGGTGAGCGCCCGGGCAGCCTCAACTTCTTTCTCCAGGACCTCGGCGGGGATGTCTTCGTCGCGAATGTAACGCGGGGAGGCAGCCGCGATCTGCAGGGCGATCTCGTGGGCGAAAGTGCGGAAAGCCTCCGAACGGGCGACGAAGTCCGTCTCGCAATTCACCTCTACCATGACGCCCACGCGCCCATTTCCGTGAGAATACAATTCGATCATGCCCTCCGAGGTCTCGCGGTCGGCTCGCCTGGCTGCGGTTGCCAGCCCTTTTTCACGCAAGAACTCAAGCGCCGCCTGGAAATCTCCGTTGGCCCGTTCGAGCGCCTTGCGGCAGTCCAGAATGCCGGCGCCGGTTTCTTCGCGGAGTTGCTTAATCTGGTCTATGCTTATGGCCATTCTCAATCCGTTGTTTTAATGAAGCGGCCTTCTTCTGCGGAAGCAGGAGTTTACTCGGCCTCTTCATCATACTCCTCATCGTCATATTCTTCTGCGGGGTGCTCTTCTTCCTCGTACTCTTCTTCACCATGCTCGTCTGCGGGGTGCTCTTCTTCCTCGTACTCTTCTTCACCATGCTCGTCTGCGGGGTGCTCTTCTTCCACGAACTCTTCTTCATCACGCTCATCTTCAGCGTGCTCCTCTTCGACCATCTCCACATCATAATCGCCGCCCACAACATCTTCGCCTTCGAGCTCGATTGCCTCCAGTGGAGATGGCGCAGGTTTGGGGGTCAATTTTGCCAGGGTGGCCTCGCCAAGCAGTTCTTCATCTGTCAGCTCGGGCTCCTCAGCGACCATGGCGGCAACTTCGGGAAGGGCCTCCACTTCCTCTTCTTTGCGCATGGCCCTGCCTTCCAGCGCGGCGTCGGCGATCCTGGCAACAAGCAGCTTAATCGCCCGGATGGCGTCATCGTTGGAGGGGATGACGTAATCGATGTTGCTCGGGTCGCAGTTTGTATCCACCAAAGCTACAACCGGGGTGTTTAACAAATTGGCCTCGTGAATCGCCGTCGCTTCACGGCGCACGTCGACCACAAAGAGCAGCTCCGGGACGCGCACCATCTTGCGGATGCCGCCCAACAGCGTTTCGAGGCGCTCCATTTTGCGCGAGAGCAGCAGGACTTCCTTTTTTGGCAGCCTTTCGAAGTCGCCCTTGTCGCGCATGCGCTCCAGGCGCTCCAGCTCGTTAATCCGCTGGCGGATCGTCCGCCAGTTGGTGAGCATGCCGCCCAGCCAGCGGGCAGTGACGTAGGGCATGCCACAGCGAATCGCCTCTTGCTGGATCGTTTCTTGCGCCTGGCGCTTGGTGCCGACAAAAAGCACCGTGCCGCCCTCGGCTACGGTGTCGCGGACCAGATTGTAGGTCTGGTCGATAGCCTTGACCGTTTTTTGAAGGTCAATGATGTGGATGCCGTTGCGCTCTGTAAAGATGTAAGGCTTCATCCCCGGGTGCCACTTATGCGTGCGGTGCCCAAAGTGGACGCCGCTCTCTAAGAGTGCTTTCATAGCTACTACAGCCATATTCAATTCTCCTTTGCGTTTTACCTCCGCTTCCTTCTCCCCTGCACGGAACTGCAACCAAGGGGGGCATCAAACCCTGTCTTGCGCAGCACGCCCGGTCAGGTCGGGAAGCGTGTGAGATGGTTTTTGGCCCCCTGTGGGGGCACAATTTTTCCCGCCTGCGGGCGGGAGCGGGCGTTATTTTATCATGGCGCCGGGATTTCGTCCAGTAAAAATGTGAACTGGTGGGGGTAAAATTGGGCTATGGATCAAAGCGAGCTTGAGGAACTGTTATCCGATTTGCCTCTCAGCGCGGCCAGATATTACCCTCAGGTCAGCTCGACCAATGACCTGGCAGCCCGCTGGGCGGCGGCGGGCGGGCCGCACCTGGCGCTCGTCGTCGCCGATGAGCAAACCGCCGGGCGCGGCCGTCTGAACCGGCGCTGGTACACGCTCCCGGGATCAGCCCTCGCCTTCAGCCTGATCTTGCAGGGCGAGATCCTCGCCCTCGAAAGGGAGGCTATTCCGCAGGTCACTGCCCTGGGCGCCCTGGCAGCCTGCGACGCCCTCAACCAGGATCTCCCCACCAGGGTTGCGGCGCAAATCAAGTGGCCGAATGACGTGCTGGCGGGGCGGCGCAAGATGGCTGGGGCGCTGGCAGAGGCTCACTGGCAGGGCGAGGAGTTGCAGGCGGTCATCCTCGGAGTCGGCATCAATGTTGCACCTGCTTCGCTGCCCCCCGCCGAAGCGCTGGACTTCCCGGCCACCTGCCTGGAGGATGTGCTCGGTTATCCTGTTGATCGCTGGAGCGTGCTGCATGCAGTGCTGGCTCGATTGCTGGGTTGGCTTCCCAGCCTGGGCCAGCCAGGGTTCATCCAGGCCTGGGAGCAGCGTCTGGCCTTTCACGGTGAATGGGTGCGGGTGAGCCTGGAATCACAGCCTCCACTTGAGGGCCGAATCCGGGGTTTGGGGCCCGATGGCTCTCTCCGCATCCAGACCCGCGACGGGAAAGAGCGCGAACTTCGCCTGGGCGATATCCACCTGCGCCCGGTTGACAGGTTGTGAAAATCGACTAAACTTACAGTATCGCATTTCTGGGAGTCACATCATGTTTGATGATTTGCGCGAGCAGGCTGACGCATCTTCTTTATTTGATGACCAAGAATCTTCGTTGCCGGAGGTCAGTTCCCTGGGTCCCAAGCACTGGCTTGGCATGACGCCAACGCAGCGCTTTGTCATTGCCCTGATATTGCTGATGGCAGCCTGCATCTTGAGCGCATTCTGCCTGCTGGTCACCGAGAAAGTCGTTTTACCGTTCTTTTAATCAGGAGTCTGGCGAATCGCGAAGAAACCGGGTTTTTTGTCTAATCAAGCGGGCGACCTTTGTAAAAAGGGGTTTTACCTGTCGCCATTCGACCAAAAAGGGAAAAACCCGGTTTCTACAGGAACGTTATTCGGCGACCCCTACCCGGCGCAGGTCGGCATCGGCGATGCGGGCCAGGGAGGCGATCGTATCGCCAGCCTGCAAGTTCATCAGTAAGACGCCGCGGGCAGCCCTACCGGAACGAGAGACATCCCTGACCTTGGTGCGCAGCACCACCCCGCCGGCGGAGATCATGGTGAGATCATCGGCCTCCTGCACCACGCGCGCCGCGGTGACCAGACCGATCTTTTCGAGGGCATTTTGATTGATCGTTTTGACGCCGCCCGTGGCGCGGCCCTTGGGTGGATACTGGCTGAGAGGGGTGCGCTTGCCATAACCGCCGGCTGTCACCACCAAAAGGTCCCCCTCTGGCTCCACGATTTCCATACTGGTGACCTGGTCACCTTTGCCCAGCCGTACGCCGATCACACCCGCCGCGGTGCGCCCCATGGGGCGGACCTGTTCTTCTGAGAAGCGCAGCGCCTGGCCTTTTTCGGTGACGATGATGACCTCATCGCCCCCGTGGGTCAGGCGCACCCAGCCAAGCTCGTCGCCTTCATCCAGGCTGATGGCGATGAACCCCGAGGGGCGCACAGAGGCGAACTCTGACAAGGCGACCCGCTTGAGGCGCCCTTTAAGGGTGGTCATCAGGCAAAACTCCGCCGCTGCGAAATCTGGCACGGCTACCACCGCGGTCACGGTCTCGTTCGCCTCCAGGGAGAGCACATTGACGATGGGTATGCCGCGCCCGGTGCGGTCAGCGTCAGGTATCTGGTAAGCTTTTTCGGAGTAAACTTTGCCCTTGTCGGAAAAGAACAAAAGCGTGTCGAGCGTGCGGGCCGGGATCAGCATCATCACTTCGTCTTCGCCCCGGGTCGCATGCCCGGTGACGCCGCGCCCGCCGCGCCCCTGGGCCTTGAAGGCTTTCGCAGCCACCCTTTTAATATAGCCGCGCTGGGTGATGCTGATCAGGACCGCCTCGTCTGGGATCAGGTCTGCCTCTGCGAAATCTTCGCTGGCGTCGTGAGCGATATGCGTGCGGCGCTCGTCACCGTATTTTTCTGTCACCTCGGCCAAATCGGCCTTGATCGCTTCGAGGATTTTCTTCGGGTTGGCGAGCAGGTCCTCCAGGTAGGCGATGCGCTCCAGGAGCTCGCGCTGCTCATCTTCGATCTTTTGGCGTTCGAGGGCGGCCAGGCGGCGCAGTTGCATGTCCAGAATCGCCTGGGCCTGGCGTTCGCTCAGGCTGAAGCGGGCTATCAGGCGCTCTTTGGCCACCTCCGCATCCGGCGACCGGCGGATCGTCTGGATCACCTCGTCGAGATTCGCCAGGGCGATCAGCAAACCTTCCAGGACATGAGACCTGAGGCGGGCTTTGTCAAGCTCGAACTGGGTGCGGCGGGTGATGACTTCCCGGCGGTGCTCGATATAGATTTGCAAGGCCCGCTTGAGGGATAGCAGGCGGGGTTCCCCATCCACCAGAGCCAGCAGTTGCACCCCATAAGTGGACTGGAGCGGCGTGTATTTATAAAGCTGGTTGAGCACTTTTTTGGGCTGCGCGCCGCGTTTCATCTCGATGACGATGCTCATCCCGCGCCGGTCAGATTCATCCCGCAGGTCTGATATATCATCCAGCCTGCCGTTGCGCGCCAGCTCGGCGATGCGCTCGATCAAGCTGGATTTATTGAGCTGGAAGGGGATTTCCGTGATGACCACGCGGTGCCGGTTCGCGCCCAGCTCCTCAATGTGGGCCATGCCGCGCAGCACGATCCGGCCGCGCCCGGTGCTGTAGGCCTGGCGGATGCCTTCCGAGCCGACGATCACCCCTCCGGTAGGGAAGTCCGGCCCGGGGATAAATTTGACCAGCTCCTCCACCGGGATATCGTCAATCGCATCGTAATTGTCTAGCATGTAAGATAGCGCGGAAGACAGCTCGCCCAGATTGTGCGGGGGTATGTTGGTCGCCATACCAACGGCGATGCCGGAAGAGCCGTTGAGCAGCAGGTTTGGCAGGCGGGCCGGCAGAACGTTTGGCTCTTCGAGCGAGTCGTCGAAGTTGACGGTGAAATCGATCGTATTTTTATCGATATCGGCGAGCATCTCCTCGGCGGCGGCGGCCAGGCGTGCCTCAGTGTAGCGCATGGCTGCGGGGGCATCGCCATCGATCGAGCCGAAATTCCCCTGCCCGTCGATCAGAGGGTAACGCATAGAAAAGTCTTGAGCCAGGCGGGCCATGGAATCATAGATGGCGGCGTCGCCGTGAGGGTGGTATTTACCCAAGACCTCGCCAACAATGCGGGCAGATTTTTTGTACGGCGAGCCGGAGCGGATGCCCATATCGTACATAGCATACAAGACGCGGCGGTGCACAGGTTTCAATCCGTCGCGGGCATCAGGCAGGGCGCGCGCCATGATCACGCTCATGGCGTAATCCAGGTAAGCGGCGCGCATCGATTCGTCGATATTCACCTGTTGAACGGTTCCGATATCCATCGATAACAGTATCCTTTATTGAGTGAGCAGTCGCAACTTAACATTATAATTATACCCTCAGCCACATTGCCTGGCACCAAACCCGGAAGGTTCTCTGGGACTCGCCGTGGGGACTTTCCACGGTAACTCCCAGAGAGCCACCTGGAATCTAACGAGCGTGGCGCCGCAACCCATACATCATCGAGCGCCGCGGGCCGGTGATATAATCCGCTCGGAGCCAAGCGATGGCCGCCAAAATATTGGTTGTTGAAGATGAACCTGCGCTGCGGGAGACGCTTGAATACAACCTGATCCACCAGGGGTATGAGGTCAGGGTTGCGGGCGACGGCATACAGGCGGTCGAATCGGCGCGGGGTTTTCGACCGGACCTGATACTTTTAGATGTCATGCTGCCAGGAATGGACGGCTTCGAAGTCTGCCGCATCCTGCGCCAGGAGACAAACGTCCCCATTCTCATGCTGACCGCCCGGGAGGCGGAGATCGATCGAGTGATCGGGCTGGAGATCGGTGCGGATGACTACATCACCAAGCCCTTCTCCATGCGCGAGCTGCAGGCGCGTCTCAAAGCCCTGCTCCGCCGGGTCCGGCTGGACCAGGAAGACACAGCCCAGGAGAAAGAAGCCGGCGCCGAGATTATGGAATTTGGCGATCTGAAGCTTGACTTGTCGCGCCATGAATTGTCCAAAGATGGGCGTCCGCTCTCGCTGAAGCCCAAGGAATTTGAGCTATTCGTTTACCTGGCCCGGCACAAAGGGAAAGCGCTTACGCGTGAGCTGGTCATGGAAACGGTCTGGGGTTGGGATTACACCGGCGGTAGCCGAACCGTCGACGTACACATCCGCTGGTTGCGGGAGAAGATCGAGCCTGACCCCGCCAACCCGGTGCGCCTGGTGACCGTGCGCGGCGCCGGGTATCGGTTTGAAGGTTGAGCCGTGTTCGGCAGCATTCGCTGGCGCATCACCCTCCCTTTTGCCGCGCTGATTGGCCTTGCGATCCTGGCCCTGGGGGGTTACCTGACCACGATCGCGCGCAGCTACCTGATCCAGGAACTCCAGAATGATCTTTTCGCCAGGGCGCAGCTTCTCGCTGCGCTGCTGGAAAACCAGGATTTCCAGGTGGAAAATGCAGAGAACCTGGATGCGATCGCCCGGCGCTGGGCGCAGGAACAGGACCTACGCATTACGCTGATCGGGCTGGACGGTACGGTGCTGGGCGAGTCGGATGAAGAGCGGACCTTGATGGAAAACCATGCGGGCAGGCCTGAAGTGAGAGAGGCGCTGGAAACCGGGCAGGGGCGCAGCATCCGCTTCAGCAGCACCCTCGGATTTCAAACCCTTTACGTAGCTCTGCCCGTGGTCCAGGACGGCCAGACAGTTGGCGTGGTGCGCCTGTCTATGCCTCTGGATCAGGTACAGGCCAGTGTGGCCCGTCTTCAGCAGGCGATTATGATTGCCGCCGCGGTCGCCGCTGCCCTGGCTGTATTGCTGGCGGATATGATCTCGCGCCGCATCGTTCACCCGCTCCGCGACCTTACAGCGGCCTCGCGCCAGATCGCAGCGGGTGATCGTTTCTTCCCGCAGGTCCCTGCCAGGGGCGATGAGGTGGATGATTTGGCCAGGGCGCTCAACCAGATGTCCGTAAGGCTGCGGGGGCAGATCGACGCCCTCAATGCTGAACGCGAGAAGCTCTCTACCGTGCTGCAGCAGATGGAGAGCGGCGTGCTGATGGTGAATCCACAGGGCAGGATCGAGCTGATCAACCGGGCGGCTGAGCAAATCTTCGACCTCGACGCGGAGGCGGCCATGGGGCGCTCGCTTGTGGAAACGCTGCGCCTCTACCAGATCGTGGATATGTGGCAGAAGGCCTTGCGGAACAATACCACCGAAACCCAGGCGCTGGATCTGCTCAACCAGAGGAAGTCTCTCCAGGTGATCGCTACACCTTTAGGCGGGGTCCTGACAGGCAATATCCTGCTGATCTTTCAAGACCTGACCCGCATGCGCCGCCTTGAAACCATCCGCAGGGATTTCGTGAGCAATATTTCTCACGAGCTACGCACACCTCTGGCCTCACTCAAAGCGCTCACCGAAACACTGCTCGACGGCGCTCTGGAAGACCCCCCCGCAGCGAGAAGATTTCTGACCCGGATCGAAACCGAAGTGGACAGTCTTTCTCTGATGGTTCAGGAACTGCTCGAACTGACCTGGATCGAGTCGGGACGGGTACAGTTTGAGTTCGAGCCGACCTCCCCCGAAAAATTGATCCGCGGCGCGGTCGAGCGGTTGCAGATGCAGGCGGAGAGGGCCGGGCTGGAAATCGAGGTGCACTATCCCCCTGATCTTCCGGCAGTGAGGGCGGATCCGCCCCGCATGCAGCAGGTGGTGATGAACCTGCTGCACAATGCCATCAAGTTCACCCCGGCTGGAGGCAAGATTGTGCTTTTCGCCGATCCGGTTGAGGCCGGACAGATGTTGTTCGGGGTGCGGGATACTGGTGTGGGCATACCAGCGGATGACCTGCCTAGAATTTTCGAGCGTTTTTATAAAGCAGACCGGGCGCGCTCCGGCGGAGGCACTGGCCTGGGATTGGCGATCTCCAAGCATTTAGTAGAAGCTCATGGCGGCCGGATTTGGGTGGAAAGCACAGAGGGAGCCGGCAGCACATTCTATTTCGTTCTCCCCGTTTCACCTGCCAGGTAGTTTCACAGTTCCCGGACGATTCTCTGACCGCATCCCACCGGATATGGGGGCGAGTTGCGCGTTTACCAACTGTTAACTCGCGGTTGACCAACCATTAACCACGCATTCCTCCAGTGTTAAAGAACATTGGCTACAATCACGTACAGAAACTAAAACATCTGGAGGATTTTGTAAATTGAAAGAGCCCACTTACTTGATTTTTATCCTTACCGCCCTGCTGGCATTCGTCCTGGGCGCCTGCACCGGGCAGCCAACCGCTGCGCCGCAAACCAACCCTGAACCCACCCTCGCCCAGACCGCCCAGCCTGCGGCCACGGAAGAGGCGATGTCAGAGGGCATGTTGCCGATGGTGGACCCCCTGACCGTTAGCGGTGATATCATCATGGCTGGCTCTTCGACCGTTTTCCCACTGGCGGAGCGGATGGCGGAGCGCTTCGAGAACGAGGGGTACGCCGGAAAGGTCACAATCGACAGCATCGGCTCCGGCGCTGGTTTCGAGCGCTTCTGCGTGGCTGGTGAGAGCGACATATCCAACGCTTCCCGGGCGATCAAAGAAAGTGAAATTGAGTCCTGCCGGGTGATTGGTCGCGAACCGATCGAATTCCGGGTTGGAACGGATGCGCTTGCGATCGCGGTGAGCGCGCAAAACGACTTCGTGGACAACCTGACGATAGAGCAACTGGCGCAGATCTTCTCCGGCGATGCGAAGACCTGGGCAGAGGTGAACGGCGGCTGGCCAGCCGAGCCGATCCAGTTGTTCAGCCCTGGCAACGACTCGGGCACATTCGACTACTTCGTGGAAGAGGTCTTCGACAATGATGAGACCCGCATACTGAACGCGCCGGGGATCCAGTTGAGCGAGGATGACAACGTGCTGGTGCAGGGTGTGCTTGGCAGCCCGTACGCTATCGGCTACTTTGGCTACGCTTACTATGTTGAAAATGCGGGTACGCTGAAGGTGCTCTCGATCGAGGGTGTTGAGCCGAATCAAGCCAACGTGGATAACGGCACGTACCCAATGGCTCGCCCGCTGTTCATCTACTCGGATGCCAGGATCATGCAGGAGAAGCCCCAGGTAGCCGCCTTCATCAACTTCTTCCTGACATATGTCAACGAAGAGGTGGTGGATGTTGGCTATTTCCCGGCTCCGGCTGCTACGCTGGAAAGCGCCATGCTGGCCTGGCTCGATGCGATAGGGCAATAAATCTGATTCGAACTGATTCCCAATCCATCGCCAAAGCGCTGCGCAAAAAGCCCAAGATCAGCGAATTCGTTATCCAAACTTTTTTGTTCCTGTGTGGGTCGCTGTCGATTTTGACGACGGTCGGTATCGTGTATGAATTGGGTAAAGAGTCGTTGAATTTCTTCTTAAAGATTCAGTGGGAGGAAATCAATAAAAATCTCGCCGAACCGCTTTCCGCAAGCGAACGCACTCTATTTGTAACCGCTCGTGGTTCTGCAATTGCTGAAGGAGATGTGCTTCGCCTTGGCGAAGAGCAAATGCGCGTGCTGTCCGTGAGCCGACAGGCGATCGAGGTGGCTCGCGGAGCAAACGGAACACCGATCGTCCACCACCCGGCTGGCCAGGCAATCTACCTGGCACTGGAAGTCTCCCTTTGGGAATTTGTTTCGGGCACGCAATGGGTTCCCCAGGTCGGCTCGTTCGGCATCTGGCCTTTGCTGAACGCCACCCTGATGACTACTTCATTTGCCATGTTGATAGCCCTGCCTCTGGGGTTGAGCATCGCAATCTATCTGAGCGAGTATGCTTCGGAGGGCGCACGCCGGATGATTAAGCCAATCATGGAGGTGCTGGCGGGCGTGCCTACGGTCGTCTACGGCTACTTCGCTCTCACTTTTATGACCCCCTTGCTGCGCCTGATATTTGGGGTGGACACTGTTTCGATCTACAACACGGCCTCTGCTGGATTGGTGATCGGGATTCTCGTTATTCCGCTGGTCAGTTCGATGAGCGAGGATGCTCTCAGCGCGGTGCCGAGGGCCCTGCGAGAAGCCGCCTTCAGCATGGGCGCCACCAGGCTGGAAATGGCGCTCCAGGTCGTCGTTCCGGCTGCCATTTCTGGTATCGCGGCGGCTTTTATTATGGCAATATCCCGGGCTATTGGGGAGACGATGATCGTCGCTATCGCCTCCGGCGCTGGGCCTGCATTCACCTTTAATCCCTTTCAGTCTGCAGAAACGATGACCGGGCACATCGTGCGCATCAGCGGAGGCGACCTGAGCTACGACTCCATTGACTATAACAGCCTGTTTGCGATCGGCCTGGTGCTCTTTTTCTTTACGCTGGGGTTAAACCTAATCAGCCAGCGCATCGTCCGGCGCTTTCGAGAGGTGTACGAATAAATGGGTATTTCTTCTGAAGATCGGGAAACCCGGTTCGAGACCAACCTCGTTTCACGTCACCGGCATGGCAAGTTCTGGCGCTTTGTTTACGCCTCTTCCACGGTGGTCGGGATGGCGGTGCTGGTGCTGCTCCTGCTGAATATCCTCAATTCGGCTTTCGGGTACGCGGCGGTAGTGTACACGATTGACCCTGACGAACTCGCCATCAACGGTTATTCGATCGAGATGCTGCACAAGGATGACCTGGTTTACATCCTAGAACAGAATGTCTCCAGTGGTGTTTTTCGCAAATTGGCGAACGATAAGCCTTTCGCGGATCGCAGCCGCGTAGAGGTATACGATCTGGTGGTCGAATGGGTGGTGAAACCCCAGATAGTTCGCACCTGGTCGCTGGCTGAATCTCTTTTCCAGAAGGGAATGATCCTGGAGGAGATGGCGGGAATATATCCGGACGCGGAGGTTCAATTTGTGTCCTGGCTGGATGCGGATTTCCTGACCACCCCCCAGTCCTCTGATGCGGAGAAAGCCGGCGTGCGAACTGCCCTGCTGGGCTCGCTTGCGGTGATCGTTATCACCATCCTCTTCGCGTTCCCATTGGGGGTCGGCGCGGCGGTTTACCTGGAAGAGTACGCAGATCCGGGCAAGCTGATTAACCGGATTATTCAAACCAACATCAACAACCTGGCTGGCGTGCCCTCGATCATCTACGGCATCCTCGGGCTGGCGATCTTCGTCCGGGCCCTGGAGCCCTTCACCAGCGGCGCACTGTTCGGTGCCGTCGAAGCTGGCACGACCGCTAACGGGCGCACGATCCTTTCCGCAGGGCTGACGCTGGGCGTCCTGATCCTGCCACTGATCATCATCAACGCCCAGGAAGCCATCAAGGCGGTGCCGAACTCGCTGCGCCTGGCAAGCTATGGTCTGGGCGGGACTCGCTGGCAAACGGTGTGGCATCACGTGCTTCCCAGCGCGCTGCCCGGTATTTTGACCGGCACTATTCTGGCTGTCTCGCGCGCCGTGGGCGAAACTGCGCCTCTGATAGTGATCGGCGCCTCAACGTTTATTACGGTTGACCCGGATGGCCCGTTTTCGAAATTTACCGTCCTGCCCATCCAGATTTATCAGTGGACCTCGCGCCCGCAAGCCGAATTCCGAAATATCGCCGCGGCGGCGATTATTGTGCTGCTGGGCCTGCTCCTGACGCTGAACGCAACGGCTGTTTTGTTGCGTAATCGCTATTCGAAAAGGTTGTAGTTCTATGCTGATGACGCCTGTTCAAACCCTTGCCAACACCAATAGCCCATTCCGGGAATACGCCATTGAAGCCCATGACCTCAACATCTACTACGGTGATTTTTTGGCTGTGAAGGGTGTCTACCTTAAGATCCAGAAACAAAAGATCACCGCCATCATCGGCCCCTCGGGCTGTGGCAAAAGCACCGTGCTGCGGGCGTTCAACCGTATGAACGAACTGGTGCCGACCGCGCGCACCCAGGGCGAGGTGCTCTACCACGGGAAGAACATTTACGACCCCGATGTGGATCCCGTGGAGGTTCGCCGCCGCATCGGGATGGTGTTTCAGAAACCCAATCCCTTCCCGAAGAGCATCTACGAAAACGTCGCCTGGGGCGCCCGGATCAACGGCTTCCGCGGCGATATGGACCAACTAGTTGAAGAATCGCTGCGGAATGCGGCGCTGTGGGACGAGGTCAAGGACAAGCTTCACCAGAGCGGCCTCTCCCTTTCCGGCGGTCAGCAGCAGCGGCTGTGCATCGCCCGGGCGATTGCTATCCAGCCGGATCTCATTCTGATGGACGAGCCGGCCTCTGCGCTCGACCCGATTGCCACCTTGAAGATCGAGGAGTTGATGCGGAACCTGGCCCGCAATTACACCATCATTATCGTGACCCACAACATGCAGCAGGCTGCCCGGGTTTCCGATTACACTGCATTTTTCAACCTGGGAGAGAACCGCGCCGGCATGCTGGAAGAGTTCGGCGCAACGCAAAAAATCTTCACCAATCCTGAGAAGAAAACCACCGAAGAGTACATTACGGGACGATTTGGATAGTATACTACCCATCAGCCGCCCCCGGCGTAAGCTGGAGCAGGTGACAGACGGAACAACGAAAACGTGGAGTTGATATGCCGTTCAAGAAGAAAGTTCTCATCCTGTGCACCGGAAATTCCTGCCGCTCCCAGATAGCCGAAGCCCTGGTCAACGCCCGCCTGGGGGAGCGCTGGCAGGCGGTCAGCGCCGGGACAGAACCGGCCCACCGCGTGCATCCCAAAGCCCTCCAGGTGCTTGCCGAGATCGGCATCCAGCACAGCGGCGAGCCAAAGCCGGTTGACGTCTTCCGTGAGCAGTCTTTTGACCTGGTGATCACCGTTTGTGATGACGCCGCCGAGAACTGCCCGCTCTGGTTGGGACCGGGCGTGCGCCAGCATATCGGCTTCCCCGACCCGGCGCGCGCCACCGGCACAGAGGAGGAGATCCTGGCGGCCTTCCGCGAAGTCCGGGATGGGATCGCCGAGCGAGTGTTGGGGTTTCTCAGGCAGCAACAGTAGGACTTAACACAAAGCCGCAAAGAGGCAAAGGCGCAGAGAGTGGGCAGGGTGTGTTCGTTCGTTGAATACACCATGATCGATAATCCTATATACCATTTTAATGTCTTCTCTTACAACGCCCTGGACCGGCGCGCTTCCATGACCGACGGGCTGGGAGCCACATCTTGGAGCTACAACAACCCGGGTCGGGTGCTCTCAGTTACCGACCCAAACAACAACATAGTGAGCTACAGCTACAGATGTAATGGGAAGTCAAGTG